>OGKD01001823.1_pt1 | contig 10710 bp, 9 predicted proteins | sample 1572371 | NCBI WGS metagenome assembly OGKD01 (sample SAMEA2582096, study PRJEB24529) | metagenome | biome: Human gut stool | place: China | collected 2011 | reverse complement strand
AAGGCAGGGGACCGTGCTCTCAGGCTGGTAGGAGCAATGCTCACAGAGTGCATGGAGAACGCAGTGGTCTGCCGGCTGGGAGGAGATGAATTCCTGTTCTATCTGCCGGCGGCATCAGAAGCAGAGATGAGCATGCGGATAAGAAAGCTGTTTGACAGCTTTGGTGCGGCAAAAAATGTCACGGCGGAGACTTCACCGGCATCCTTGTCCTGCGGTCTGTGCATGTGCAGACAGGGAGGAAACTTTGAAGAATATTATATAAAAGCGGATAAAGCGTTGTATTATGTCAAACAGAACGGCAAGAATAATTACCGGTTCTATGAGGAGCTGGAGGAACAGCAGCTCACGAAGCGATCAGTAAATAATGAGGGGATACTTATAAAAGATTCTTAGGGTAGTAGGAGCTGATATGGCGTATCAATATGAGAAGGTAAATCACGAACTGCTGGTTCCACAGATCGAAGACCAGCTGATGATGTATATGAAGCAGGAGAACATAGCCATCGGAGAAAAGCTGCCCAGTGAGTACAAGCTGGCGGAGCTGTTCGGTGTGGGGCGCAGTACGATCCGTGAGGCTGTGAAGAGCCTGGTGACTAAGGGTGTCCTGGAGGTGAAGCGAGGCTCCGGCACCTATGTCAGAAGCACAGAGATGGTGGCAGAGGATCCCCTGGGGCTGGCGCAGTTCGAGGATAAGTATCGTCTGGCAATGGAACTGTTCGAGGTCAGGATCCTGCTGGAGCCGGAGGTAGCCGCCGTGGCAAGCAGGAATGCCACGGAAGAGGAGAAACAGCACATCAAAGAGCTGTGTGATGAGACCGAGCGGATCTATCTGGAAGGGAAGAACCACATCCCTAAGGATATGGAATTTCATGAGGCCATTGCAAAATGCAGCGGCAATCGCGTGTTTGAGGTACTTGTTCCCATTATATACACTGCGGTGACGACTTTTGCCAATCTGACCAACAGACAGCTCATGAAGGAGACCATAGAGACACACAGAGCCATCACCGATGCCATTCTGCGGGGAGACAGCATGGGAGCAAAGTGCGCTATGATCATGCATCTGACCTACAACCGTCAGAAACTCCTGGAATTGATCGAACAAAGAGAAAAGTCATCAGACAAGTTGAAACCATAAAATGACAAGCATTGATAAATATATACGAAAAACCAGCCTGGACAACACCATCGGGCTGGTTTTTTTATGCGATATGTGGAAAAAAGATGTAGATTTGAAACAACTTGAAGAAGGCGGAGAAGACATTTATACTTAAGATACAAAGAAAGATGTCAGACGTATAGAGAGAACAAACCGTTACAGAAAATTAGGAGGTATGAAAATGACAGAGTTTGTTGCTTCGCCGGAAAGATTGATTATTGGAGCACTGTTAGGCTTCGCAGTATTACTTTTTTTGATCATTAAGCTGAAGATCCAGCCGTTCATCGCGATCATGTCTTCCGCATTGATCATAGGCCTGGTGTCCGGAATGCCCTTTTCCATGATCACGGACACTCTGGCTGAGGGTGTCGGCAATACCCTGCAGACCATTGCCATACTGATCGGCCTGGGCTCTATGTTCGGAGCGATCCTGCAGGTATCCGGTGGCGTGGAGGTCATTGCGGATACGCTGCTCAAGGTGTTTGGAGAGAAGAAAGCACCCTGGGCATTAGGTATTACGGGACTGATCGTGGGAATGCCGGTATTCTTCGAATCCGGTCTGCTGATCCTGATCCCCGTGGCATTCGGAATTGCCCGCAAGACGAATAAATCCGTATTTAATTATTCCATCCCCCTGCTGGCAGGCCTGGCGATCGGACATGCTTTTGTGCCTCCCACACCGGGACCGGTGCTGGTAGCCGAAATGCTGGGAGTAGAACTCAGCTATGTCATCATGCTGGGCATTGTCATCGGTATTCCGGCGATGATCCTGGCAGGACCGGTGTTCGCCGGATTTATCAGTAAAAAAATCTATTGTCCGGTGCCCTCTTCCTATCTGGAAAATGAAAAAGAAGCAGAGCAGAAAAATACCGGTAAAAAACCGAATTTCTGGCTGATCGTATGTATCATCCTGCTTCCGCTGTTTTTGATCATCCTGAATACATTGTCCTCCGTGATCCCGTTCATGAAGCCGGTACAGCCGGTTCTGGAATTTCTGGGTACTCCGGTCATCGCGCTTTTACTGTCAACGATCTGCGCCATGCTGTTTTTGGGATTGCCCGGTGGCTTCAGCGTAAAAGAGATCACGAACATTATGACGAATTCCCTGCACTCCTGCGGTAATATCATCCTGCTGATCGCCGGCGGCGGAATGCTGAGATTTATCCTGCAGAACTCCGGGATCGGAGAATTGTTCGGTAATTTCGTAGGCAGCCTGCCTCTGCCGATGGTACTGGTAGCGTTCCTGGTGGCAGCAGTTGTCAGAATTTCTGTGGGATCGGCAACAGTGTCCATGACCATGGCAGCGGGGATCATTGCTTCCATGCCCATGGTGTCCGGCTTCTCACAGTTACAGCTTGCCACGATCACCATTGCCATTGCGGCAGGAGGCACGGCCTTCAGCCATGTGAACGATTCCGGCTTCTGGCTGTCCAAATCTCTGTTTGAGGTGGATGAGAAGACCAATCTCAAGACCTGGACTGCCATGGAGACCATTGTGGGTATCGTGGGAGTGATCGGAGCTACTATCGTATGGTTTGTAGTGTCTTAAAGAAAAGGAGAGACGATTATGCTTAGAAGTGAAGAAGTGAGAAAACTGGCACCGGAGATGGATCCGCTGCGTATGGGAATGGGCTGGAAGGTAAGTGATCTGTCCAAGCCGCAGGTCATGGTGGAAAGCTCATACGGAGACAGTCATCCCGGTTCCGCCCATCTGAATATATTTGTGGAAGAAGCGGTAAAGGCTGTGGATGAAAATGGCGGCAAGGCAGCCAGATATTTTGCTACTGACATGTGTGACGGTATCGCCCAGGGTCACGATGGGATCAATTATTCCCTGGCACACCGCGATGCCATTACGAATCTGGTGGAGGCACAGGCCAATGCCACAGTATTCGATGGAGGCGTATTCATAGCCAGCTGTGATAAATCCATGCCGGCCATGCTGATGAGTATCGGACGCCTGAAGGATATGAGTGCGATCGTTGTGACCGGAGGGGTTATGGAGGCACATGAGCTGCCGAAGAAATATGTGGTGGATGATCCTGCCTGCAGGATCAATGAGCTCCTTACCCTGGAACAGATCGGAAAATTTGATGCCTGGGAGAAGACGGGAGTCATCCCCAATGAACAGCTGGATTATTATAAGCAGCATGCCTGCCCCAGCTGCGGAGCGTGCTCCTTTATGGGCACGGCGTCCACCATGCAGATCATGGCGGAGGCTCTGGGACTGATGCTTCCGGGCACCGCACTGATGCCCTCCACGGCACCGGAATTACGTCAGGCAGCCTACGATGCGGGAAAACAGCTGATGGAGCTGATCGCAAAAGGGATCAAAGCCTCTGATATCGTAACGAAGGAAAGCTTTGAGAATGCGATCATGGTGCATGCAGCCATTTCCGGCTCTACCAATGCCACCATGCACATCCCTGCCATTGCCCATGAATTCGGTTTTGAGATTGATGCAGATACCTTTGACTGCCTGCACAGGGGCGCCCATTATTTGTTGAATATCCGTCCTTCCGGAGACTGGCCCGCACAGTATTTTTACTATGCCGGTGGTGTTCCCCGCGTCATGGAAGAGATCAAGAGCATGCTGCATCTGGATGTCATGACAGTGACGGGCAGGACATTGGGCGAGAATCTGGAGGAGCTGAAAAAGAACGGCTTCTATGAGCATTGTGATGAACTGCTTCGCGAAAAGTCAAAATTATTCGGAAAAACTATCGACAGAGAAGATATTATCCATTCCTTCGAGCATGCCAAGGGCACGGAGGGCAGTATCGCTATCCTGAAGGGCAACCTGGCACCTGAGGGTTGTGTGATCAAACATACAGCATGCCCGAAAAATATGTTCAAGGCAGTGCTGAAGGCAAAGCCCTATGACAGTGAAGAAGCATGCATCAGTGCAGTGCTGCACGGAGAAGTGAAGCCGGGAGATGCAATATTTATCCGCTATGAGGGCCCCAGAGGCAGTGGAATGCCTGAGATGTTCTATACCGGAGAGGCTATCTGCGCAGATCCGAAGCTGGCATCCAGCGTGGCACTAATCACAGACGGAAGATTCTCCGGAGCATCCAGAGGACCGGTCATCGGACATGTATCGCCGGAGGCGGCAGCAGGCGGTCCCATTGCATTCGTGGAAGAAGGAGATCTGATCGAACTGGATGTGGAGAACAGAAAGATCGCCATCGTGGGTATCCGGGGCGAGCGAAAGACTCCGGAGGAAATAGACGCGGTCCTGGCAGAACGGAAAGCCGGTTGGAAGGGCTTTAAGAGTAAATACCAGCATGGACTGTTAAAGCTGTACGCACAGCATGCCGTAAGCTCCATGAAGGGTGCTTATATGGAATAATATTAAATTGTATCATAAAAAGGCATATCAGCTCAGCTGGTGTGTCTTTTTGTATAAATTTTTTTATTGAAAAGTTTACAAAATTTTACGATAATGTTCAAAAATATACAATTTATCAAAAGTGATGTAGACAAACAATAAAAAAGTGGGTAATATGTATATATAATAAGCTCGACAGGCAAAAAGTATGTACAATATGCTACATAATTAAAGCAAGAAATATAAAATAGGGAGGAATGTTGTCGATGAAACAGTTCAGCTATGTTATTAAGGATGAAATCGGTCTGCATGCACGTCCTGCGGGACTGCTCGCCAAGGAAGCGAAAAAGTATCAGAGTACAGTGACACTTTCCTGTAAGGGGAAATCAGCTGCAGCAAGCAAGCTGATGGCGATCATGGGAATGGGCGTGAAGCACGGAGACAACGTGGAAGTTACGGTAGAAGGAGCGGATGAAGATACCGCCGTAGCAGAGCTTCAGAAGTTTTTCCGCGAGAACCTCTAGGAGAAGACCTGCGCAACGGAGTTTGGAAGGTAGAAAATGGAAAAATATATTGGAAAATCCGTATATAAGGGAACAGCGATCGGACCTGTCAGTGTTCTGAAGAAAAAAGACAGCCTCGTTAAGAGGATCCATATCGACAACACAGCGGAAGAACTGAAACGGCTGGATGCGGCTAAGGAACGTACGATGACGCAGTTGGGGCAGTTATACGAGAAGGCTTTGCAGGAGGTCGGAGAAGTCAATGCAGCCATTTTCGAGGTGCATCAGATGATGCTCGAGGATGACGATTATCAGGATGCTATTCACAGCATGATTCAGAACGAAGAAGTGAATGCAGAGTATGCGGTGGCAGTGACCGGTGATAATTTTGCAGAGATGTTCGCTAACATGGATGATGAATATATGCAGGCCCGCTCTGCGGATGTCAGGGATATCTCCAACCGGCTCGTCCGCAATCTGTCCGGAGAGGAGCAGATTGACTGGAGTACCATGGAGCCGTCGATCATTGTGGCAGATGATCTGACACCCAGTGAGACGGTACAGATGGATAAGAGTAAGATCCTGGCCTTTGTCACAGTACATGGTTCGACGAATTCCCATACTGCGATCCTGGCACGTATGATGAATATTCCGGCACTGATAGGGGTACCATTGGAACTGGAGAAAATCCATAACGGAACCCGTGCTATTGTGGACGGCAGGGAAGCGGTATTTTACCTGGATCCGGAGGAAGAGCAGCTCCGGCAGGCAGAAGTGGCACAGCAGACAGAGCAGAGACAGAGAAGCCTGTTGGCAGATTACAAGGGACGGGAATCCGTGACAAAGAGCGGACGCAAGGTCAATGTATATGCCAATATCGGCAGCGTATCGGATGTGGCATATGTACTGGAGAATGATGCGGAGGGTATCGGCCTGTTCCGCAGTGAATTCTTATATCTCGGAAGGGATTCTCTTCCGGATGAGACAGAACAGTTCAATGCTTACCGTCAGGTGCTGCAGATGATGGCAGGGAAAAAGGTCATCATCCGTACCCTTGACATCGGTGCGGACAAAAATGTAGATTACCTCGGACTGGGCAAGGAAGATAATCCCGCCATGGGATACCGCGCGATCCGGATCTGTCTGGAGCAGCCGGAGATCTTCAAGACCCAGCTGAGAGCACTTCTCAGGGCGGCAAAATACGGAACATTGGCTATTATGTATCCGATGATCATTTCCGTGGAGGAAGTGCTGGATATTCAGAAAATCGTAGCTGAGGTGGCTGAGGAACTGGAGGAAGAAAAGCTTCCTTACGCAATTCCGGAACAGGGAATTATGATCGAGACTCCTGCAGCTGTCATGATGAGTGAAGAGCTGGCGGAGCATGTTGATTTCTTCAGTATCGGCACGAATGATCTGACACAGTATACTCTGGCTATCGACAGGCAGAACAACAGACTGGACAGATTCTATAATCCACATCATGAGGCAGTCCTGCGTATGATACAGATGACTGTTGACGGAGCGCATAAGCATGGAAAATGGGTCGGCATCTGTGGAGAACTGGGAGCGGATACGACACTGACCACACGATTTGTACAGATGGGAATTGATGAGCTCAGTGTGGCACCGTCCATGGTACTGAACGTCCGTAGTAAAATATGTGAAATGGAGTGAGAGATTCATGAGAATATACAAAGCGAAAGATTATGCAGATATGAGCAGAAAGGCTGCAAATATCGTATCGGCACAGGTTATCATGAAACCGAACTGTGTTCTCGGACTGGCTACGGGATCTACTCCCATCGGCCTGTACAAACAGCTGGTGGAATGGTTCCGCAAGGGAGACCTGGACTTTTCTGAGGTTATGACGGTGAACCTGGATGAATATAAGGGGCTGAGCCGGGAAAACGATCAGAGTTATTATTATTTTATGCACCAGAATCTGTTTGACCATGTGAATATCCCGGTGGAAAATACACATCTGCCTAACGGAATGGAGCCGGATTCGGAGAAAGAATGCCGTAGATATACGGAATTGATCCAGTCGCTGGGCGGTGTGGACCTGCAGCTTTTGGGAATCGGACACAACGGGCACATCGGCTTCAACGAACCGGGAGAGAGTTTTGACAAGCAGGTACATTGCGTGAACCTGACAGAGTCTACGATCGAAGCCAACAAGCGATTCTTCGCATCGGCGGAGGATGTTCCGAAGCAGGCATATACCATGGGAATCAAGACCATTATGCAGGCGAAGAAAATATTGATCGTAGCCAGCGGCGAAGACAAGGCGGAGATCGTACAGAAAGCTTTCTTCGGCCCCATTACACCGCAGGTGCCGGCATCGGTATTACAGCTTCATAATGATGTAACGCTGGTGGCAGACGAAGCAGCGCTCAGTAAGCTTTCTGAATAAGAAAGGGGAAGCTGATAGGTCATGAGAATCAGAAATGCAAATATATATACAGAGGAGCATCGGTTTGTCAGAGGGGATGCAACCGTGGAGAACGGCAGGTTCGTAAGCTGTACCAGGGATCCGGCAGGTGAGGAAGCTGTTGTGGATGCGGAAGGCATGTATCTGATACCGGGACTGGTGGATATCCACTTCCATGGTTGTAAGGGCGCAGATATGTGTGACGGTACGAAGGAAGCACTGGATGTCATCACATCATATGAAGCCTCCGTCGGTGTGACAAGTGTCTGCCCGGCTACCATGACGATACCTAAGGATGAACTGCTGGAGGTCATGAAAAATGCCGGCAGCTATGAGTATTCCGGTGGATCCCACCTGGTGGGCATCAATATGGAAGGACCTTTTATCAGTCCGGCGAAAAAGGGTGCTCAGGCGGCAGAAAATATCATGCACTGCGATTATGAATATTTCAGCCGGCTGCAGAAAGCAGCGAACGGGCTGATCAAACTGGTAGATATCGCACCGGAGGAGCCGGGAGCGATGGAATTTATCGACAGAGCCAAAGGAGAAGTGGTCATTTCACTGGCGCATACAGCTTCCGGTTATGATACAGCAAGGGAAGCCATAGAACATGGAGCATCGCATGCGACACATTTGTATAATGCAATGCCGCCGCTGAACCACAGGGAGCCCGGCGTGATCGGAGCAGTGAGAGATTCAGAGAAATGTCATCCGGAGCTGATCTGTGATGGTGTACACATTCATCCGTCAGTGATCCGTGCAACATTTGCGATGTTTGGTGCTGACCGCATGATCCTGATCAGTGACAGTATGCGTGCAACAGGCCTGGAGGATGGTGAATATACGCTGGGAGGACAGCCGGTTACTGTCAGAGGCAATCTGGCTACCCTGCATGACGGCACGATCGCCGGATCGGCGACGAATCTGATGGACTGTATGCGGTTTGTAGTAAAAACGGTCGGTCTGCCGTTAGAGACGGCAGTGATGTGTGCCACGGAGAATCCGGCGAAGGAGATCGGCATTTTCAATGAAGTGGGCAGTATATCCGTTGGTAAGAGGGCAGATTTCGTACTCCTGGATCAGGAACTGAACATTGCAGCGGTATATATCGACGGAAAGGAGTTCACATGTTAGATTTTTTGAAAGGTAAGCGAAAAGGGAATTGTATCGGATCTCCCTGTAAGGGGAAGGCGGTTGCTCTTACGGAGGTACCGGATCCTACATTTTCCGAGAAGATATTGGGAGACGGATTTGCAGTGATCCCCTCTGAGGGGAAAATATATGCTCCCGCAGACGGAGAGGTGACCGTGGTATTTGATACGCTCCATGCGATCACCATGACAACGGATCAGGGAGCGGAGCTTCTGATCCACATCGGACTGGATACCGTGACACTCAAGGGAGCTCCCTTCACGGCACATGTTGCTGCCGGAGACCATGTCAAAAAGGGTGATCTTCTGCTGGATGCGGATCTGGAGAAGATTCAGGAAGCCGGACTGCATATCATCACTCCGGTCCTGGTCTGCAATACCGATGAATATAATAAGATCAGTATTCTGAAAGAGGGAGAGGTATCTCCCGGCGAGGATGTGCTCCAGATCTCTTAAGAGCGGTACGTCCGTATCAACTAATGAAACTGGCCGGAACTGTTCCGGTTTAGTATAATGTAAAGGAGGAGAAATGTATGAAGTTTCTTCAAAAACTGGGTAAAGCGTTAATGCTTCCCGTAGCGGTTCTGCCGATCTGCGGTATCCTTATGGGTATTGGTTACTGGTTGTGCCCGGCAACAATGCAGGGTGGTGAGATCCAGGGTGTAGCAAATCTGATCGGTCTGTTCCTCGTAAAAGCTGGTGGTGCTCTGATCGACAACATGGCGATCCTGTTTGCAATCGGTGTAGGTGTCGGTATGTCAGAGAAAAATGACGGTACCGGAGCCATCGCAGCTCTGGCTTCCTGGCTGATGCTCACAACACTTCTGTCTACCGGATTTGTTACGACCATTATGCCCTCCATCGCTGAGGATGCTACCAAGACACTGGCATTCAATAAGATTGCGAATCCCTTTATCGGTATTATTGCCGGTATTATCGGTTCCATGTGCTACAACAAGTTCAAGGATACCAAGCTTCCTGACTGGCTGTCCTTCTTCAGTGGTAAGCGCTGCGTAGCTATCGTAGCAGGTGTGGTATCTATTCTGGCATCTGTTGTACTGCTGTTCGTATGGCCTTTACTGTTCGGCGGTCTGGTAGCTCTCGGTGAAGCTATCGTAGGTCTGGATGTAGTCGGCGCAGGTATTTATGCTTTCCTGAACCGTCTGTTGATCCCTACCGGATTACATCACGCACTGAACAACGTATTCTGGTTCGATACCATTGGACTTGGAGATCTGCAGCACTTCTGGAGAGGTGAGACAAGCGCTGATGTATCCTGGAGCCTTGGAATGTATATGTCCGGCTTCTTCCCTTGTATGATGTTCGGTATCCCCGGTGCGGCTCTGGCAATGGTAAAATGTGCAAAGCCCGCCAAGAAAAAGGCAGCGATCGGTCTGGTAGCTTCCGCAGCAATCTGTTCCTTCATCTGCGGCGTTACCGAGCCCTTTGAGTTTGCATTCATGTTCTTAGCTCCCGGACTGTATGTGATCTACGCAGCACTGTATGGCATCTTCACCATGATCACTGTTGCTCTTGGCTTCCGTGCAGGCTTCAGCTTCTCCGCAGGTGCGATGGATCTGCTGTTCTCATCCTCCCTGCCTGCAGCAGCCAGAATCTGGCTGATCATCCCTCTGGGTATCGCAGCATTTGCTGTATTCTACTTCGTATTCCTCTTCGCTATCAAGAAATGGGATCTGAAGACCCCCGGTAGAGAAGATGATGATGTAGAAGCAGAGAAGAAGATCGAACTGGCAAATGATGATTTTGCAGCAATCGCAGCAACCATTCTGGAAGGCTGCGGCGGCAAGGATAACATTGCAAGCATTGACAACTGCATCACAAGACTGAGACTGGAAGTAAAAGACATTACCGCAGTGAATGATAAGGTGATCAAATCAGCAGGCGTAGCCGGTGTCATGAAACCCGGTAAGACCTCTGTTCAGGTCATCATCGGACCTAAGGTTCAGTTCGTAGCGGATGCATTTTCCAAGCTTTGCGAATAATAAAGAACTGATAAAACTGAATATATGACCGGAAGAAAGACCTGCCTGGGAAGACCACGCGGGTCTTTCTTATATATGATGTCGGGGTCAAAAGCCCCCGACTTTGATGCCTACGGATTGTTCCGTGCT
>OGKD01001819.1_pt1 | contig 10734 bp, 5 predicted proteins | sample 1572371 | NCBI WGS metagenome assembly OGKD01 (sample SAMEA2582096, study PRJEB24529) | metagenome | biome: Human gut stool | place: China | collected 2011 | reverse complement strand
AGGGTAATGAAGATGAGGGATGGGCCCTCATCGGGATGGACGTTGTAGGCAAAGCAGGCGGGGAAAATGATGAGTCCTGAAAGAAGGGCCACGAAGGTGTCCAGGGCCGTAATGCGCACGGCTTCGCCGGTTAAGGTGAAATCGTCGGTCATGTAGCTGCCGAAGATTTCCAGGGCACCGATACCGAGGGAAAGTGTAAAGAAGGCCTGGTTCATGGCTGCGGCTGCCACATTGCCAAGACCCGCTTCCACCGCCCTGTCCCAGTCCGGCAGGAGGTAGAACGCAAGAGCCGGTTCGCCGCCTTTCAGGAAAAGGCTGTGAAGAGCCAGCACCACGATAAGGATGAGGAGGCAGGACATCATGACCTTCGTAATCCGTTCCACCCCGTTATGAAGACCCAGACCGCACACCAGGAAACCAAGGAATACGGTGAGTGCCATGAAGATTCCCATTTCCCAGGGACTTCCCAGCATGGCGGTAAAGACCGTCGGTATGGCGTCCTGTGAAATCCCGCTGAAGGTGCCGGTCAGGAATTTCCAGAAATAGGCCAGCATCCAGCCGGATACGGTGGTGTAGTACATCATGAGGAGGTAGCAGCCCAGGATACAGAACCAGCCGTGCAGGTGCCAGAAACTGCCCGGCTTCTCCAGCGCTTTGTAAGCGCCCACGGCACTCTTCCTGCCGCCCCGGCCCACCGCCAGTTCCATGGTCATCACGGGAATGCCCATGAGAAGGAGGAAGCAGAGATAAAAGAGGACAAATACGGCGCCGCCGTATTCTCCTGTAATGTAGGGAAATTTCCACACATTCCCTATGCCGATGGCACAGCCTGCACTGACAAGCAGGAAGCCCAGTCGGGATTTAAAACTGTCGCGATTTTCCATAAATTTCTCCTTACAATTTGATATGTATAACAGGTATTATACATCCGCTCGTGCCGTGGCGCCAGTTGGGACACGCCCTTCGGGCGTGAGGGTTCAAAGGGTTCAAAAGGTTCAGAGGGTTCAGAGGGTTGTGGTATCGCCTTCGGCGATGAATATAAAGTCAGGATTACGGGACTTCCCGCCGGGCACGGTCATTCTGAGTCCTAGGCGAAGAATCTCGGTACATACCGCATTTGAGACAACCGGTGATAAATACCGGTCGGCGGGAAGGGTTGTGGTAAAAGGTTCTTAAGATGGACCGGCCTTCGGCCGGAAGGTTCTAAAGTTTGACAGCCCTTTCAGGGCTGAGGGTTGTGGATTGCCGCTTCGCGGCAATGAATTTTATATATAATGCCGCCTGTGGGCGACAGCAACAACATACAACCGGGCTTCACTCATTGGAAAGTTTTTCGCAGCTGCGTCATACATTCCATATGATTCATTGCCTCCACATACCATTCCACTGATTTGGCCGCCAAACACGGTCAGCCGACTGAAAGGACTTTCCAATAAATCGCCCGACCGATGCCGAAGACCGGTTGTATGGTTTTCCCGTCGTTACTGTCATAATCTCCATTGCCGCTGCTGTTCAGCACCCATAGTACCCCAGCGAAGTGAGGTGGCGCCAGCCACCAAAGGGGGCGCCGCCGGAATGGTAAACATCACCTATGTATCATTGTTTCCTCAGCACTCTTTCTTGTTTCCCCTTGAGGGGAAGTGCTGCGAAGCAGCAAAAGGGTGTACGGGGCAGAGCGTCGAAATGACACTCCCCTATTATCCTGCCCGCCAATCGGCGGCCTGCTTTGCTTGTCCTTTCTTCGCTTTCTAACCCCTTCCCCCGCTCACGCGGTCCCCCTCCCCCTGCAGGCAGGGGGAGGCAAGTTTGATTTATTGCCTGTATCGCAGCTGCCCGGCACCCATGGTGCCCCCGGCTTCTGCCAGCAAAAGTGGCGGCGCATCTGTCCGGCGCGCCGGTTGCTTCCCTGGCTTCAGGATATTTTAATCATATATTTATTCAACGTATATAAATTCGCAATTTTGCAAATTTTATGATTTTTCTATGTTCCTATTTCTCCTGCCCCCTTTCCTTCAGGAAGGTCTAATGTCAATTTTGTGTAAAAATAATTTACTTTGCCCTGTAGCCTTTATACACTAGACCATATATAATAGGTCTATATTCCATAGGTCATAGAACTTATGTGTATATTTAAAATAGATGTGACTTGGTTCCATAGGAATCTCTTTTCTTCCGGGAATTTTAATTTATGAATTTTTATTCATTAAGGAGTTTGTATGACGCAGAAGTCATTGACCTATACATCCATTCTTGAGCACGCCATGGACGGTATGCCCGGCGGTGTCCTTGTTTACCTGGCTGATTCATATGTTTGGCTGCCGGGATATGGACGATTTCATGGCTGTCACCGGCGGCACTTTCAAGAGCTTTGTCCATCCCTGCGATGAGGAAAAGGTGGAGAAGGATATTGAGCGCCAGATTTCCTCCGGCGCCGATGTGTTCGACTACGTGAATTACCGTATCGTCACGAAGGACGAGACAGTGAAGACGGTGGAGGAGTTCGGCCACCGTCTTCAGGTGCCCGGCATTGGGCCTGTGTTTTATGTGTTCTTCCTGGACAGCAGCGCCAGGTATGTGCTTCATGACATTGACGGCATTACGGGCCTTCCGGGGCAGACCCGCTTCCTCAAGGAGGCGTCCCTCCTCCTTTCCCTTTCCGGGGAAACCGAAAGGAAGGTCATGCTGTACATGAATATCCGCAATTTCCGGATGTTCAACCTTCTCTACAGCAGCCGCCGGGGCAATGAATTTCTGGAGAAAACAGCTCTCATACTGAAAGACACTTTCCCGGACGCCCTCATTTCCCGCTTTTCCGACGACCATTTTGCCATTCTCACCGGCAGGACCGGCGTGGAGGAAAAGATTGACAGGGCCTATGAGAAAATCATGGCCCTTCGGGAGGATGTGGACCTGGCGGTGAAATTCGGTCTCTACGTCATAGTTGACGGCTCCATGAAACCGGAAATCGCCTGCGACCTGGCCAAGACAGCAGCGGACAGCATCAAGGACAATTACCAGCTCCATCTGCAGGTCTACACCGACAAAATCGGCAAGAAAGCATTCATCAAGAGCTATGTCATGGACCATCTGCAGGAAGCCATGGACAAAAAGTACATCCAAATCTATCTGCAGCCGGTGATCCGCACCATTTCCGGCACCCTGGCCAGTGTGGAGGCCCTGTCCCGGTGGAACGATCCCACTTTGGGCATGATTTCTCCCGGTACCTTCATCCCTCTTCTGGAGGAGTCAAGGCAGATTAAGAAATTGGACCTCTATGTGCTGGAGGAAATCTGCCGTCTGTACCGTTTCCAGGTGGACCACGGAAAGACGGTGATTCCGGCGTCCTTCAACCTGTCCCGCATCGATTTCTTCCAAGGCTCCATCTTTGAGGAGGTGGAGGAAATCCGGGAGCGATACCAGGTGCCCCGGAACATGCTGTACGTGGAAGTGACGGAAAGCGCCTTCGTCCACGAAGGGGACGTGATACGGAATGAAATCGACCGCTTCCGGGCGGCGGGCTATGAGGTGTGGATGGACGACTTCGGCAGCGGCTATTCGTCCCTGAATACGTTGAAGGACTACAGCTTCGATGAAATCAAAATCGACATGGCCTTCCTGTCAAAGTTTACGGATAAGTCCAAGGATATCCTGAAGGCCATCGTCCGCATGGCCAAGGGAATCGGCATCCATACCCTGGTGGAAGGGGTGGAGACGGAGGAGCAGCGTAATTTCATCTGCTCCATCGGCTGCGAACTCATCCAGGGCTACTACTACGGAAAACCCATGCCCTTTGCGGAATTCAAGCACGTGCGGCGGGAGAAGGGCTGGCAGGTGGAAACGCCCCAGCTGCGCCGGTACTACGGTTCCATTGGCGGTGTGGATTTTCTTACCGATAAATCCATGGCGGTGGCAGAATTCACAAAGAACCGGATTCACTATCTCTTTGCCAATAAGGAATTCAGGAATACCCTGAAATCGGCAGGACTGGAAAGCCTGAAACATTCAGAAGATTTCATCAATGCCATGGCGGACCCTATCAGTAAGAATCTGGGCAGCTTCATGAAAGACATCGCCCTTTCCCACACCGATAAATCTCTCACCTATACGGAAAACGGGCAGTACATGAAGCTGGATGCGAAATATATGGCTGCCGACGGCGGGCGCCATCTGGCGGTGCTGCACTTAAGCAATATCACCATCCATAAAGCAGAGGAAACCATGGGTGCCCTGGACTGGGTGACGAGGAATCTCTTCTACCTCTACCAGACCGTATCCCTGGTGGATCCGGAGAACAATACGGCCATTCCCCTGGTGAACAATACGCCCTACCGTGAATATTTCTTCCGGCGCCGCGCGGGCATCCGGGAGATGGTGCTGCAGTATGCTGATACCATCATCCACCCCGACGACAGGAAACGGTTCATGGAATTCAATGACCTCTCCAGCATTCTGGAAAGGGTGAAGAGGGATCCCTTCGGCACCATCATCGGCTGCTTCCGCACCCTGGGCAATGACCATAAGTACCATTGGGATATCCACTCCATCCTTCCGGTGAGAAGAAAGGGAAAGGTATACCTCCTCTACACCATCCGGAACTCCCCGCTGGACGAAAAGGAATTCCGGAAACCCCTCCTGTCTCTCCTGAGCCACCTGCCAACCGACAAATGAAAGAACCCCTGTGAAATGAAATCACAGGGGTTTTTGAGTTGGGGAAAAATTCTTGCGTCCCCTTGAGGGGAAGAGGGCCACGAAGTGGCGCAGGGGTGTACGATGGTAAGCGCCGCTAATGACACTTCCCTAGCCCACTATAGGATACCGGTCGGCGGGAAGAGCTGGAGAAATGGTAAATTGTGAATGGTAAATGGTAAATGAAGGTGGGCGCCCTTCGGGCGCCAGTATAAATGCCGCCTGTCGGCGGCAGAAAAACTATACAACCGGGCTACGCCCGGGAAAACAAACCAACCGTGCCTACGGCGCGATGGAAATGCACCCCTTCTGCCTACGGCACCTCCCCCGGAGGGGGAGGTTTACTCTCCGCTGAGTTTCTGTACTCATAAGCATCTCAAGCATTAGCGCCGCTAAAACTTCCCCCTCCGGGGGAAGTCCCGCGAAGCGGGGATAGGGGTGCATTTCCAACACGCCGGAGGCGTGGTTTGCTTGTTTTCCCACGGGCGAAGCCCGGTTGTAAAGGTTTTATACAAACTGGCGCCCCTTCTTTTTGAAGGGCGCCACCACAACCCTTTGAACCTTTTGAACCCTTTGAACCTTCTGAACCCTCACGCCCGCAAGGGCGTGTCCCTTACTTCCCGCAGTCCGCTACTTTCCGTACCAGTTTTCTTGTAATGCTTCCGAAGAAGTCCTGGTCTTGGAAGCGGAGGAAGCGGATGGGTTTTTCTGTGCTCTTTACGTAGAGGGTGTCTTTGTTGGAGAAGGAGAAGCTGTAGGCTCCGTCCAGGGAGAGACAGAGTTCTTTTTCCCTTTCCGGCACGGTGATTTTGACTTCGTCATCCCTGGAGAGGACCATGGCGAAGCGCTGGAGGGTGTGGGCGCAGATGGGGACGATGATGATGCGGTCGTCCGAGGGGCCCAGCACCGGGCCGCCGCAGGAGAGGGAGTAGCCGGTGGAGCCGGTGGGCGATGAGATGATGAGGCCGTCGGCGGCGTATTCCTGGATGAAGCTGCCATTGATGAAGAGGCGGATCCGGGCCAGCTGGCCAATTGAGTTGTGGCCGATGACCACGTCGTTCAGCACGTGGGGCAGCGTTTCTTCTGTCCCGTCTTCATGGACAATCTTCGAGGCAAGGTAGAGGCGCCGTTCTTTCTTGAAATCGCCGGCAAGGATCTGGTCCATCCGTTTTTCCATGTCCGAAAGGGTCATGGCGTTCAAAAAACCCAGGTCTCCCAGATGGAGGCCTGCCATAAGGACCGGGTAGTCGGCGAAGGTGCGGGCGGCGCCTAAGAAGGAGCCGTCTCCGCCTACGGAGAGAATGAAGTCCCTCTTTCCCATGATTTCTTCCGTTTCATAGCATTCCTCTGTAAATCCCATTTCCATGAGTCCCTTTTTCATGGAAAGAGGAAAGCTGTAGTCTACCTGTTTCTTTTTAAGGAGGCCGGTCAATGCCAAGAGGGCCTCCCTTAAATCCGCCTTTCCCAGGTTCGGATAAATGCCAAATTTCATTCCCCTATCCTTTCAAGCCGGTATGGGCTTCTTCCACAACTTTTTCCACATCCGCCGATGTGATGTCCTTATCGGGCATTTCATTCTTCAGCCACGCCAGAAATTCGATATTTCCGGAGCCCCCCTTAATGGGCGAATAGGTGAGGCCGTGGCAGTAGAGGTGCTCTTCTGCAAAGGCAGCCAGGGTGTCTTCGATGACTTCCGTATGCACCTTGGGGTCCTTCACAATGCCCCCCTTCCCCACCTTTTCCCGGCCCGCTTCGAACTGGGGTTTAATGAGGATCACCAGGGATCCATCCTCTTTCAATATGGAATGAACGGCGGGGATGATTTTCGTGACGGAAATAAAGGAAACGTCGGTGGAAATGAAATCCACCTTTTCTCCCAGAAGTTCTTCCGTTACCACCTTGATGTTCGTCTTCTCCATATTCACCACCTGGGGATTGGAACGGAGCTTCCAGTCCAGCTGGTTCGTGCCCACATCGATGGCAAAGACCCTGGCGGCGCCGTTCTGCAGGGCGCAGTCCGTGAAACCGCCGGTGGAAGCGCCGATGTCCGCCATCACCTTTCCCTTAAGGTCGATGGAAAAGGTTTGGAGCGCCTTCTCCAGCTTATAGCCGCCCCGCCCCACATAGGGCATGACATGGCCCTTGATGCGGAGCCTGGCGTCTACAGACACCTTCGTCCCTGCTTTATCCACAGGCACATCATTCACCAGAATGATGCCTTCCATAATATGACGTTTTGCATTCTCCCGGCTTTCAAAAAATCCCTGCTCCACCAGGAGCACATCAAGCCGTTCTTTCTTTACTTTCCGGTTAGCCAAATGGGTACCTCGTTGTTTGTATGAAATATGACACGCCCTGAAGGGCGTGAAGGTTCTTAAGATGGACCGGCCATTGGCCGGAGGGTTCTTAGGTTTGACGCAGCCTATGGCTGCGAGGGTTGTGGATAGCCGCCTTTGGCGGCTATGCTTATGAAGTCAGCGTTACGGGATTACCCTTCCCGCCCTCCACCGTCATTCTGACCCCAGGCGAAGAATCCTGGTACATGTAGATAGTGACACTTACTAGTTCACCAGTTCACCAACTCACTAAAGAATCCCAGTCGGCGAAAAGAAAAACACACCAAATACAGCAAGACCCAAGAAACTAGAAGCCAAATACTGTTCATCTATCAATCAATTAACTCATTTAATTACATAGCATTCAATATAATATATAAATAATTAGTAATATGTAGTGACATTACATGCATAATATGCTATTATTTGAATAGAATATTTCTTTTCGTTGAAAGGAGTTGACTATGAGACGAAAAATCGAATCCTTGAGCACCACATTTCTTTCTTTTTTGCGTTCAGAAGCATCCGGCGGTGTCATCCTTCTGATCTGCGCCATCCTGGCTGTCATCATGGCCAATTCTCCCTGGGGAAAGACCTATGAGCACATCCTTCACACTCCCATAGCCATCGGTTTTGGCGATTATTCCCTGGAAATGGGACTGCTTCACTGGGTGAATGACGGGCTCATGGCTATTTTCTTCTTCCTGGTGGGTCTGGAAATCAAGCGGGAATTTCTCTTTGGAGAACTGAAAACGAAATCCGCCATGATTCTTCCGGTATGCGGCGCTTTGGGCGGCATGCTGGTGCCTGCCCTGTTCTACAGCCTTTTGAACTTCGGCACCGAAACCGCCGGCGGCTGGGGCATTCCCATGGCCACGGACATTGCCTTTGCTTTGGGCATCATGACCATGGCTGCCAGAAGCGCTCCTCCAGGACTCATCGTCTTCCTCACCGCCCTGGCCATCGTGGATGATCTGGGCGCCATCGTGGTGATTGCCCTCTTCTACAGCACCGACCTTGCCTGGTTTGCCCTTCTGGCAGGACTGGGTGCACTGGCGGGAGCCTTTGTTTTGAACCGCATGAAAATCCGTTTCTTCCCGGCTTACCTTGTTTTGGGCCTCATTGCCTGGTATTTCTTCCTGAAAGCAGGCATCCACCCCACCATTGCCGGCGTTATTCTGGGCTTCTCCATCCCCGCCGACGGAAACTGCAAAACCTCCATGCTCCACCTTTGGGAAAAGAGGATTTCTCCCTGGTCCGCCTACCTCATTATGCCGGTATTCGCCCTGTCCAATGCAGGCGTTGAAATCTCCCTGTCCACTTTGGACTTCTCCTCTCCCCTCCCCTGGGGCATTCTGGCCGGTCTCTTTCTGGGAAAACCGGTTGGCATCTTCGGCTCCGTCTACCTTCTTCATAAATTAGGAAATATAGACATCCCCGGCAAAGCATCACCCCGTGAACTGGCGGCCACAGGCATGCTTGGCGGCATCGGCTTCACCATGTCCATCTTCATCGCTTCCATCGCCTTCACTGACCCGGCCCTCCTGAACCTGGCCAAATTCTCCATCCTCATGGCCTCCACCGTTTCCGCTGCTGCGGGCACCCTGGTCTTCCTCACCACCGGCTCCAAATGCAAAGGCAAAGAAACCCTGCCCCTGTCGGATATGGAAAAAGTGTAAATTTGTTATAACATCATAAAATCCCGGCGCTCCTGAAAGAGCCGGGATTTTTGAATGCACCTGCGGAATCATATCATCATCTATGTTGCCGCCCCCATCTATGGGGGCGGGGGCCGCATCAGCGGTGGAAGGGGCCCTGCTCTCCCATAACATACAGGCGCCCCGCCATCAGTTTACAGAGAACAAGCACAAGTTTCCCCGTGCTCCCCTGTTATTTCGACGAAAGCGCTGGGGCATGGAGAAATCTTAATTTCTAACAGTATAAGCGCCATGCCGTGCTGTCATTTCGAGCGAAGCGGAGTCGGGAAATCTCCCTGCTCCGCCTACTATTGTCCGGTCCGGCGCTCTTTGATTCCATTTTCCTAAGAAATATGATCACATGCAAAAAAGGACGGAGGAAAATTCCTTCGTCCCTTTTATCATATTTCTTATTTCAGCAGGTTGCCGTCTTCGAAGTAGTTGATTCTCATGGCTCTCCTGACTTTCTGGAGGGTGCCGTCGGCTTTGGCTGCTGCTTTTTCTGTGCCGGTCCTGAGGATATCCACCACGTCATCCAGGTGCTGTTCCCAGTACTGGCGGCGTTCACGGATAGGTGCCAGTTCTGCCTGCATCACGTTGTTGAGGAAGCGTTTGACTTTGACGTCGCCCAGGCCGCCTCTGGTGTAGTGGGCTTTCATTTCGTCCAGGTTCTTGTATTCCGGCAGGAATTCGGCAAAGTATTCGTCTTTGCAGAAGGCGTCAAGGTAGGTGAATACGGGGTTGCCTTCCACGTGTCCGGGGTCGTCTCTTCTGAGATGGGTGGGGTCGGTGAACATGGACATGACTTTCTTTTCAATGTCTTCCGGTTTTTCGCAGAGGTAGATGCAGTTGCCGATGGATTTGCTCATCTTCGCTTTGCCGTCGATGCCGGGAAGGCGGAGGCTTGCCTTGTTGGAGGACAGGACGATTTCCGGTTCCACCAGGGTTTCGCCGTAGATGTCATTGAATTTGCGGACGATTTCCCTTGTCTGTTCCAGCATGGGTTCCTGGTCTTCCCCTACGGGGACGGTGGTGGCATCGAAGGCGGTGATGTCGGCTGCCTGGCTGACGGGGTAGCAGAGGAAGCCGGCGGGGATGCTGGCTTCAAAGTGTTTCTGCTGGATTTCCGCTTTGACCGTGGGGTTTCTTTCCAGACGGGAAACGGTGACCAGGTTCATGTAGTACATGGTCAGTTCCGGCAGAGCCGGTACCAGGGACTGGATGAAAATATTGGATTTTTCGGGGTCAATGCCTACGGAAAGGTAGTCCAGGGCTACCTGGAGTACGTTTTTCCTGACTTTTTCAGGATTGTCCGCATTGTCGGTGAGGGCCTGGGCATCGGCGATTTCGATGTAGACTTCGTCAAAGGTTCCGGAATTCTGGAGAGCAACTCTTTCCCGAAGGGATCCTACATAGTGGCCTACGTGGAGATGTCCGGTGGGACGGTCGCCGGTTAAAATAATTTTTTTCATATATGACAACTCCTATCCATGAATATACTTTCTTTATTGTATGCTTAAAAGCAGGTTTCCGCAACTGCCCGCCGGAAAAAGGAGGCAGTCGGAAATATCATGCAGTAAGAAAAAGGCACAGGCCAAAAGGAGCCTGTGCCGTATATTTCTTATTCTACAGTCACCGATTTGGCCAGGTTTCTTGGCTTGTCCACATCGTTTCCTCTCTTCACGCTGGTGTAGTAGGCGAGAAGCTGCATGGGAATAACGGAAAGGATGGGGGCAATGAAGAAGTCCACTCTGGGGATGCGTACTGTTTCGGTGGTGTACTTGCCCAGTTCCTTGTCGTCATCGTAGCCGATGCCAAGGACTTCGGCGCCCCGGGCTTTGACTTCCTGGATGTTGCTGTACATTTTGGAGCTGACAGAGTCCTGGGTGGCAACCGCAATGACCGGGGTATCGGCGGTGATGAGGGCCAGGGTGCCGTGCTTCAGTTCGCCGGCTGCATAGGCTTCCGCATGGATGTAGGAGATTTCCTTCAGCTTCAGAGCCCCTTCCAAGGCC
>OGKD01001813.1_pt1 | contig 10775 bp, 10 predicted proteins | sample 1572371 | NCBI WGS metagenome assembly OGKD01 (sample SAMEA2582096, study PRJEB24529) | metagenome | biome: Human gut stool | place: China | collected 2011 | reverse complement strand
GAAGTGACTTACCTTTGCAAAGTTGTTTAAACAATAATTTCATGATAGAGCAATTCAATTTCGATATCCGGCTTATATTCGCCATATTAAATGGCAAAGTTTCCGCGGCAATCAACCGTAAGCTGTACCGTAACTTCCGTCAGAACGGGCTGGAAATCAGTCCGGAACAATGGACGGTACTCATTTTTTTGTGGGAAAAAGACGGTGTTACACAACAAGAGTTGTGTAATGCAACTTTTAAAGACAAGCCCAGCATGACCCGTTTGATAGATAATATGGAACGGCAACATCTTGTTGTGCGCATTTCCGATAAAAAAGACCGCCGCACCAACCTGATCCATCTGACCAAAGACGGGAAAGAACTGGAGGAAAAAGCGCGTGTCATTGCCGGACAGACTCTGAAAGAGGCTCTTCACGGTATCACTCTCGACGAATTGAGCATTGGACAGGAGGTACTGAAAAAGGTGTTCTACAATACAAAAGATTAGATAGAAGAACTTCTCTCCAAATCATAAAATCCACTAAATCGTGCATTTATAATGGAATTTTTATCCAAATAATTTCGCCCGTTAAAAAATTATGCTTTAATTTGTGACTGGAATATTATAATCTATTAAAATACACACACATGAAAGGTTTATTAAAGAACTTAGGATTGATATTAATCTTGGCCGGAGTAGTCATCCTGTTGGCTTGTTCCTTTACGGGAAATGTAAACAACAACGCCATCCTGGGTACTTCAGTAGTACTTGTAGTACTGGGACTCATTTCTTATATTGTTATTAATAAGAAGATCGCTGATTAATTTCGCAAAATCAATAAAAAATCCCGGAAACGAATGTTCCCGGGATTTTTTATTTGGAGTTATCTCAAACGCAATCATTAAGATTCAACTTCCGGAGTAATCAGCTTATAGCCTTTTCCGTGAATATTGATAATTTCGATTGAATCGTCTTCTTTCAGGTGCTTACGCAATTTCGTGATATACACGTCCATACTACGGGCATTGAAATAGTTATCGTCAATCCAGATTGTTTTCAGAGCGAAGTCACGTTGCAAAATCTCATTGGCATGTGCGCAAAGCAATCCGAGCAGTTCAGACTCTTTGGTAGTCAGCTTAGTTTGTTTGCCTTCTGACGACAGAATTTGTTTCTGTGTGTCGAAAGTAAACTTACCAATCTTATAGATATTGCTTTCTTTGTTCTTCTTTCCACGAACACGTCTCAAGATTGCTTCAATTCTGAACGTCAATTCTTCCATACTAAACGGTTTGGTGATATAATCATCCGCACCGATTTTAAAGCCTTCCAGGATATCTTCTTTCAGCGTTTTGGCCGTCAGGAAGATAATAGGAATTTCAGCATTTGCTGCACGGACATCCTGTGCCAGTGTGAAGCCGTCTTTTTTAGGCATCATTACGTCGAACACGCACAAGTCATATTTATTCTTCAAGAAAGCCTTATAACCGGCTTCTCCATCAGGATATAACTCAGCAGAATAACCTTTTGCCTGTAGATATTCTCTTAAAAGCATGCCAAGATTTTCGTCATCCTCGCATAATAAAATACGCAGTTTCTCGTCCATATCAATTATTTTTTAATAAAGGTAATGCAATAATAAATTTAGTTCCCACGTTCAGGTCACTTTCCGCCCGGATGGTTCCCTTATGATCCAATATAATTTTTCTCACATAAGCCAATCCTAGTCCAAAGCCCTTCACATCGTGCAGATTACCCGTATGCACACGATAGAACTTTTCAAATATTTTTTTCAGGTTCTCCTTCTTGATACCAATACCGTTATCCTGTATCGAAATCATCAGTTTACCCGACTCATTCCACGTTCTCACTTTCAGTTCCAAATCCTCTTCCGGTTTCTTATATTTCACCGCGTTATCCATCAGATTAAAGATTACATTTGTAATATGCATCTCATCTGCAAATATAACAGGATCGGTAGCCTCAAGGTTCGATGTTATCTTACCATTATATCGTTCCACTTTCAGAGCAAAGGTATTGACAACACCTGCAATCAATTCATTCGCATCAATCTCCTTCATCTTCAAAGTTGCCTTCTGACGTTCGAACATCGACATCTGGAGCACCTTTTCCACCTGGAAGCGCAAGCGCTTGGTTTCATCATTAATCACTCCCGATATATGCTGGAACATCTGCGGTGATTTTCCTACCGCGGGATCTTTCAACATCTGTGCTGCCAATGAAATGGTAGATATCGGTGTTTTAAATTCGTGCGTCATATTATTGATAAAGTCATTCTTCATTTCCGTCAGTTTCTTTTGCCGGAATACGATATAAATCGTAAAGATGAATGTCACTAACAATACCAGCGTAAATATCAGCGACGGAATCATGAAACTGATTGAGTCAAAGATATAATCTTTCTTACCCGGAAAGTGCACTTTCAATATGCTCATTTTTGCAGGCGGATCATTTTTGAACAATGCCTGCTGATAAGCGTCTTCACTTCCCTTTGCCTCATAATCCGCACAACGGTAGACTTCCCTTCCGTCTTTGTCGATCACCGTAAAGTGATAAGGCAAATCTATACTATTATTATATAAGCTCGATTTCAGATAGTCATCCAGTTCTTTGAACCGTACCCTGTCTCCAATCGATTTGTCACTTCCCCGATAAATCATCTGCCAGGCCACTTCATCGAGTAACGCCCGTTGATACATATACCGATTCTTGATGGCTTCCACTAATGAACGCGAAGTTTCCGGAATGGTCTTTGTTCCCCTATAAGGAGAAATCATAGCCTTTGGAAGCTCGGAGGGCTTAGTGGTCATCACTTTCAGCTCAAAATCCGAATATACTTTTCCATCCTTAGACTTCACCGTGAACCGTTGCGTTTGCTGAATCAAGTTGTCTTGTTGTATGGAAGCGTTATTCGCAATCAGCGCTTTTCTTTCCGCTTCTGAAATATCTTCGATCAACCAACGTCTGGTCTCTGCATATTCCACATCCTTGGAAACCTGATCCAGGCTATTGCGTACAGCCGAATCAAACTGTTCCTTACGGGTTTTCATCATTTCCTCGATATAACTAACCTGCAAATACAGCAGGCTAAGGAAGGAAAGCCCCATTACAATACCTAATATCCAAATTGTTGACTTCTTCATAGCAACAAAATTAACACTCCCTAATTAACACTCCTAATGCATTAACTTGATTTAACCGGAACTTCCCGGAAATTAACCGTAAGGAGCTATTTAGGTTGTATTCTGATTACTACAACAATAAAACCCCTCCTTTGGTTTGCAAATTTAATAAAAAATTAAATCTTTTCCTTGCGTTTTTCCATTTTTATTAATCATAGTTAAACAAAAAACGGCATCTTTTGGGCGAATTAGTTAAATTAAGAATGACTATTAACACAAAACGACTAAATTCATTGAGAAAAAAGCCTATAAAAATAGTAGAAGAGAATAAAAGTATAAATATCTACTCTTCCTGATAAGGTTCAATTGAGACTAGTTCGTATTCACAAATGAGAGGCAGATTAGGACTGGTTGCACTACGCAGGTTCAAAAAGTTGGTATCCGTCCAGATGGTGATTTTCCCACCTACACCCATCAGTTTTATTATTTCCAAGAAGTCCGGAGATGGAAACCTGTTGTATGAGAAACATCTGTCTATTTCATATTCACATGAGTTTTCTCCTCCAGCCACTCCTCCCAACTGGACTGTTTGCCGATAGTTCATTCTGCAAATGTCAGTGTCCCGGTTGATTCGTTCGTTACTACCCATCTTATCTATACGATAAAGCACTCCGCTTTTACTACGCTGTATACCCGGAGTCTTAGCTTCAATTTCTGCAAAGTACTGTTTAGCTTTGACCAGATTGCGCGCAGGCAGACGTTTTTCATAAAAGTCTCTCAACAAATTTTCTGCCTGTTCTCTTCCCAACAATGGTTTAGGATTATCTGTTAACGCATCATGCATTCCTTTAATAAGAATATCCGGATTTTGTTCGAACAGAACGATTTCTTTTCTAAACTTATCCTGATAAAAGAGAATCCCATAAACAATAGCCAACGAATCCAGATTGACAGGGCACCCGGCATTTTGTGCATCAAAGAAATCATGTATTTTGTGGTTGGCATCAGGATACGATATAGGCTGACGCCCGGCAAAAGCCATGCGCAAAACATTTGTAATCGTATCAAAATTGCATTTCTCTATATCCGGAACTGCTCCTTTTATAAACCAGAAGATATTCGCTTCCTGTTCTTTATATTCGCACACAGTACAGTAACCTGCCGCATAACTCAATGAATCGACTTCAGTACGCATCTTTAAACCCGATGTAGCACAAGAGCACAACATCATATTCACCAAGATTATCAATAATTGGATAGTCAGTGTTTTATTGTTCATTTCGTTTAAATCAATGTGTTTTGTTTGGAATCTACAAAAAGAGAGCATCCGCGATGGACACCCTCTTTCTTTGTATTATAATCAACTATCCGGAGTTAAATCTGAAATTCCGGAGAAGTTATCTTTATTCTTCTGTCTGCTTAGCCTCAAAGTCTTTCATCAACTTATCCTGAACATCTGCCGGAACAAGCTCATAACTAGAGAACTTCATAATAAACGAAGCACGTCCGCCGGTGAGTGAGCTAAGAGCTGTAGAGTAGGACGACATTTCTTTCAAAGGAACTTTAGCAACCAGTTTCTCAAAACCTTTTTCGCTACTCATACCCATAATCATGGCACGACGTCCCTGAAGATCTCCCATCACATCTCCCATCCTATCAGACGGAACAAACACTTCTACATCATAAATCGGTTCCAGAATTTTCGGACCGGCATTCTTGAAGGCTTCACTAAAGGCATTACGTCCGGCAAGCATAAAGGAGATTTCATTAGAATCTACCGGGTGCATCTTACCATCGTAAACAATAACGCGCACGTCACGAGCATACGAACCCGTCAACGGTCCTTGCTCCATACGAGACATAATACCTTTCATAATAGCAGGCAAGAAGCGGGCATCGATAGAACCACCGACGATACTGTTAACAAACACCAGTTTACCACCCCATTCCAATGGTATTTCTTCCGTACCTCTCACGGTAATCTTAAATTCCTGTCCATTGAACTTATACGTTTCAGGCACAGGCATACCTTCTTTATAAGGTTCTACGATCAGGTGAACTTCACCAAATTGACCGGCACCACCGGACTGTTTCTTATGACGATAGTCGGCACGGGCAGCCTTTGTAATCGTTTCACGATACGGAATCTTCGGTTCTTCGTACTTCACCGGAAGTTTTTCGTTGTTTTCCAAACGCCATTTCAATGTACGAAGATGGAATTCTCCCTGTCCGTGTACCAAAGTCTGTTTCAATTCCTTTGACTGTTCGATCACCCAGGTAGGATCTTCTTCACGCATACGATTCAGAATACTCATCATCTTTTCCACATCCGCTTCATTCACCGGCTTGATGGCACGGGTATATTTAGAATTCGGATATTTGATAAAGTTGAATTTATAGTCGCAATCCTTACCGTTCAGCGTATTACCGGTTTTCACATCTTTCAGTTTCACAGCAGCACCGATATCACCGGCTTGCAGTTCTTCCACCTTGACACGGTTACCACCGGCTACCACATAAATTTGCGCAATACGTTCCTTCGAACCACGGTCGGCATTCAGTAAATCGTCCCCTTCATGAACTTTACCGCTCATTACTTTGAAATAGGAAACTTCACCGATATGCGGCTCCACACTGGTCTTGAAGAAATAAAGGGATTCCGGTCCGTTAGTATCCGGAGCCACTTCTTTACCTTCAGTATTCTGTACCTTCGGCATTTCAGAAACAAAAGGAACAACGTTACCCAAGAATTCCATCAAGCGGCGAACGCCCATATCCTTACCTCCACAAACACAGAATACAGGGAACATACCTCTGGCGATCAATCCCTTACGGATACCTTCGCGCATTTCATCTTCTGTAAGAGAATCTTGTTCGAAGAATTTCTCCATCAGATTTTCATCATTCTCGGCAGCAGCTTCTACCAATGCTTTGTGCATCTCCATAGCCTTATCCATTTCTTCTGCCGGAATATCTTCGATGGTCGGAGCCCCTCCTTCGGGTTTCCACGAATATTTCTTCATCAACAGCACGTCGATCAGCGCATTAAAGCCCGGGCCGGTAGCTATTGGATATTGGATAGGAACAACCTTAGAGCCATAAGCCTCTTTCAGCTGTTCGAGGATATTATCATAATCGCATTTTTCATTATCAAGCTGGTTGACTAGAAAAATAACAGGTTTATTCAGCTTTTCTGTATAACGGAAATGATTTTGTGTACCGACTTCGACGCCGTATTGGCCATTAAGAAGAATGATTGCTGTGTCGGTCACATTTAGTGCAGTTACTGTACTGCCTACGAAGTCGTCCGATCCCGGACAGTCAATAATATTAAGTTTTTTGTTATTCCATTCTACATGGAGAACGGTGGAGAAAACGGAGTAACCATACTCTTGTTCAACAGGAAAATAATCGCTAACTGTGTTTTTTGCGGCAACAGATCCGCGACGTTTTATAACACCACTCTCGAAAAGCATCGCTTCCACGAGAGTGGTTTTCCCAGAGCCAGAACTTCCCAACAAGGCAATGTTCTTGATTTCATTAGTCTGATATACTTTCATAATATATAAGATTTTAGTAATTACTCAGTATGTTTCTCACATACCATTAATTTTGTGATGCGCAAATTAGGGATTAATTGGGGGAAAAGCAACACTTATGACGGTGTTACTAAACAATGTTATGTAACACATCTTTAACATAAACATTTTTTGCTTGCTCATAATTTAATTTCTATACGAACCACCATTCAATAGTATATATGCATATAATATTTAGACTGCACAAACGGATTGTTCAACACCCGGGTCTCAGGCATACCGACACCCGGGTGTTGATAGTGCTGACACCCGGGTGTCAATACCAATGAGACCCGGGTGTCAGACAACTTATCTATGCAACGCCTCATAAGAATGATTTCAGTCAATAAGATTTTTTGTTATATCTGATAATAATCTTACTTTTACAGCCACTAAACTCAAACGGCACAACTATGGCAGGTATCTATCTTCATATTCCTTTTTGTAAAACACGGTGCATCTACTGCGATTTCTACTCAACCACCCGTAGCGAGCTCAAAACCCGTTATGTACGAGCACTTTGCCAGGAGTTAGCCATGCGGAAAGACTACCTGAAAGGAGAAGATATAGAAACCGTTTATTTCGGTGGCGGAACCCCGTCTCAATTGGAAAAAGAAGATTTCGAACAGATATTTGATACGATCCGGACACATTACGGATTAAGCCATTGGCAGGAAATCACATTGGAAGCCAATCCCGACGATCTGACAAGTGAATATCTGAAAATGCTTTCTTCGCTCCCTTTCAATCGTATCAGCATGGGAATACAGACTTTTGACGATCCCACTCTCAAACTATTGAAACGTCGTCACAATGCCCGTACAGCTATCGAAGCTGTTCACAGATGTCGGGAAGCCGGTTTTCAAAATATAAGCATCGATCTCATCTACGGATTACCGGGAGAAACCAAAGAACGATGGGAGAATGATCTTCGTCAGGCTGTCAGTCTGAACGTGGAGCACATTTCCGCTTATCATCTGATTTACGAGGAAGATACACCTATATATAATATGTTAAAACAACATCAGATATCGGAGGTGGACGAAGATTCCAGTTTAGATTTTTTCACGTTACTGATAGAGCATCTGCAGAAAGCGGGATTTGAACATTATGAAATTTCGAATTTCTGCCGTCCGGGCAAGTACTCTCGTCACAACAGTTCTTACTGGAAAGGAATACCTTATCTGGGGTGCGGACCGTCGGCACATTCTTTTGACGGGATGACACGGGAATGGAATGTTTCTTCCATCGATACATATATAAAAGGTATAGAGGAAAACAACCGTGCTTTTGAAATAGAGTATCTGGACCAGACGACCCGCTACAATGAGTTTATTATCACTACCATACGTACTGTATGGGGAACACCTATAGAAAAGCTGAAACAGATGTTCGGCAATGAGATGTGGGAGTATTGCCAGAGAATGGCTGCGCCTTATCTGAAAAATGGGAAACTGGAAGAACACGATGGAGCCTTACGCTTGACTCGTGAAGGTATTTTCATCTCCGACAGTATAATGAGTGATTTACTTTGGGTAGATTAACAAAACAAACAGCAAGCCGATGACCGAATCAGAAGTTAGAAAGTTATTGCGGCAAATGAAAGAACTGGATTCGCAAACTGCTTTCCGGGACTTTTACAACATGACTTATGACCGTCTCTTCCGCATAGCCTACTACTATGTGAAGCAGGAAGAATGGTCGCAGGAAATCGTTCTCGACGTATTTCTGAAACTATGGAAACAGCGTAGCAATTTACTTGATGTGAGAAACATTGAAGATTATTGTTTCATTCTCGTCAAGAATGCTTCGCTCAATTATCTGGAAAAAGAATCAAAACACACTTACATTCATCCCGATTCTCTGCCGGAGCCACAGGAACAGAGCTATTCGCCGGAAGAATCACTCATCAGTGAAGAATTATTTGCTCTTTACGTAAAGGCACTCGACCGGCTTCCGGAACGTTGCAGGGAAGTATTCATTCGCATCCGCGAAGAAAAACAAAGTTATGCACAAGTAGCGGAAGAATTAGGTATCAGCATGAATACAGTGGACGCACAACTTCAGAAAGCAATCACACGACTCAAAGAGATGATTAGCCGGGCAGAAATAGATTAACAATTATTTAGAAAAAGAGCGTAGGGAGTTTCTGTCAACCTCCGGTCTTTATCAACAAATAAATCAATCACTAAAAAAGACAGAAAAATGAAAAAGCTAAATGACGCAAACATTGGAATCCTTGTTCTTCTATCAACTTGTCTGTGCCTGTTTTCATGCAACAATGACAACGACAATTTGCCCAAAGACTATGCAGGATTCGAACATTCGAAGGAAACGGTAGAATGTGAAGGAAACAAATCAGAGTGTGAATTGGAAATTAAAATTGTGGCGATGGAGAAAGCGAAAGAAGACCGGACGGTAGTACTTGCCGCACCTCCTTCGGTGACAGGGCAAGCAGCAGTCATACAACTGACGGAAAAGAAAGTAATCATCAAAGCGGGTAAGAAGTCGGCTACGACTATCATTAAAATCTATCCCAAACAGATGGTATTGAATAAACAGAATGTCACTTTATCCTGCACTCCCCAATGGAAAGAAGGAGGAATCAGCAAACTGACCATTCTGTTGAAACGAAAATAATGGATCAAGAGTAATACAGAAAAAATATGAAACACACCGATACGGAATTAGAAGAAATACTGAATCAGCTCATTGCTTCCACGCGTTCACCGCGAGGGCGTTTTTCAGCAACAGCCAGTTACCCGGAACTAGAAAAAAGACTGAAGTCGCATACCCGGCGCCTGACTTTGATACGCACCTTCTCGGCAGCGGCGGCAGTAGCTCTACTTTGCCTATCGGTATGGACAGCTTATTTATATATGCAACCTGCTGCAATACAAACGGTTTCCACTCTGGCAGAGACACGTACAGTCCGTCTTCCTGATGGTAGTTCCGTCACGCTCAACCATTATTCTTCGCTTTCTTATCCGGAAAAGTTCCAATCGGACAAACGGGAAGTGGAGCTAAATGGAGAAGCCTATTTTGAAGTAAGCAAGGACCCAAAGCATCCGTTTATCGTGCAGACTGAAACGATTGACGTTCAAGTGTTGGGAACCCATTTCAATGTAGATGCATATCATGACAATCCGGATGTAAAGACAACGTTATTGTCCGGCTCGGTAGCAGTCAGCAATAAAAGTAAATCTGTCCGTATGATTTTGAAGCCTAACGAGATTGCTATATATAATAAGGTAGAAGAAAAACTCACCCGCAAGGTTTTAGAGAACGCAGAAGATGAAATTTCCTGGCGACAGGGAGAGTTTATATTCGACGACCTGCCTTTACAGGAGATTGCCCGCGAACTGTCCAACTCATTCGGAGCAACGATCCATATAGCCGATACGACTTTACAAAATTACCGGATCACAGCACGATTCCGCGATGGAGAAGATCTGGCAACCATTTTATCTGTATTACACAACGCCGGTTATTTCAACTACTCACAAAACAATAAACAGATTATTATCACTGCTAAACCAGACTAAGATGAATATAATATTCCAAGATCGCTTCCCTATCAGAGCCATTGTTCTGATAGGGGTGGCGCTCCTTATCACCACGCAAATATATGCACAAAATGCGGAAGCCCGGCTTTCGCTGACACTACGAAACGCCACACTAAAAGAATTCGTCAAACGGATTGAAAACTCAACCGGATATTCTTTTATCTATGGCGAGGAAATTATCATCAAACATAAAATCAATTTGCAGGTAAAGGATAAGCCGTTGCGTGAAATACTTGATCTCGTATTCAAAAATGAACAGATCAGTTATCAATTCACCGGCCGCCATATTCTACTGCAAAAGAAAAAAGAATCAAAAACCGTAGGCCGTAAGTTCACTATCAGCGGATATGTCACAGATGGAACGTCTTCCGAGACGTTGATTGGAACCAATATCATTGAGAGTCATCAGAATCAAGGAACAACCACCAATCCTTACGGTTTTTACAGCATCACTTTGCCCGAAGGAGAAACCGAACTGCGTTTCTCCTATCTGGGCTATGCCACAGAAGC
>OGKD01001812.1_pt1 | contig 10786 bp, 5 predicted proteins | sample 1572371 | NCBI WGS metagenome assembly OGKD01 (sample SAMEA2582096, study PRJEB24529) | metagenome | biome: Human gut stool | place: China | collected 2011 | reverse complement strand
AGCCGCAGGAGAGCGCGCAGCAGTATGTTGTGCGTCTGGCGCGCGAGAAAGCACGGGCAGGTGTCGCGCAAACGGCGAAGGATCTCCCGGTGCTGGGTGCGGATACTATCGTTATCCTGAACGGAGAAGTGCTGGAGAAACCGCGCGACGCAGAGCATGCGGCGCAGATGTTGCGCAAATTATCGGGTCAGACCCATCAGGTGATGACGGCAGTGGCGTTGGCCGACAGTCAGCACATTCTTGATTGCCTGGTGGTCACCGATGTGACTTTCAGAACGTTAACAGACGAAGACATCGCGGGCTATGTCGCCAGCGGTGAACCGTTAGATAAAGCAGGTGCATACGGTATTCAAGGGTTGGGTGGTTGCTTCGTCAGGAAGATTAATGGCAGCTATCACGCCGTAGTCGGCTTACCGCTGGTGGAAACGTATGAGTTGCTCAGTAACTTTAACTCACTGCGTAAAGGAAAGGGATAAAGATGACGGCTGAATTATTAGTTAACGTAACGCCATCCGAAACGCGCGTTGCGTATATTGATGGCGGTATTCTGCAGGAAATCCATATTGAGCGTGAAGCGCGACGCGGAATAGTAGGCAATATCTACAAAGGTCGTGTTAGCCGAGTGCTGCCGGGAATGCAGGCGGCTTTTGTAGATATTGGTCTGGATAAGGCGGCGTTCCTTCACGCCTCCGATATCATGCCGCATACCGAGTGCGTCGCCGGTGAGGAGCAAAAGCAGTTTACCGTGCGCGATATTTCGGAGCTGGTGCGCCAGGGCCAGGACCTGATGGTCCAGGTGGTTAAAGATCCGCTGGGTACCAAAGGCGCGCGTCTGACCACCGATATTACCCTGCCTTCCCGCTATCTGGTCTTTATGCCAGGCGCCTCCCACGTGGGGGTCTCTCAGCGGATTGAAAGCGAAGCCGAGCGCGAGCGCCTAAAAAAGGTCGTCGCAGAATATTGCGATGAGCAGGGCGGGTTTATCATTCGCACCGCTGCGGAAGGCGTTCACGAGCAGGAGATGGCCGCCGATGCCGCTTATCTTAAGCGCGTATGGACCAAGGTGATGGAGCGCAAAAAGCGCAACCAGACCCGCTATCAGCTGTATGGCGAGCTGGCTCTGGCCCAGCGCGTGCTGCGTGATTTTGCCGATGCGCAACTGGATCGCATTCGCGTCGACTCGCGCCTGACCTATGAGGCGTTGCTCGAATTCACCGCCGAATATATCCCGGAAATGACCAGCAAGCTGGAACACTACAGCGGCCGTCAGCCGATATTCGATCTCTTTGACGTTGAGAACGAAATTCAGCGCGCGCTGGAGCGTAAAGTCGAGCTCAAATCGGGGGGCTATCTGATCATCGACCAGACCGAGGCGATGACCACCATCGATATCAACACCGGGGCCTTTGTCGGGCACCGCAATCTTGACGATACGATCTTCAATACCAACATCGAAGCCACCCAGGCGATAGCCCGCCAGCTACGTTTGCGTAATCTCGGCGGCATTATCATCATTGATTTCATAGACATGAACAATGAAGATCACCGTCGACGGGTGTTGCACTCTTTAGAGCAGGCGCTGAGTAAAGATCGGGTGAAGACCAGCATTAACGGCTTCTCCCAGCTGGGCCTGGTGGAGATGACCCGTAAACGCACCCGTGAAAGCGTGGAGCATGTGCTGTGCAACGAGTGCCCAACCTGCCACGGACGTGGAACGGTAAAGTCGGTGGAAACGGTGTGCTATGAGATTATGCGTGAGATCGTCCGCGTACATCATGCTTATGATTCCGATCGCTTCCTGGTCTATGCTTCCCCTGCGGTGGCGGAAACCCTGAAAGGGGAAGAGTCGCATGCGCTGGCGGAAGTGGAAATCTTTGTCGGCAAACAGGTGAAGGTACAAATTGAGCCGCTCTATAATCAAGAGCAGTTCGATGTGGTTATGATGTAAGACACCGCGTCATTGTGCGGCTGACAAGGAGAGAGGCGTGAGGCGACTGCCCGGGATTTTATTGCTCACCGTGGCAACATTGATTGTTATCGTCGCGCTGCTGGTGAGTGGCTTGCGTCTCGTGTTGCCACAGCTCGACGCCTGGCGTCCGCAGCTGCTGGAGAAGATCTCCACCCTCACCGGTACGCCGGTGGACGCCTCGCAGATCACCGCCAGCTGGCAGACTTTTGGTCCTACGTTAGACGCCCGCGATATCCATGTCGGGCTGAAAGATGGCGGCACAATGGCGGTCAAGCGCGTAACCCTGGCGCTGGATGTCTGGCAGAGCCTGCTGCATATGCGCTGGCAGTTCCGCGACCTCACCTTCTGGCAGCTGCAGGTCCATACCAATACCCCTATTCAGACCAATGACGGTGGCGAAAGCCTGAAAACCGACCGCATCAGCGATCTCTTTTTACGTCAGTTCGATCACTTTACTCTGCGCGACAGCCATCTGAGCTTCCTGACCCTTTCCGGTCAGCGGGCGGAGCTGGCGGTTCCGCAACTGACATGGCTTAACGGCAGGAACCGTCATCGCGCCGAGGGGCAGCTCAGCCTCTCCAGCCTCACCGGCCAGCATGGCGTCATGCAGGTGCGGATGGATCTTCGCGATGAGGATGGCCTGCTGAATAAAGGCCGGGTCTGGCTACAGGCGGATGATATCGACGTCAAACCGTGGCTGGGACGCTGGATGCAGGACAATATCGCCCTGAAAAGCGCCCGCTTCAGCCTCGAAGGCTGGATGACCATTGAAAAAGGCGATGTGGCCAGCGGCGACGTATGGCTGAAAAAAGGGGGCGCCAGCTGGCAGGGCGATAACGAAGTCCATCATTTGTCGGTGGATAACCTGACGGCGCATCTCTCCCATGATAAGCAAAGCTGGGCCTTTTATATTCCCGATACGCGGATCGCTATCGATGATAAACCCTGGCCAAGCGGAGCCCTGGCGATGGCGTGGATCCCGGCGCAGGACGTTGGTGGCGACGATCGTCAGCGTAGCGATGAGTTACGTATTCGCGCTAGCAATTTGGCCCTCAGCGGCCTGAGCGGGTTACAGCCGTTTGCTGATAAGCTGGCGCCTTCTCTGGGCGAACTCTGGCGAACCACGCAGCCTGGCGGCAAAATCAATTTGCTGGCTCTAGATATCCCCCTGCAGGCGACGGAGAAAACGCGTTTTCAGGCGCAGTGGAGCGATCTGGCGTGGAAGCAGTGGAAACTCCTGCCGGGGGCAGAGCACTTCTCCGGCAGTCTGAATGGCAGCGTTGAGCACGGGGAATTACGCGCTCATATGGCGAAGGCGCTGATGCCGTATGCCGGCGTCTTCCGCGCGCCGCTGGAGATAGCCGCTGGCGAAGCCACACTCAGTTGGGTGAAAAACGACAAAGGGTTTATGCTTGATGGCCGCGATATAGACGTGCAGGCGACAGGCGTACGCGCCCGCGGCGGCTTCCGCTATCTGCAACCGCAGGGGGACGATCCCTGGCTGGGTATTCTGGCGGGCATCAGCACCAATGACGGTGGCCAGGCATGGCGTTATTTCCCGGAAAATCTGATGGGCAAAGCGCTGGTGGACTATCTCAGCGGCGCGATTAAAGCAGGGCAAGCCAGCGATGCGACGCTGGTGTATGGCGGCAATCCGCATCTATTCCCTTATCCGCATAATGAAGGCCAGTTCCAGGTTTATGTTCCGCTGAAGAACGCCACTTTTGCCTTCCAACCGGACTGGCCGGCGTTAACCGGGCTGAACATCGATCTCAATTTTATCAACAACGGCCTGTGGATGCGGGCGGATAAAGCGATGCTTGGCAACGTGACCGCCAGCAATCTCGATGCCGCGATCCCGGACTATGCGCAGGAAAAACTGCTGATTGATGCCGATATCAAAGGCCCGGGCAAAGAGGTTGGACCTTACTTTAATACTACGCCGCTGAAAGAGTCGCTCGGGGCGGCGCTGGATTCCCTGCAGCTGGATGGGGATGTGAGCGCTCGCTTACATCTTAATATCCCCCTCGACGGCGAGATGACCACCGCGAAAGGCGATGTGCGCCTGCAGAATAATAGCCTGTTTATCAAACCGTTAGATACTACGCTGCAGAACCTGAGCGGTAATTTCAGCTTTGTGAATGGCGATCTCAATAGTCAAACGTTGAGCGCGACCTGGTTTAATCAGCCGCTGAACCTCAATTTTTCCACCCGCGAAGGTGAAAAAGCGTTTCTGGTGGATGTCGGGATGAATGCCAACTGGCAGCCGTCGCGCACCGGGCTGCTGCCGAAAGCCGTGAGTGAGGCGTTGAGCGGTAGCGTCCCGTGGGATGGCAAGGTCGCCATCGAACTGCCGTACCATGGCAATGCCAGCTATAAGGTCGATATCAACGGCGATCTGAAGAATGTGAGCAGTCGCTTACCTTCGCCAGTCAGTAAGCCCGCCGGCGAACCCCTTCCGGTCAAAATTAACGTCGCCGGCGGCCTGAGCAGCTTCGACCTGACCGGCTCCATCGGGGCGAAGAATCATATTAACAGCCGCTGGTTGCTCAATCATAAGCTGACGCTGGATAGAGCGATCCTTACCACTGACAGCAAAGGGCACTCTCCGCTGCCCGATCAGCCCGGTATCGAGCTCAACCTGCCGCCGATGGATGGCGCGCAGTGGCTGGCGCTCTTCGAGAACGGCGCGGCAAATGAAGTGAGCAGCAGCGTGCTCTTTCCACCGCGCATTGTGCTGCGTACGCCGTCGCTGGCCCTCGCGGGGCAACAGTGGAACAACGTCAGTCTGATGTCCCAGCCGGTCGCCGGCGGCTCGCAGGTTGAGGCGCAGGGGCGTGAGATCAATGCCACATTGACGATGCGCGACAATGCTCCGTGGCTGGCAAATGTGCGTTATCTCTATTTCAATCCGGCCAGCGCCAGCGGCCAGAACGCAACAGAGAATGTGGCCCCCCAGACGGCGACGCGGCTGGATTTCCATGGCTGGCCCGATCTGCAGCTACGCTGCGCGGAATGCTGGCTGTGGGGACAAAAATATGGCCGCATCGATGGGGATGTGGCGATCAAAGGGGATACCTTAACGCTCTCCAACGGCCTGGTGGATACCGGGTTTGGCCGGCTGACGACCAACGGCGTGTGGGTGAACGCCCCTTCAGGGGTTCGAACCTCGCTGAAAGGCAGACTGCACGGCAATAAGACGGATGCATTTGCGGATTTCTTTGGCGTCTCCACGCCGGTGAAGGATTCGCCGTTTGATATCGACTACGATCTGCACTGGCGCGCGCCGCCCTGGTCACCCGATGTCGCGTCGCTCAATGGCATCATTAAAAGCCACCTGGGCAAGGGGCAGTTTACCGACCTGAGTACCGGGCACGCTGGCCAGTTGCTGCGTCTGCTGAGTGTGGATGCCCTGCTGCGTAAACTGCGTTTCGATTTCAGCGATACCTTCAGCGAAGGCTTTTACTTCGATTCGATTAACAGTACGGCATGGATTAAGGATGGCGTACTGCATACCGATGATACGCTGGTGGATGGCCTTGAAGCGGATATTGCTATGAAAGGGTCGGTCGATCTGGTGCGTCGCCAGCTGGATCTGCAGGCGGTGGTGGCGCCGGAGATCTCCGCGACCGTCGGCGTGGCGGCGGCCTTTGCCGTCAACCCCATCGTCGGCGCGGCGGTATTTGCCGCCAGCAAAGTGCTGGGTCCGCTGTGGAATAAAGTTTCGATTCTGCGCTACCGCATCACCGGCCCGATTGACCAGCCGCAGATCAATGAAGTGCTGCGCCAGGCGCGCAGCAATAAAAAGCAATGATTTGACGATTGCCAGGAATTGCCGCAATCTCAATAGATAGCCTTCTGTATTTCCGCCTGTCAGGCGGCAACAAACGAGTAGCATAACGATGAGTCTGAACCTGGTAAGTGAACAATTACTGTCGGCAAATGGCCTGAATCATCAGGACCTGTTTGCCATTCTTGGTCAACTGACCGAGCGCCGCCTCGATTACGGCGATCTCTATTTTCAGTCGAGCTATCACGAATCCTGGGTTCTGGAAGACAGCATCATTAAAGATGGGTCGTACAATATCGACCAGGGCGTAGGCGTGCGCGCCGTCAGCGGCGAAAAAACGGGCTTTGCCTACGCCGATCAGATCAGCAAACTGGCGCTGGAGCAGAGCGCCCAGGCGGCGCGGACCATTGTGCGCGACACCGGCAATGGCAAAGTGCAGACCCTCGGCGCCGTAGAGCATCGTGCCCTGTACACCAGCATCGACCCGCTGCAGAGTATGACCCGGGAAGAGAAGCTGGATATTCTGCGCCGGGTAGACAAAGTCGCCCGGGCGGCGGACCAGCGGGTGCAGGACGTTTCAGCCAGCCTGAGCGGGGTGTATGAGCTGATCCTGGTCGCCGCCACCGATGGCACTCTGGCCGCCGACGTTCGTCCGCTGGTTCGTCTTTCCGTCAGCGTGCTGGTGGAAGAGGATGGCAAGCGTGAGCGCGGCAGCAGCGGTGGTGGCGGGCGTTTTGGTTATGACTATTTCCTCGCCTCCCAGGAGGGCGACGTGCGGGCCGATGCCTGGGCGAAAGAAGCGGTGCGCATGGCGCTGGTCAACCTCTCGGCGGTCGCCGCCCCTGCGGGGATGCTGCCGGTGGTGCTCGGCGCCGGCTGGCCTGGCGTCCTGCTGCATGAAGCGGTCGGCCATGGGCTGGAAGGCGATTTCAACCGGCGTGGCACCTCGGTCTTTAGCGGCCATATGGGGGAATTAGTCGCCTCTGAGCTGTGCACCGTAGTGGATGACGGCACCATCGCCGATCGCCGTGGCTCGGTGGCCATTGATGACGAAGGGACGCCGGGGCAATACAACGTGCTAATCGAAAACGGCATTCTGAAAGGCTATATGCAGGATAAACTCAACGCGCGCCTGATGGGCGTCGCACCGACCGGCAATGGCCGACGTGAGTCGTATGCCCATCTGCCGATGCCGCGTATGACCAACACCTATATGCTGGCGGGCCAGTCGACGCCACAGGAGATTATCGAATCGGTCGACTACGGTATCTTTGCGCCTAACTTCGGCGGCGGGCAGGTGGATATCACCTCCGGTAAATTTGTCTTCTCCACTTCCGAGGCCTATCTGATCGAAAAAGGGAAGGTCACGAAGGCGGTGAAAGGGGCCACGCTGATTGGCTCCGGCATTGAGACCATGCAGCAGATTTCGATGGTGGGCAACGACCTGCGCCTGGATAACGGCGTCGGCGTCTGTGGCAAAGAGGGCCAGAGCGTGCCGGTGGGCGTCGGCCAGCCGACCCTGAAGGTCGATAACCTTACCGTCGGCGGCACCGCCTGGTTCCCGGCGCTGCCGGGAACCGCTTCACCGGGCGATCCCGCGCCCGTGCATGCCCTGATAGATCTTCGCCACGTCGACAAAATACTCCGTCAGATAGTTGATACAGACCTGCACTTTCAGCGGCAATTTATCCTTTTCCGTATACAGGGCGTAGACCGGTCGCGGATCGGACTGATAGCTGGGCAGCAGGATCTCAAGCTCACCGCGGTTGATCTCTTCGATCGCCCACATTAACGGTACATAGGCGATACCCACCCCGGCGGTCAGCCAGCGCACCAGCGTCATAGGGTCGTTGGTCACGAAGCGCCCCTGCGGGGTCAGGCGGGTCGAGATCCCTTCCGGCGCGATAATCACAAACTCATTGTCCGGCCGCACGCTATATTCCAGCCAGGCATGTCCGGCAAGGTCGGCCGGTTTCTCTGGATTGCCAGCCTGCGCCAGATAGCTTTTAGCGGCGCATAATACCATCGGCATTGAGCCCAGGCGGCGGGAAAAAAGGCTGGAATCCTGCAGGGCGCCCACGCGGATCACCACGTCAAGGCCGTCGGCGATCAGGTCTGGCGCAGGTATGCCGGTGACCAGATTAACAGAGAGCCCGGGGTATTCTTTGAGCATTTTCGCCGTTATGCGCGCCAGAACATTCTGTGCCATAGTTGAAGAGCAGCCGATGCGCAGCGTCCCGATGGGGGTATTGTTAAATGCGTATAATTGCTCATGGACATCCTGCGCTTCAAACAGCATCCTACGGCAGCCCTGGTAATAGATTTTACCTGCTTCAGTTAAGCCAAGGCTGCGGGTGCTGCGGTTGAGCAGCTTTACCTGCAGTTCATCTTCCAGTTTGGCGACGGTCTGACTGATCGAGGAAACGCTCATCTGAAGCTGGCGGGCCGCTGCGGTGAATGAACCTAATTCGACCACTTTGGCGAAAACGGACATGCGTTTTAATCGTTCCATTATTCACTCTGGCTTAAAAGTGATTTAGATCACACATTGTAGATAATGCGGCAATCGTTACGTTAATATATTGTTAGCTACATAATAAACGCATCTGCTCACTACCTGTACGCTTCTTATTCAAGGTCATCATGAGTCTGTTTCCTGTCATCGTGATTTTCGGCTTATCGTTTCCGCCGATCTTCTTCGAGTTGCTTTTGTCGCTGGCTATCTTTTGGCTGGTGCACCGACTGCTGGTTCCGACCGGCATTTACGATTTTGTCTGGCACCCAGCACTGTTTAATACGGCGCTCTATTGCTGCCTTTTTTATTTGATATCGCGCTTGTTCGTTTGAGGTTGATGTGAAAACACTAACAAGAAATATCCTCCGTACTGCCATTACCGTGATACTGGTCATTCTGGCCTTCGTGGCGATTTTCCGCGCCTGGGTTTATTACACCGCCTCGCCGTGGACGCGTGATGCGCGCTTTAGCGCCGACATTGTGGCGATTGCCCCCGACGTCTCCGGGCTGATTTCTCAGGTAAACGTCAAGGATAACCAACTGGTTAAGAAAGACCAGGTATTGTTCGTTATTGACCAACCTCGTTACCAAAAAGCGCTGGCGCAGGCGGAAGCTGATGTCGCCTATTATCAGACGTTAGCTCAGGAAAAACGCGTCGAAGCCGGTCGGCGTAATAAGCTTGGCGTACAGGCGATGTCGCGGGAAGAGATTGATCAGGCGAACAACGTACTGCAAACCGTTGAACATCAGCTGGCGAAAGCGGTGGCTAGTCGCGACCTGGCCAGGCTAGATCTGGAGCGGACGGTCATTCGCGCCCCTGCGGATGGCTGGGTGACTAACCTTAACGTCTACACTGGGGAATTTATCACCCGTGGCTCCACGGCGGTGGCGCTGGTGAAAGAGAATACGTTTTACGTCATGGCCTATCTGGAAGAGACCAAACTGGAGGGCGTCCGTCCAGGCTATCGTGCGGAGATTACCCCGCTGGGCAGCAGCAAAACCATTAAAGGGACGGTGGACAGTATCGCTGCGGGGGTGACCAACGCCAGCAGCAGCAGCGACTCGAAAGGGATGGCCTCGGTCGACTCCAACCTTGAGTGGGTGCGTCTGGCGCAGCGTGTGCCGGTGCGTATTCGCCTCGATCACCAGCAGGGGAATCTGTGGCCATCGGGCACCACGGCGACGGTAGTGATCACCGGTCAAGAAGATCGTGATACCAGCCAGGCCAACTTCTTCCAGAAACTGGCTATGCGCCTGCGCGAATTTGGTTAATCGCTATGGGGACATATACCATTGCTCCCCGGCATCTCCGCTTTGCCATTAAGCTTGCATGCGCGGTGGTGCTGGCGCTGTTTGTCGGTTTCCATTTTCAGCTCGAAACGCCGCGCTGGGCGGTACTGACGGCAGCGATCGTCGCCGCCGGGCCGGCCTTTGCTGCTGGCGGCGAACCGTACTCCGGCGCGATCCGCTATCGCGGTATGTTGCGTATTGCCGGGACCTTTATTGGCTGTATTGCGGCGCTGGTTATCATCATCCTGATGATCCGCGCGCCTCTGCTGATGATGCTGGTCTGCTGTCTGTGGGCCGGGTTTTGTACCTGGGTTTCGTCGCTGGTCAAGGTCGAAAACTCCTATGCCTGGGGGCTGGCCGGGTACACCGCGCTGATTATCATTATTACCATCCATACCAATCCGATGCTGGCGCCGCAGTTTGCTGTCGAACGCTGCAGCGAAATTGTCATCGGTATTGTCAGCGCCATCGTCGCCGATCTCCTGTTTTCGCCGCGTTCGATTAAAAAAGAGATCGACCTCGAGCTCGATAACCTGCTAATTGCCCAGTATAAGCTGATGCAGTTATGCGTCGCGCACGGTGAAAAAGAGGAAGTGGATCAAGCCTGGGGAGCGCTGGTACGCCGCACTACGGCGCTGGAAGGTATGCGTAGTAACCTGATTATGGAATCCTCACGCTGGGCAAAGGCCAATCAGCGCCTGAAGGCGATCAACACCCTTTCGCTAACCCTTATCACCCAGGCTTGCGAAACCTATCTGATTCAGAACTCACGCCCGGAAATGGTCACGGACGACTATCGCGAGCTGTTCGCCGAGCCGGTTGAGACGGTGCAGGATGTTCACCAGCAGCTGAAGCGCATGCGCCGCTTCCTGACCTGGAAAGGCGAGCATAATACCCCGGTCACGATTTATAGCTGGGTGGGCGCCGCCACGCGTTATCTGCTGCTTAAGCGCGGCGTGGTGGGGAATACTAAAATCAGCCGTATCGAGGATGGCGTGTTGCGCGGCGAAACGGTGGTTAAAGTGGAGTCCGCCGAACGTCATCACGCGATGGTGAACTTCTGGCGCACCTCTGTCTCCTGTATTCTCGGAACGCTATTCTGGCTGTGGACGGGCTGGACCTCAGGCAGCGGCGCGATGGTAATGATCGCCGTGGTTACCGCGCTGGCGATGCGCCTGCCAAACCCGCGTATGGTGGCGATAGACTTCCTCTATGGCACCCT
>OGKD01001803.1_pt1 | contig 10834 bp, 10 predicted proteins | sample 1572371 | NCBI WGS metagenome assembly OGKD01 (sample SAMEA2582096, study PRJEB24529) | metagenome | biome: Human gut stool | place: China | collected 2011 | reverse complement strand
GCCTGCTGATCCTCGACGAACCGACCGCCTCCTTGACCGAACAAGAAACCGCGACCGTCTGGCGGCGACCCACTTGCAGTGGGGGACCCCGGCGGCGTCCATCAGGGCGTTGGCGACGGCCTTATCCATGCAGACGGCGCTGCCCAGCACGCCGCAGCCCACATAGGGGATGCGGGCCAGCTCAAACAGGCCCTGAATCGTGCCGTCCTCGCCGTTTTTGCCGTGCATGACGGGTGCGCAGATGTCAATGTGCACCAGCTCCGCCCTGCCGTCCTTTAGCAGCCAGATGCCGTGGTCCTTCCGGTCCGGGCTGAGCACGCAGGGCGTGCAGTCGCCCTGCTCCCAGCTGCCGTCGGCCATGGTTTCGGGCGTGGGGCGGCAGGCCAGCCAGCGGCCATCCTTCGTGATGCCCACGGGGAAAACCTCATATTTGTCCGCGCAGGGCTCCTGACCCAGTGCGCGCAGCCAGGCCGAGGCCGACACGCAGCTGACGTCATGTTCACTGGAAACGCCGCCGAAGAACAGTGCGACGCGCAGCTTGGAATTTGTATTCATCAAAAAGACTCCCTTTGTTCAATGTGGCCGTGCCCTTTGGGCACACTACAAGTCTTCAGCTTATTATCATAACATATTATGCGTGCGTTGGCTAGATTATTTTTGGAAAATTTCTGAACAGGGAACAGAAGTCCGTAGGGGCCGGGCACGCCCGGCCCGCAGCCTTGCCATTACCGCCCGTTTATCCTTTGCATCGTAGGGAGGGGTCTTGACCCCTCCGCTGCCTTCCGCCGCCGCGCACCTCCGCGGGGCGTCGGGGACGGCGCCCCCTACAGCGGCAACCCGCATGGCTTCTCATTGCCGCCAACCTCCCCGGCGGCCTGGGGGCAGGCCGCCCTACATCCCGCTTTATCACAACTCTCCCCCCAAAAACAAAAAACCGGCCCGCCACACCCGGCGGGTCGGTCAGTCGTCCAACCTGATTTTATAACGCTTGATCAACGCGGCTTGATCCAGCAAAAAACGCTTCTGGCTGGGGGTGAAGCTGCGGTAACACGTCAAAAGCTGGCGCTCGTCATCGACGGCGGGGGTCTCGTGCCCCAGCAGATAGTCAATGCTCACGCCAAAATAATCCGCGATCCGCCGCAGCGTGTCATAGTCCGGCTCACGTGTGCCCTGCACATAGTTGCCAAGCGTCGAGGGCGCAAGGTGCAGCTTTGCGGCCAAATCCTTGATTTTCATTTCCTCGCAATCAATCAGATACCGCAGCCGTTCATGAAATTCCATACAAAATCCCCCAAAGCGTACATATTCTGACTTCGAGCATAACAAAATAACACGAAACGTGTTTTATTGACCTAAATAGAGTTGACAGAACACAAATTGTGTTGTAAAATTACGATATGAAATGCCGATGAGGTCTTGAAGTGTCGGCACAAAGACAAATAACTGGAGGAAAACAAGATGTTCAAAAAACTGAAAGACAAAAAGGGCTTCACCCTCGTCGAGCTGATCGTCGTCCTGGTCATCCTGGCCATCCTGGCCGCTCTGCTGGTTCCGGCTCTGACGGGCTATATTGACAAGGCACGCAAGGAATCTGTTGTTGCAGAGACTCGCTCGGCGGTTATGGCCGCACAGACTATTGTGTCTGAAAAGTACGGCACGACGAAGGGCGATGTTACATTGACGACTGACGACTACACTGCCATTAAGAACCTTGCAGAGGTGCCGGGCACTATTGTGGCTGACTCTATTGTCATTGACAAGACCACTGGAAGTGAGTACAAGGGTGCTGTTACACAGTTGACCTATACTAGCAAGGATGACAAGTATACTTGCTATTACTACGACAAGACCTATAACTGGAAAGCGAAAGCTTAAACAAAAGGTATAGCTGTATTCTCCCACCACCTCCCGTGGTGGGATTTTTTGTTGCCGCCTACCTTATTATACCCGCCGCAGCGCTGCCGGGAGAGTTGTAGGGAGCGGTCTTGACCGCTCCGCAGGCCGTCAAAAAATTGCATCCCTGCCTTATTGCGTGTGTAGGGGCGACCATTGGTCGCCCGCCCACTTACCGCCGCAACGCATTTTCCGGGACGGTTTTCTTGCAAGGCAAACGGGCACGGGCGAGCAATGCTCGCCCCTACAAGCGTTTTTCGGCAGTTCCGCGGAGGGGTCAAGACCCCTCCCTACAGAGCAAAAGGAAAAATCCGCATCAAAGGAAACGTGCCCGGGAGAGATAAATCCCGCCCCTGCGCACAAGAGGCAAAGCTGCAATAACGGCAAAGCTGCGGGCCGGGCGCTTGGCGGCGCACAACGAGCGCCGCCAGTTTGCAAGCAAACTCGCTCGTGCGGTTGTTTGCCCCGCAGGGGCAAACATTGTTCGCTCCACGCTCACAACCCCGCAATGCCCGGCCCCTACGCCTCTGTACGCTTTTCACTCCTCACTCTTTTCAGGTGCTCACCATGCCCCAAACTCCAAAGCTGTCTCCACAACAAAAGGTCGCCCTTGTGGAAAAAATCAAAGCAGGCGAGATCAGCCGCCAGGCCGCGGCGCAAAGCGTCGGCGTCAGCAACACCACTGTGCGCCAATGGCTGCGCATCTATGAATCCGAGGGTGCAGACGGCCTTGCACCCCGGGAAAAGTCCCGCCACCTTACCGCCGAGGAAAAGCAGGCCGCCGTGGCGGAGTACCTCGCGGGCGGGGTTTCGCTGTTTGACGTCTGCAAAAAGTACGGCATCCGCAGCCCGCAAAACCTGCAAAAGCTCGTGGAAAAGGCGCAGGCGGGCGGCGAGCTGCGCGGCTACCCCGCCACAGGGGCGGCGCGTACACCACCGCCGCGGACCGGGAAAAAATCGTGCGGGAATGCCTGGCCGACGGCTGCGATTACGGCGCAGCTGCGTTAAAATATAACGTCGATTACAAGGCGCTGGTGCATTGGGTGGGGCAGTACCGTGCGGGCGCGGCCCTGCACGACGCCCGCCACAGCAGCGAGGGCACAAGCCGCGCCAAGGGCCGCGCCCGCACCGTGCCGCCGATGCAGCGGATGGTCATGGTGCTGGACTGTCTGGAAAACCGGAAAAATTACGGCGCTATGGCGCAGAAATACGCGATAGCCTACCACCAGATCTACCGCTGGGTGCAGCGCTATCTGCAGGACGGCTGGCTTGGCATGAATGACCGCCGCGGCCCCGCCGACGACCCCGACCCGGCGGGGGAGTGGGGGAAGATCGCCCCCGCCGGTGAGGCCGACGCGGAGCAGTGGGTAGCCAAATGCAAAGGCGTACCGGAGGCTTTGCCCGCCATGCTGCGCCGCGCCGGGTACAGCTGGATGATGATTGCAAAAATTTTGTTTGATCTGGCGCGGATGTGAACCCCCAAGCCTTCCCCCGAGGGGGAAGGTGGCCCCGCAGGGCCGGATGAGGGGAGAGCTTGCCGCGCCAGCCCGTGTATGGGTCATATCGGCAAGTCCGCCCCTCATCAGTCAGCGGTCGGGGCCGCTGACAGCTTCAGTCTCCGCGCTAAGAGCCGCCTCCGGCGGTTGCGCTTCGACACGCGCCTGCGGGCGCAGCCCCGCGGGGGAAGCCGCTCGACGGAAAAAATCTGCAAAAACCATATTGACATGCACGTGCTTTTGTGGTAAACTAATCGTTGTAAAAAAAGCAGCAACCGGCAGTAGGCCGTCGGCTCACCTTGAGGGTTTGCAAAAGCCCCGGGTCATACCATGATTACGCACAACAGGTGCGCAACTTCGTATGTTCGGCGGCTGCTTTCAATGGCAGCCGCTTTTGTCATTATCATACACTTGTGGGAGGTGTGTTACAATCGCCAGCAACAGCAAATCCAACGAACTGGAGATCAATGAGCAGATCCGCGACAAAGAAATCCGCCTGATCGGGGCGGATGGCGCGCAGATGGGCATTATGAGCCCGCGCGACGCACTGAAGATGGCTATCGACAAGGACCTTGACCTCGTCAAGGTCGCGCCGCAGGCCAAGCCGCCGGTGTGCAAAATTCTTGATTACGGTAAATACCGGTTCGAGATGCAGAAAAAGGAAAAGGAAGCCAAGAAGAACCAGAAAGTGGTTGAACTCAAGGAGATCCGCCTTTCCCTGAACATCGACACCAACGACTTCAACACCAAGGTGAACCAGGCTGCCAAGTTCCTGCAGCAGGGTCACAAGCTCAAGGTGAGCATCCGGTTCCGCGGCCGTGAGATGGCACATACCAGTCTGGGTCTGGATGTCCACAAGCGTTTTGCCGAGGCGTTGGAGGGCAAGGCCGTCATCGACAAGCAGCCCAAGCTTGAGGGCCGCAGCATGATGATGTTCATGTCCCCCGTTCCCAACAAGTAAGAAAGTAAACTCTCTAGGAGGAAACAACAATGGCTAAAATGAAGCTCAAGACCCTTTCCGGCGCCAAGAAGCGCTTCAAGATGACTGCTTCCGGCAAGATCAAGCGCAATGCGTCCAAGCGCCGTCACATCCTGACCAAAAAGACCACCAAGCTCACCCGCGGCCTGCGTATGCCCAAGTACGTTGACAAGACCAACGAGGCTGCCGTCAAGAAAATGATGCCCTACGGTGGCTAATCACTAAGACATTTAAAGGTCAGTTACTACCAGTTACAGACAAAGGAGATATAAAACATGGCTCGTATTAAAGGCGCTACCATGACGCACAAGCGTCGTGCTAAGACTCTCAAGCTCGCAAAGGGTTACTACGGTGCTAAGTCCAAGCACTTCCGCATGGCCAAGCAGGCCGTTATGAAGAGCGGCAACTACGCTTTCGTCGGCCGTAAGCAGAAGAAGCGCCAGTTCCGCAACCTGTGGATCACCCGCATCAACAACGCTGTTCGTGCTCAGGGTATGAACTACTCCACCTTCATGAACGGCCTGAAGAAGGCCGGCGTCGAGCTGAACCGCAAGATGCTGTCTGAGATGGCCATCCACGATCCCGCCAGCTTCAACGCTCTGGTCGAGACCGCCAAGAAGGCTCTGTAATAGCTTGCATAAAAGACTCGCGCACACGCGCGAGTCCTTTTGTGTTTAAAGGGGGAAATGGCAAAAAAAGCGGGCAACCAAGGAAAGCTCTCCCCTCATCCGGCCTGCGGGCCACCTTCTCCCCCAAGGGGAGAAGGCTTGAGGCCGCCGACGGATGAGGGACGGCCTTCCGGCAGACTGCCGTTTCCCTTTATTCATACAAATCAGTTGATTTTATCCAAAAGGGGCGCTACAATGGAAACGATCACAAGCCGCGAAAACGCTAAGATCAAATACGCCTGCGCGGTGCGCGACTCAGAAAAGCAGCGCGCCGCCGACGGGCTTTTCTTTGCCGAGGGGCCGAAGCTCTGCCTGGAGCTGGCCAAAAGCTGCACGCCGCGTGCGATGTACGCCACGGCGGCGGCGCTGGCAAAAACGCCCGAGCTGGCCCAATTCGACCCCGCCGAGATCGCGCCCCATGTGGCCGAAAAATTAAGCGGCACCAAATCCAATCAGGGCGTGTTTGCCCTGTTTGAAACGCCCGTGCCGCCCGCGGACACGCTGGACACGGCCCGCCGCATTTTGATGCTGGAGGGCGTGCAGGACCCCGGCAACGTGGGTACGCTGCTGCGCAGCGCTGCCGCGTTCGGCTTTGATGCCGTCGTGCTGGGGCCGGGCTGCGCGTCGCCGCTGTCGCCCAAGACGCTGCGGTCCTCGATGGGCGCGGCGGGGCGGCTGCCGACGCTGCACAGCGACGATCTGCCCGCCGCGCTGGCCGCGTTGCGTGCCCGCGGCGTGACGACGCTGGCGACGGCGCTCTACCGCTCCCGTCCGCTGGACGAGGCCGGGAACGATTTCCCGGGCGGGCTGTGCGTCGTCATCGGCAGCGAGGGGCAGGGCCTGACGGACAGGACCGTCGAGGCCTGCGACATGGCCGTCCGCATCCCGATGACTGACCGCGTCGAGAGTTTGAACGCGGCAGTGGCGGGCAGCGTACTGCTGTGGCATTTCAGGGGTGTGTGAAAACGCAGATACAGGCGTAGGGGGAGGTGTCGGCAACCATGGACAAAACACTTGCCTGGCTCTGGCTGGCGGATGCCGTCGGCTCGGGCTGCCAATATGCGCAGGAGCTGCTGACGCTCTACCCCGACCCGGCGGAGCTGTACGATGCCCTGCGTGCCGGGACCGAGGCCCCGCCCGCCTGCCTGACGCCCCATGCGCTGGCACAGCTGCGGGACACGACGCCCTTTGATTATGAGGAACGGCTCGACCACTGCCTGCTGTCGGGCATCGACGTGCTGACGCCCGACGAGGGCGTATACCCGGACCGTTTGCGGGACCTGACCGACCTGCCGCTTGTGCTCTACGTGACCGGCGACATCGCCTGCCTGAACGGGCGGCGGTACGCGGGCATGGTGGGCACGCGACGGCCCAGCACCTACGGGCGGCAGGCCGCGTTTGACCTGTCACTGGCGATGGCGCGGGCGGGCGTCGTGCTCGTCAGCGGCCTGGCCGACGGGCTGGACAGCGAGGCACACCGCGCCGCCGTGCAGGCTGATGTGCCGACGGTTGCCTTTCTGGGCACGGCCATCGACAAGACCTACCCCGCGTCCAATGCGAAGCTGCGCACCGCCATTGAGAAGGGCGGCGGCGCGGTCTGCAGCGAGTATCCGCCCGGCTACAGCGGGCGCACGACGGGCACTTTTCTGGCCCGCAACCGGCTCATTGCCGCGCAGTGCGAGGCGCTCTGCGTCGCCGAGGCCCGCACCCGCAGCGGCACGCTGAACACCGTCGGCCACGCCGAGCGGCTGGGCCGCCCTGTGCTGGCCGTGCCGGGCAGCATCTACAGCGCTTTGAGCGAGGGCACAAACGAGCTGCTGCGCACCCACCGCGCCGAGCCGCTCTGCAAAGCCGCGGACGCGCTGGATGTACTGGGTATTGGCGCGGAGACCGCCGCCCCGGCGCAGCAGCGGTTTGACCCGGCCACGGTCAGCGCCGATGCGCAGGCCGTCTACGCCGTGTTAAAGCCCACGCCCCAAAGCATCGACGCCCTGTGCGCCGCCACAAGCCTGCCCGCCGGACGGGTGCTGGCGGCGTGTACCGAGCTGGAGCTGGTGGGCGGAGCCCAGGCGCAGCCGGGAAGGCGGTACATTGCATTATAAGATAATAGATGAAGGCAGTGGCAAGGTGCCCGGGCGGATATGGAATCCGCCCCTACGGCTGTAGGGGTCGGCGTCCTCGACGACCCGGGGCGTTTGTGGCGGCGATAAGCTGGCGGGCGAACAATGTTCGCCCCTACAGGCAACGCTCGGAAGTATGCGTGTCATCTAAATTTAAACATTGAGGTAACTTATGCCAAAATTAGTCATCGTGGAATCCCCTGCCAAGGCCAAGACCATTGGCAAGTATCTGGGCCGCGGCTACAAGGTCACGGCCAGTATGGGCCATGTGCGCGACCTGCCCGCCAGCACGCTGGGCATTGATGTCGAAAATGGCTATACACCGAAATATATCACCATCAAGGGCAAGCAGAAGCTCGTCAAGGAGCTGAAGGCCGAGGCCAAAAAGTGCGACGGCGTCCTGCTGGCAACCGACCCGGACCGCGAGGGCGAGGCCATCAGCTGGCATCTGGCGAACATTCTGGGGCTGGACCCCAGCGCACCCAACCGTGTGACCTTTGACGAGATCACGAAGAAGGGCGTCAAGGAGGGCATGGCCCACCCGCGCGCCATCAATATCGACCTGTTCAACGCCCAGCAGGCCCGGCGTGAGCTGGACCGTCTGGTCGGCTACAAATTGAGCCCGTTCCTGTGGAAAAAGGTCCGCCGCGGCCTGTCCGCGGGCCGCGTGCAGAGCGTGGCCGTGCGGCTGATCCGGGACCGCGAGCTGGAAATTGAAAACTTCAAGCCCGACGAATACTGGAACATCGACGCGCTGCTGAACCCGCAGGGCGAGAAGGGCGAGTTCACGGCCCGCCTGGCCGCCACCGCCGACGGCAAAAAGCTGACCGTCACCAATAAGCAGCAGGCCGACGGCATTCTGGCCGCGCTGGACGGCAGGGACTACACCATCACGAAGATCGAAAAGGGCAAGCGCCGCCGCCAGCCCTCGCCGCCCTTCATCACGTCCACCTTGCAGCAGGACGCGAGCCGCGCGTTCGGCTTCTCGGCCACCCGCACGATGCGCGCCGCCCAGACGCTGTATGAAGGCGTGGACATTGCGGGCCACGGCACGGTGGGTCTTATCACCTACATGCGTACCGACTCGCTGCGCATTGCCGCCGAGGCTCAGGCCGCGGCCAAGACCTTTATTGCGGAGCGCTGGGGCGACAACTACGTCTGCAAGACCGCCCGCAAGTGGAAAAGCCGCTCCGCCACCGCCGCGCAGGACGCCCACGAGGCCATCCGCCCGTCTATGCCCGAGCTGACCCCCGACGAGGTCGAGCAGAGCATCAGCGGCGACACCGCAAAGCTCTACCGCCTGATCTGGAGCCGCTTTATGGCCAGCCAGATGGCCGACTGCATTCAGGACACCGTCTCCGCGTCCATCACGGCAGGGGACTACCTGTTCCGTGCGTCGGGCTTCCGCGTCTCGTTCGACGGCTTCACCGCGCTGTACGAGGAATCCACCGACGACGCCAAAAAGAAGGAGACCGCCCTGCCCCCGCTGGAGGAGGGCCAGACCCTCAAACTCAAAAAGCTGACGGCGGACCAGAAGTTCACCCAGCCGCCGCCGCTTTACACCGAGGCCACGCTGATCCATGCGCTGGAGGAAAACGGCATCGGACGCCCGTCCACCTATGCGCCCATCATCACGACCATCGTGGACCGCGGCTATGTGGAGAAGGACCAGAAGAAGCTGAAAACCACCCCGCTCGGCCAGGCCGTCAACACGGTCATGATGGAGCAGTTCCCCGACATCGTCAACGTGAAATTCAGCGCTGACATGGAGAAAAAGCTCGACGTTGTCGAAGCCGGCCAGGCGGACTGGGTCAAGACCATCGACGACTTTTACCAGGGCTTTGAAAAGAGCCTGGAGCAGGCCGAGAAGAATATGGAGGGCAAGCGCATCAAGGTCGAGGACATCCCCACGGATGAGATCTGCGAAAAATGCGGGCGGCCCATGGTCATCAAATCTGGCCGCTACGGCAAGTTTGTGGCGTGCTCGGGCTTCCCGGAGTGCCGCAACGCCCACCCGCTGGTCAAGGACACGGGCGGTCTCTGCCCGCTGGACGGCGGCCACATGCTGGTGCGCAAGAGCGCCAAGGGCCGCGTCTACTACGGCTGCAGCAACTACCCCAAGTGCAACTATATGACCTGGGATGAGCCGGTGCCCGAAAAGTGCCCCCAGTGCGGCAGCACCCTCTTTAAAAAGAAGGGCCAGCTGTACTGCGCCAAAGAGGGGTGCGGGTTTGTGAAGGCGATTGAGAAGAAATGACCGCTTTCGGCACTTCTGTAGAGGTCGATGCCTGCATCGACCCGCGGACAGGCTGCCGACTTGCGGGCGGATGCGCGTATCCGCCCCTACAACCTGCGGAAAACAGAGACGTTACGGAGAAACTATGCAAGTGAAAATCATCGGTGCCGGTCTGGCCGGCTGCGAGGCGGCGCTTTGGCTGGCGGACCGCGGCGTGCAGGTCGAGCTGTACGAGCAGAAGCCCGCAAAATATTCCCCGGCCCATAAAAGCGCGGGCTTCGCGGAGCTGATCTGCTCGAACTCGCTCAAGGCCGAGCGCCCCGACTCCGCGTCGGGCCTTTTGAAAATTGAGATGAAGATGATGGGCAGCCATCTGTTGGACGCCGCCGAGACCGCCCGCGTGGCGGCGGGCGGTGCGCTGGCCGTGGACCGCGATGTGTTTTCCACCGCCGTGACCGAAATGGTGGAAAACCACCCCAACATTACGGTCCGGCGCGAGGAGGTCACGGCGCTGGACGAGAGCGCACCCGTGCTCGTCGCCAGCGGCCCGCTGACCGAGGGCGCACTGGCACAGGCTGTCGCCGCGCTGACCGGCGACCATCGGCTGAGCTTTTATGACGCTGTCGCGCCCATCGTGACCGCCGAGAGCCTTGACTATGACAAGGTTTTTGCCGCGTCCCGCTATGGCCGCGGCGAGGCGGACTACCTGAACTGCCCGTTCAATAAAGAGGAATACGAGGCGTTCCACGCGGCGCTCATTGCCGCCGAACGCGCGCCGCTCCACGACTTTGACGGCGACCTGACCGTCTACGAGGGCTGTATGCCGATTGAGGTCATGGCCGCCCGCGGCGCGGATACGATCCGGTTCGGCCCCCTGCGCCCCGTCGGTCTGCGCGACCCGCGCACCGGCCACCGCCCCTGGGCCGCCGTCCAGCTGCGCGCCGAGAACACGGCCCGCACGCTCTATAACCTCGTCGGCTTCCAGACCAACCTGAAATGGGGCGAACAGAAACGGGTGTTCAGCATGATCCCCGGCCTGGAGCACGCCGAATTTGTGCGGTACGGCGTCATGCACCGCAACACCTTTTTGGAGAGCCCGAAGGTTTTGACGAAGCAGCAGTTCTTGAAAGAACATCCCAACGTGTTTTTTGCAGGGCAGATCACCGGCTTTGAGGGCTATATGGAAAGCGCTGCCTGCGGTCTGCTGGCGGCCCGCAGCCTGTACGCCCGCCTTGCGGGCAAAGAACTGCCTGCCCCGCCCGCCGACACCATGTGCGGCGCGCTGGTGCAGTATCTGACCACCGAAAACAAGCACTTCCAGCCCATGGGCGCAAACATGGGCATCCTGCCGCCGCTCCCGGCGGAAAGCCGCCCGCGGGACAAGCGCCTGCGTTACATGGCACAGGCCGAGCGCGCTGTTGCCAGCTTCCAGCAGTGGCTGG
>OGKD01001795.1_pt1 | contig 10860 bp, 8 predicted proteins | sample 1572371 | NCBI WGS metagenome assembly OGKD01 (sample SAMEA2582096, study PRJEB24529) | metagenome | biome: Human gut stool | place: China | collected 2011 | reverse complement strand
TGCCTTTTTTGCTTGATGAATGGAAAGTTACGCGGCTCATTGCTCGCGTAACTTTCCATTTACCGATAAAATTCCACCAGAGAATCCAGCTTTGCGGACATATTCATCATCATGGCATCCAGGACGGTGATGGCGGTCATGCATTCCATGACGACTACAGCTCTGGGGACGATGATGGGATCGTGGCGGCCGCGGATGGTAAGCTCTGTATTTTCACCGGAGCAGTTCACAGTCTGCTGGGGGCGGAAGATGGAAGGAGTGGGCTTCACGTAAGCTCGGATGAGTAAGGGGCTGCCATCACTCATGCCACCTAAAGTTCCGCCGGAATGATTGCTGGTCTTGACAACTTTACCGTTCTTCATGCGGAAGGGATCGTTGTTCTCGCTGCCGGTATGGCGGGCTGCTTCGGCACCGTCACCAAGCTCCACAGCCTTGACGGCACCGATGGACATAATGGCCTTCGCCAGATTGGCATCCAGTTTCTCAAAAACAGGGTCTCCGATTCCGGCGGGAAGACCTTCCACGAGGCATTCCATGCAGCCACCAACGGAATCGCAGTTTTCTCTGGCCTGGTGCAGATAAGCACAGGCCTTTTCGTCAGCCTCTGCATCCGGCATGGCAGTAATGGTGGAACGGGCAGTGTCCCGGTTATATTTTGCAGGATCCGCATCGATGGGGCCGATGGAACGGGTATAGGCGAATACGGTAATACCCATCTGTTCCAGAATCTTTGCAGCAATAGCTCCGGCCGCCACACGCCCGATGGTCTCACGACCGGAAGAACGGCCACCACCCCGATAATCCCGAAAACCGTATTTGGCATCAAAGCAGTAATCTGCATGGCCGGGACGGTAATTCTCTGCAATCTCGCTGTAATCTGCGGAGATCTGGGAGGTATTGCGGACCATCAGGGAGATGGGAGTACCGGTAGTCTTTCCGTCAAAGACACCGGACAGAATCTCCACCTGATCGGCTTCTTTACGTTGTGTAGTGATAGCACTGGTGCCGGGTTTACGGCGATCCAGATATTTCTGAATATCTTCTTCGGAGAGAGGAAGTCCGGCGGGACAGCCGTCCACGACGACACCCAGTGCCTTTCCGTGGGATTCTCCCCAGGTAGTGATCTTGAAAATGTTACCAAATGTTGAACCGGCCATGACAGTTCTCCTTTTTCCACTGTTCAGAACCTCACCCATGCATTCGCAAAAGCGCACGATGAATTGTGCGTTCTGGTTGCTGCACAGTTAATTTTGCTCATTTATGGAGCGGTGACTCTATTCGAGTCACCCTACGAACCATAAAACTGCTATTTACATGCAAGCATGACATATCAGTTTTAACGATCCTTAGAGGTCAGAATAGTTACTTTTTATCATAAATTATACGCAATTACTGAAAAAATCGCAACTTTTTTATAGAAAAAGGATGCAACACAAAACAAAATATGCTATCATATGACATAAGTACTAACGGGAAGTAAAAGGTCGACACGGGAATGGAAAAAACTACGGAAGAAAAAGCCAGAGCGAAACTTCTGAAATTTGGCAGAAAGAACAAATGGAACAGAGCGGTAGCAGTGCCGCTGCTGTTTTTTGTGATGTCTTTTTTTCATATCCGGAATTATTGTCACAACAACGGAAAGCGTTTTGCAGTGATGCTCGGTACCTTTTTCCTGTTTGCGGTTTATAGCAGCTTTTCTTTTCCGGCTTTTATCACCGAGGATACCGGAACGGATTATGAACTGAAAAATACCGACACCCAGAACATCTCTCTGGCAGAGGAAAAGGAACCGGATATGGCAGGTCTGGAACTTTTGGAGGATGAGGATGTGTTGGAACAGTCGGATTACAACAGCACTTCCCATGGGTATGCACTGGTGGATAAGTATGACGCTTCCGATATTCTGCAGGCGTCCGAGGCTATTGTGAGCGAGAATGCGGATGCTGAGAAGACCGGAGAAGACGGCAGTGTGACAGAAGACGATAACGCAGAGCAGGAGGAATTCCGTTCCGATGACTGGCGTCTGGTTCTGATCAACAAACAGAATTCCATTCCGGATGATTATACGTTCCAGCTAGGTACCATCAAAGGAAAGATGCAGTGCGACAAGAGAATTCTGGAAGACCTGCTGGCTATGCTGGAAGCGGCGGAAGAGGACGGTGTGAATCTGACCATCTGCTCTCCATACCGGGATCTGGAATATCAGCAGATGTTGTTTAACCGCAAGATCGAGCGGTATATGAAGCGTGGTATGTCCTATATGGAGGCGTATCAGCTGTCCAGTCAGGCGGTGACCGTACCGGGAGCCAGTGAGCATCAGATCGGTCTGGCACTGGACATTGTCTGCAACGACTATATGTCGCTGGACGAAGGCTTTGGAGATACGAAAGCAGGAAAATGGCTGGCAACCAACAGCTGTCGTTTTGGCTTTATTTTACGATACCCTGAAGGCAAGGAAAACATCACGGGAATCGAATATGAACCCTGGCATTTTCGTTATGTGGGCAAGGCCGCAGCAACGGTGATCATGGAACAGGGAATCTCGTTAGAAGAATTCTGGGAGGAATATGTAGAAGATGTATCGATTGATTAAACAGGAAGGACGTGCCAAGAGAGGCGAATTTACCACTGTACACGGCGTGATCCAGACACCTGTATTTATGAATGTGGGAACTGTGGCTGCCATCAAGGGCGCTGTGTCCACAGCAGACTTAGAGCAGATCGGGACCCAGGTGGAACTGTCCAATACCTATCATTTACACGTAAGACCGGGAGACCAGATCATCAAGCAGATGGGCGGCCTTCATAAATTTATGTCCTGGAACAAACCGATCCTGACGGATTCCGGTGGATTTCAGGTATTTTCTCTGGCGGGGCTGCGCAAAATCAAGGAAGAGGGCGTAACTTTCCGCTCTCATATCGACGGACACAAGATTTTCATGGGTCCGGAGGAGAGCATGCAGATCCAGTCCAATCTGGGATCTACCATTGCCATGGCTTTTGACGAGTGTGCCCCCAGTAAGGCAGATCGGATGTATGTACAAAATTCCGTGGAACGTACCACCAGATGGCTGCAGAGATGTCAGGCGGAGATGAAGCGCCTGAACAGTTTAGAGGATACGGTGAACCCACACCAGCTGTTATTCGGCATCAATCAGGGTGCTATCTATGAAGATATCCGTATCGAGCATGCCAAGCGGATCGCTGAGATGGATCTGGACGGTTATGCAGTCGGCGGTCTGGCAGTTGGAGAGACCCATGAGGAAATGTACCACATTCTGGATGAGGTGGTACCTTATCTCCCGGTGAAAAAGCCAACCTACCTTATGGGTGTAGGTACCCCGGCTAATATTCTGGAGGGTGTAGAACGTGGTGTTGATTTCTTCGACTGTGTATATCCGACGAGAAACGGACGCCATGGACATTTATATACCAACCATGGAAAGATTAATCTGTTTAATGCCAAATACGAACTGGATGGCAGACCCATCGAAGAGGGCTGCAACTGTCCTGCCTGCCAGAGATACTCCAGAGCTTATATCCGTCATCTGTTAAAGGCGAAAGAGATGCTGGGTATGCGTCTTTGTGTACTCCACAATCTGTATTTTTATAATACTATGATGACGGAGATCCGTGATGCCTTGGATGCAGGCCGTTTTGCAGAATATAAAAAACAGAAGCTGGATTCCATGGCAACACCGTTGGAATAAGCTGCAACTGTCGGAGTTTAGAGGAATTTCATACAATTTTATACAAAAATACTTGCCCCTTAAGCTATTTTTGTGTATCATACTTACTTGTACAGAAAGTTTTACAGGCGTAACACGCCGGAATGGAGGAACAAATGGGTATTTTATTAACTGAGTCAGAGGCTGCTGCAGCAGGTTCCGGAACCAGCATGATCGTTATGCTTCTTGTATATGCAGTATTGATCGGTGCAATGTGGTTTTTCTTCATGAGACCGCAGAAGAAGGAACAGAAGAGAGTAGCTGCAATGCTGTCCAACTTAGAGACAGGTGACTGCGTTCTGACCACTTCCGGTTTCTATGGTATCGTGATCGATATTACCGATGATACTGTGATCGTAGAATTCGGTAACAACAAGAACTGCCGTATCCCTATGGAAAAATCTGCCATCAGCAAGGTAGAGAAGCCCGGCGAGAACTAAGAAAAAGTGAAAAAGGAGCAATGCCAGAAGATGGTGTTGCTTCTTTTTTATATCTATGAAATCCAAACAAAGTTGATCTATTTTAATGTATGAATTTGCATTTATGTTAATTTTCAATGTTGAAATTTAGTACTGTATCAGTTATTATGAAATAAGTATTTTACGTAAAAATACAGGAAATATCACAGGAAACGAGGAAAATAACACTATGGAGTTACATATTACCTGTATTCCCGGCGATGGCATCGGACCGGAGATCGTCAGGGAGACGAAAAAAGTTTTAGACAAAGTTGCGCATAAATATGGTCATAAAATGATCTATAAGGATATTTTAATGGGTGGAGCCTCTATTGATGTCCACGGTGTACCTCTGACCGAGGAAGCGATTGCGTATGCCAAAGCGGCAGATGCGGTGCTGATGGGATCCATTGGCGGCAACACTACTACCTCTCCCTGGTACAAGCTTCCTCCCGAGAAGCGTCCCGAGGCGGGACTGCTGGCACTGCGTAAAGCATTGAATCTGTTTGCTAATTTAAGACCCGCAGTACTTTACGATGAACTGGCAGCAGCGTGCCCTCTGAAAGAGGAGATCAGCAAAGCCGGATTTGACATGCTGATCATGAGAGAGCTGACCGGCGGACTTTACTTCGGTGAGCGTAAGACTATCGAAGAGAACGGTGTGAGAAAAGCTATTGATACCCTGACCTACGATGAGAACGAGATCCGTCGAATTGCTATCAAAGGTTTTGATATTGCCAGAAAGCGGAAAAAGAAAGTTACCAGCGTGGATAAAGCCAATGTCCTGGATTCCTCCAGATTGTGGAGAAAGGTCGTGGAAGAGGTCGCGAAGGATTATCCTGACGTTACTTTGGAACATATGCTGGTAGACAATTGTGCCATGCAGCTGGTGAAGGATCCCGCACAGTTTGATGTGATCCTGACAGAGAATATGTTCGGAGATATCCTGTCCGATGAGGCAAGTATGGTGACCGGTTCCATCGGAATGTTAGCCAGTGCCAGCTTGAACGATACAAAGTTCGGTCTCTACGAGCCCAGCCACGGTTCCGCTCCGGACATTGCCGGTAAAGATATTGCAAACCCTATCGCCACTGTTTTAAGCGCGGCTATGATGCTTCGTTACAGCTTTGACCTGGATGAAGAAGCAGATGCCATCGAGGCAGCGGTGAAGAAAGTATTGCAGGACGGCTTCCGCACCGGCGATATCATGTCTGAGGGCTGCACGCGGGTAGGCTGTACCGAGATGGGCGACCTTCTGGCAGAAAGAATCTGACAACAATTAAGCGGTTACATTTGCGAATAGAGAAGAGAAAGAGAGACAAAGATATGAGAAGTGATTCTGTAAAGACAGGAACTGCCCAGGCACCCCACAGAAGTCTGTTCAATGCCCTGGGATTTACCGAAGAAGAGAGAAGACGCCCCATGATCGGTATCGTCAGCTCCTTCAATGAGATCGTACCCGGACATATGAATCTGGATAAGATCACCGAAGCTGTAAAAATGGGCGTAGCCATGGCAGGTGGTATGCCGGTAGTATTCCCCGCCATCGCTGTATGCGACGGTATTGCCATGGGACATGTGGGAATGAAATATTCCCTTGTGACCAGGGATCTGATTGCCGACAGCACCGAGTGCATGGCTATGGCACACGGATTTGACGGTCTGGTGTGTATTCCCAACTGTGACAAGAACGTTCCCGGACTTTTGATGGCGGCAGCCAGAGTGAATATTCCTACGATCTTCGTATCCGGCGGTCCCATGTTAGCCGGACATGTACACGGACAGAAGAGAAGCTTATCCTCTATGTTCGAGGCAGTGGGAAGTGTGGCAGCCGGTACCATGACTATGGATGAACTGGCTGAATTCGAGGAAAAGGTATGTCCTACCTGCGGTTCCTGCTCCGGTATGTACACCGCGAACTCCATGAACTGCCTGACCGAGGCTATCGGTATGGGACTGAGAGGCAACGGCACCATTCCTGCCGTATATTCCGAGCGTATCCGTCTGGCAAAACATGCCGGCATGAAGATCATGGAACTGGTAGAGAAAAATATCCGTCCCAGAGACATTATGACACCGGAAGCATTCCAGAATGCACTGACGGTAGATATGGCGCTGGGCTGCTCCACGAATACTATGCTGCATCTGCCCGCTATTGCAAGAGAAGCCGACGTGGAACTGAATCTGGAGATCGCCAACGAGATCTCCGCCAAGACTCCGAACCTGTGCCACCTGGCACCGGCGGGCCCTACTTATATGGAAGATCTGAATGAAGCAGGCGGTGTCTATGCGGTAATGAACGAATTGTCCAAGAGGGGACTTTTGAATCTCGATTGTCTGACAGCAAACGGCACTACCGTAGGCGAGAATATTAAGAATTGTGTAAACAAGAATCCGGAAGTCATCCGTCCTGTGGAAAATCCTTACTCCCAGACCGGAGGTATCGCTGTACTGAAGGGGAATCTGGCACCGGACAGCGGCGTGGTCAAGAGATCTGCCGTGGCACCGGAGATGTTGGTACACGAGGGCCCTGCCAGAGTATTCGACTGTGAAGAGGATGCTATTGATGCCATTAAGTCCGGCAGAATCGTGGCAGGTGACGTAGTGGTAATCCGTTACGAAGGCCCCAAGGGAGGCCCCGGCATGCGTGAGATGCTGAATCCTACTTCTGCCATCGCAGGAATGGGACTGGGTTCCAGCGTGGCACTGATCACGGATGGACGTTTTTCAGGAGCATCCAGAGGAGCATCCATCGGACATGTATCCCCTGAGGCAGCAGTGGGCGGCCCGATCGCACTGGTGGAAGAGGGAGACATCATCCGTATCAATATCCCGGAGAACAAGCTGGATGTACTGGTATCTGACGAAGAACTGGCAGCGAGAAGAGCAAAATGGCAGCCCAGAGAACCCAAGATCACCACAGGCTATCTGGCAAGATATCATGAACTGGTGACCAGCGGCAACCGTGGTGCGGTACTGGAAGCACCTTCTCAGAAGAACTAAGCAATCATTAAATAACCGGAGGGATTTTGAAATGCAGTTAACGGGATCGGAAATTCTGGTAGAATGTCTGAAGGAGCAGGGGGTAGATACCGTATTCGGTTACCCCGGCGGAGCAATCCTTAATATTTATGACGCACTTTATAAGCACAGTGGGGAGATCAAACATATTCTGACTTCCCATGAACAGGGGGCGGCACATGCGGCGGACGGCTATGCGAGAGCTACGGGAAAAGTAGGTGTCTGCATGGCTACCAGCGGTCCCGGCGCAACAAATCTGGTCACCGGTATCGCTACGGCTTACATGGATTCTGTACCGATGGTAGCGATCACCGCCAATGTTACCTTGCCTTTGCTTGGTAAGGACAGCTTCCAGGAGGTGGATATCGCCGGCGTGACCATGCCTATTACGAAGCATGGCTATATTGTGAAAAATGTGGAGATCCTGGCAGATACCATCCGCAAGGCATTCCATATTGCCAGAAGCGGCAGACCGGGCCCTGTGCTGATCGATATTACGAAGGATGTGACTGCGGCAACCTGCGAGTATACACCTGTGACCATTCAGCCGGAGGAAAGAGTGACCCGCTACACCAGAGAAGAACTGATGCTGGTAGCGGAAATGATACATAAGGCAAAGAAGCCGTATATCTATCTGGGCGGCGGTGCTATTATCTCCGGAGCAAGTGCGGAGGTGGCAGAGTTCGCAGAACTTATCGATGCACCGGTATGCGATACCCTGATGGGAAAAGGCGCTTTTGACGGCAGAAGCGAGCGCTATACAGGAATGATCGGTATGCACGGCACCAAGACTTCCAATCTGGGCGTCAGTGAGTGTGACCTGTTAGTAGCACTGGGAGCCAGATTCTCAGACCGTGTGACGGGTAACCCGAAGAAGTTCGCAGAGAACGCAAGAATCATCCAACTGGATGTGGATGCTGCGGAGATCAACAAGAATATCCGTGTGGATGCATCTCTGGTAGGAGATCTGAAGAAGACTCTGACCGAATTGAATGCCTGCCTGTCGAAACAGGAACATCCGGAGTGGATGGCGCATATAATGGAACTGAAGGAAAAATATCCCCTGAAATACGATGACGAAAATCTGTCCTGTCCTTATATCATGCAGGAGATTGACCGTGTAACGAACGGAGAAGCCATCATCACCACAGACGTGGGACAGCATCAGATGTGGGCGGCACAGTATTATCATTATACGAAGCCCCGTACCTTCCTGTCTTCCGGAGGATTAGGTACCATGGGTTACGGTCTGGGAGCCTGCATCGGTGCGCAGATCGGACAGCCGGATAAGGTCTGCATCAACATTGCAGGCGACGGATGTTTCCGCATGAACATGAACGAACTGGCTACTGCCAGCCGTTACAACATTCCCATCATCCAGGTGGTCATTAACAACCAGGTGCTGGGCATGGTAAGACAGTGGCAGACACTGTTCTATGGAAAACGCTATTCCCAGACAGTACTGAAGGATAAGGTGGATTTCTGCAAGGTGGCAGAAGGACTGGGCTGTACCGCCATCCGCGTGACCAAAAAGGAAGAAGTGGCACCGGCCATCGAGAAGGCCATTGCCCTGAAAGCACCGGTACTGATCGAGTGCATGATCCCGGAGGATGATAAGGTATTCCCCATGGTTCCGGCAGGAGCCCCCATCAGCGAAGTGTTTGACGGAGATGATTTGAAAAGGCAGTCCTGATGAAAAAGACGACGAAAAGATTAGTTTTGGCAGTACTTTTATTTTTGCTGTTATTACTGACCGGATATTTTATTCTGGCATTTTATTACAGAGAAGGCTTCTCTGTAAATACCTGGATCAACGGTGTCTACTGTACCGGAAAAACGGTGGAGGAAGTGAATTCGGAGCTTCTGTTGCGTACAGAGGCTCCGAATATTGTCATCGTGGACAGAGAGGGGACAGAGTATACAATCTCTCTTGCGGAAGCAGATTATCAGGCAGATTACAGTAACGTACTGGAACATTACCGGCAGGAACAGAATCCGTTCCTGTGGGTGGACAATGTTCTGTTTTACTCCCGGGGGGAACTTTCTCCCACAGTGACCGTGGATGTGGATGGGCTTCGGAGAGCTTATGATTCTCTGGAATTTGTACGGGCCGAACAACAGAAGAACAAGGATTACAGCCTTGCCCGGGATACGTCGGGCGAGTACGTCTTCACGGATGGACTTGCGGGACGCATTGACTTGGAGAAGGCTTTTTTGGCGTTGGAGAACACAGTAGAAAACGGGCAGGAGACGTTAAACCTGTCAGATAGTGGCTGTTATTATGACATCACTCCAAATGAGAACCAGAAAACTCTGCGGAATCTCTGGAAGGAGATTGAACGTTATCAGAGCTGTGATATTGTCTATTGCTTTGGACAGGAGAGACATCCGGTGACGGCAGCGGACTGTGCCTCTTTTCTGGTGACGGAGAATGGTCTGCCGGTGACGGATCAGACCGGTAACTTTGTACTGGATGAAGAAGCCGTGACGGCGTATGTAGAGCAACTGGCCGAAAAGTATGACGGTTATGGCCGTACCAGACAATTCCACAGTACCAGAGGAGATGTGATCACCATCGAGGGCGGCACCTATGGAAGCAAGCTGGATCAGAAAAAAGAGACTGCATACCTGATGGAGCATCTGCTGGATGCCGGTGTACATACGGGGACACAGCAGTCCCATGTTCCCACTTACGAGAGAGAAGCTTTCTGCTATGGCAGGGATGACATCGGAGATACCTATATCGAAGTGGATATGACACAACAGAAAATGTACTATTATGAAAAGGGGGAACTGCGGCTGGAGACGGATGTGGTGACCGGCAACATGCGCAGACGTATGGGAACACCGGAGGGGGTGAATTTCGTCTATAACAAGCAGAAGGACAGAGTACTGCGGGGACCGGGCTATGCCTCCCCTGTGAAATTCTGGGTACCTGTAAAGGGCAGCATCGGTATCCACGATGCCAGCTGGAGAAAAGAGTTCGGCGGGGACATCTACCAGACTGCCGGTTCCCATGGCTGTATCAATACACCGAAGGACAAAATGGAAGAATTGTACGACATGGTACAGATCGGTACCCCTGTCGTAATGTTTTATTAATAAAACAGACATTTTCTGACAAAATGTGTGCGGGATGCGAACATTTTGAAAATAATTTAACAATGTAGTTGACTAAAGCAAATGAAAAGCTTATTCTATACCTATGCTTTTTATAAAAAATTTAGAAAATATCGAGGAGGTCTTTGAAAATGGCAAGAGTGTATAACTTTTCCGCAGGCCCTGCAGTACTCCCTGAGGAGGTATTGCAGGAAGCAGCCGATGAAATGCTGGATTATAGAGGAACCGGCATGTCCGTAATGGAGATGAGCCATCGATCTAAAGCCTATGATACGATCATTAAGGAAGCGGAAGCTGATCTCAGAGAACTGATGAATATCCCGGACAACTATAAGGTACTGTTTTTGCAGGGCGGTGCGAGCCAGCAGTTTGCCATGATCCCCATGAACCTGATGAAGAACCGTGTGGCAGACTACATCGTAACCGGTCAGTGGGCGAAGAAGGCATATCAGGAGGCTTCCCTGTACGGCAAGGCAAATAAGATCGCTTCTTCTGAGGATAAGACGTTCTCCTATATTCCTGACTGCAGTGAC
>OGKD01001792.1_pt1 | contig 10874 bp, 12 predicted proteins | sample 1572371 | NCBI WGS metagenome assembly OGKD01 (sample SAMEA2582096, study PRJEB24529) | metagenome | biome: Human gut stool | place: China | collected 2011 | reverse complement strand
GATTTTGCTATGGAGAATAATGACGGTTCTTATTCCACGAATGATAATTTCAGTTATGATGCCAACTTCTCCGTCACTTATGCCGTTCCGTTTATCAAAGGTCTTTCATTCAAGGGAAGCTATGCGTTGAAGCGTAGTGCCAGTGATAGTGAGCAGGCATTTATGCCATTTACGTTGGCTTATCTGAAAGCAAGCGATGCATTGACACCCGGAAATCGTTTTTATAGCGATCATCCGTCTGTTTCCGATTATCAATTAAAAGAATTTACGGGAAGCACTCGTGTGGTATATTCAGACCAGATGGCTAAAAACGAGCAATTGAACTTCTATGTGAATTATGAAGGAAAGTTTGGCAAGCATAGCATTGCCGCCATGGCTGCAGTGGAAAAAAGGGATAAACAGGTGGAGATGGCATTTTACCTGCCCATCGCCCAGCTGCTGACGGCGGAGCGCCTTGACGCGCTTATCCGCCAGTACGATCCCCTCTCTGCCGACACGCCGCCGCTGGATTTCCGCCAGGTGCGCGGCATGCTGAAGGGCTTTATCGATCTGGTCTTCCGTCACGAAGGCCGTTATTACCTGCTGGATTACAAATCCAACTGGCTGGGGGAAGATCGCGAGGCCTACACCCGGCCGGCGATGGAGCAGGCGATGCGTGCCCACCGCTACGATCTACAGTATCAGCTGTATAGCCGGGCGCTGCACCGTTATCTGCGCCACCGGCTGGCCGATTATGACTATGACCGCCACTTCGGCGGCGTGATTTATCTTTTCCTGCGCGGCATGGACGGGCAGGAGGGGGGGCAGGGGATCTTCACCACCCGGCCGGTGCGACCGCTGATTGACGGTCTGGATCAGCTTTTTGCCGGAGAAACTCAGGAGGAGGCCTCATGACTTTCGAACAACTACTGCTGGCGGCGGTGGAGCAGCGTCTGCTGCGGCCGCTGGACGTCCAGTTTGCCCTGATGGTGGCGCAAAACGACCCGCCGGCGGTCAAGCTGGCGGCGGCCTTGCTGAGCCGGGATGCCGGCGAGGGGCACGTCTGTCTGCCGCTCTCGCGGTTGAGCGGCGACGAGGCGCTGAGCGGTAAAGCGGGGGAGATCCGCGATCGGCTGCTGGCCGAAGCCGGCGCGCCGGAGGACTGGCCCGCACTGCTGCTCGCGTCGTCGGCGGTGAGCTGCGGCGATGCTCCGGCGCCGATGATTTTGTGCGGCGACCGGCTCTATCTGAATCGGATGTGGCGCAACGAGCTGACCGTCGCCCGCTTCTTCAATGAAGCCAACCGGGTGCTGGAGATGGATGAGGCCCGGCTGGCGTCAACCCTGAATGCCCTGTTCCCTGCCACCGGCGAAACCGACTGGCAAAAAGTGGCCGCGGCGGGGGCGCTGACCCGCCGCATCTCAGTGATCTCCGGCGGTCCCGGGACCGGGAAGACCACCACCGTGGCGAAGCTTCTGGCGGCGCTGATCCAGATCGAAGACAGCCCACGCTGTCGTATTCGCCTGGCGGCACCGACGGGGAAAGCGGCGGCGCGTCTGACCGAATCGCTGGGCGCGGCGCTGAGAAAATTGCCGCTGACCGACGCGCAGAAAGCGTTGATTCCCACCGAGGCCAGCACGCTGCATCGTCTGCTGGGCGCCCAGCCAGGCAGCCAGCGGATGCGCTATCACGCCGGCAACCCGCTGCATCTGGTGGTGGATGAAGCCTCGATGATCGCCCTGCCGATGATGTCGCGGCTTATCGACGCGCTGCCGGCCCACGGGCGGGTGATTTTCCTCGGCGATCGCGACCAGCTGGCCTCCGTAGAAGCGGGGGCGGTGCTGGGGGATATCTGCGCCTGGGCGAGTTCGGGCTATACCGCCGCGCGGGCGCAGGAGCTGACCCGGCTGACCGGTTCGCCGGTGCCGGCGGGCGAGGGGGCTATCGCGGGCGCGCTGAGAGACAGTTTGTGCCTGCTGCAAAAGAGCTATCGCTTCGGTAGTCACTCCGGCATCGGGAGCCTGGCGCGGGCGGTGAACGCTGGCGCGCGCGCGGAGGTGAAGGCCACGCTGCGCCAGCCGTTTGACGATATCGCGCTTCATCCCCTCAGCACGACCGAAGAGTACGAAGCCATGCTCGGCGCGGCTCAGCAGGGCTATGAGCGCTACCTGCAGCTGCGCCGCGAGCGGGCCGAACCGCAGGCCATGCTGGCCGCTTTCAGCGAATTCCAGCTGCTGTGCGCGCTGCGCGAGGGGCCGTATGGCGTGAGCGGCGTCAATGAGCGGCTGGAGCAGCGGCTCAACCGCCAGCGATGGGCATTACCGTACTGGCCTTGCCGCGCCACTCTCGCTGGTATGATGGCCGACCGATCATGATATCGCGCAACGACAGCGCGCTGGGGCTGTTTAACGGCGATATCGGCATCGCCCTGGAGCGCAACGGCGAGCTGCGGGTGTGGTTCCTGATGCCCGACGGCGCCATCAAGTCGGTGCAGCCGAGCCGTCTGCCGGAGCATGATACCGCCTGGGCGATGACCGTGCATAAATCGCAGGGCTCGGAGTTCGAACACGCGGCGCTGATCCTGCCGGCGCGCAGCGTCCCGCTGGTGACCCGCGAACTGGTCTACACGGCGATCACCCGCGCGAAACGGCGGTTGTCGCTCTATGCCGACGAGCAGGTGCTCTCCCAGGCCATTGTGACGCGCACCGAACGGCGCAGCGGCCTGGCGGAGATTTTCGCCGGGCGCGAAACCCCATGAGACGCCGGGTCCGGGCGATGGAAAATGCTGCAGCCGTCGCCCGGGCTGGCGGAAAAATCAGTAACTAAAGAACAGAGGGAAAAGCCAGAGCGCCGAGATCGAGTTCATCGCGAAAAAGCGGACTGCTGCGCCGCCGGCCAGCGGTGGGGTGGAACAGCGGGCACAAAAAATCACCAGCGAGGAGATGAGAAGATTCATGCCGGACGTCAGGGCCAGCAGAAATAATATCGCGATGGCGGCGCCGAGCGCGGCATAGCCATGCTGATGATGGCGCTGGTTATCCCAGAGGAGCAGTATCATCAGCAACCACGGATAGAGGGCGACCGCGGTGGTGATGAGATTAATATGTCTGACCAGCCAGTTCGGTTTGGTTTCCATTCTTTAAGCGATCCTTACAGGGCGGGTGGCGGCCGCGGCGCCAGTCGACGTCCTGTCGACAGCCAATAGCATATCGGTGAGCCAGCGAGAAAGAAATGGCCTGCGCGGAAACCAGGAATTTCGCCCGCGTGCGTACGCCAGGCTGGCGGGAAGAGGGGCGGGAGACCGGCCGGGGATAAAGCGATAAGCGTCGCGCTATCCCGGGCCGTTAGATAGAGAGGAGAAGGGCTTAAGCGAGGTCGGCCATCAGCACCTTCGACCGGCGCTGATAGTTATACATCTGCTTTTTACTCTCCGGCAGCAGGTCGATATCCACCGGCGTGAAGCCGCGCTCCTGGAACCAGTGGATGCTGCGGGTGGTTAACACGAACAGCTTGCTCAGTCCCATCTGCCTGGCCTGAGCGGCAATACGCTCCAGCAGCACCTCTCCCCGCGACGAGCTCCGGTAATCCGGATGCACCGCCACGCAGGCCATTTCGCCGATCTTCTCTTCCGGGAAAGGATAGAGGGCGGCGCAGGCGATGGTGGTGTTATCGCGCTGAATAATGGTGAATTTGTCGATCTCCATCTCCAGCTGTTCGCGGGAACGGCGTACCAGAATGCCCTGCTGCTCGAGCGGGCTTATCAGCTCAAGAATACCGCCGATATCATTGATGGTCGCCCGACGGATCTGCTCCGCGCTCTCCATGACGATCTGGGTGCCGATGCCGTCGCGTGAAAACAGCTCCTGCAGCAGCGCGCCATTTTCCTGATAGCTGATCAGGTGGCAGCGCCGTACGCCGCTGCGGCAGGCCTTCACCGCCCCGCGCAGGAAGCGCACGGTGCCGGAGTTATAGTCTTCGTCTGCTTCCAGCTCTTCGACGCGGGCTTGCGCCTCATTAGGGAACAGTTCGGAGACAATTTCCCCGGCCTGGTTGTAAACCCCTTGCGACGAACAGAAGCCGATCATTTTCTCCGCCTTCAGCTTGATGGCCAGCTGGGTAGCGATCTCTTCCGAAGTCAGGTTAAAGCTCTCGCCGGTGACCGACACCGCGACCGGCCCCATCAGGACAATGGCGCCGCTGTCGAGCTGACGATGAATCGCCTCTTCGTCAATGCGGCGAATGCGTCCGCTGTGGCAATAATCGACGCCGTCATCGACGCCCAGCGGCTGGGCAATGATAAAGTTGCCGCTGACGACGTTGATATGGGCCCCCTGCAGCGGGGTGTTGTTGAGGCTCATCGACAGACGGGCGGTGATCTCCAGCTGCAGCATCCCCGCCGCCTGCTTAACCAGCTCCAGCGTTTTGGCGTCAGTCACTCGCGTCTGCTTGTGATAGACCGGCTCGTGATGGTGCTCGGCGAGGTTAGCGTCAATCTGCGGGCGGGCGCCATAGACCACCACCAGGCGAATGCCCAGGCTATGCAATAATCCTATGTCATTGACAATATTTGAGAAATTTTCATGCTCAATGGCTTCGCCGCCCAGCATGATGACAAACGTTTTTCCCCGATGGGCATTAATATAGGGAACAGAATGGCGGAATCCTTCTACCAGTTCAGTGCGACGTTCCTTCACCATGACAAACCCTCAATGCATGATTATTCGTAATTATTGTATTTTTATTCTGTTTTGCCGTTAAACGCAAGCCCCAATTTGAGGCTAAGCCGCGAAAAACATGTGACCCGGCGCAGGGTGTCAATGAATGTTTACCCTTTTATAGATGACAGGTTATATGCCTTTCGTTAAAGTTTCTGGTCAATCTGTTTGTTTTGGGTATAAATGCGTTTTTATTGCTTGGGAGTGGCATGTCGGGAAACAACTCTGGATTAAGCCGTCGCCGTTTATTGCAGGGGGCGGGCGCCATGTGGTTAATGAGCGTGAGCCCTGTCGGGTTGGCCGCCGCCGCGCGGGTGGTCGCCGTTCGCGTCTGGCCAGCATCGACCTACACGCGTGTCACGGTAGAATCGAATCATGTGCTGAAATACCGGCAGTTTGCCCTCAGTAATCCGGAACGAGTGGTAGTGGATCTGGAAGGGGTTAACCTGAACTCTGTGCTGAAAGGCATGGGCGGCCAGATCCGCGATGACGATCCCTTTATTAAGTCCGCCCGGGTGGGCCAGTTTGATCCGCAAACCGTGCGCATGGTCTTCGAACTCAAGCAGAACGTTAAGCCGCAGCTGTTTGCCCTCGCGCCGGTGGCCGGCTTTAAAGAGCGTCTGGTGATGGATCTCTACCCCGCCAACGCTACCGATGTTCAGGATCCGCTGCTGGCGCTGCTCGAGGATTACAACAAAGGCGATCTGGAGCGGCAGGTGCCGCCGGCGCAAAGCGGGCCGCAGCCGGGCAAAGCCGGGCGCGACCGGCCGATTGTCATCATGCTCGATCCCGGGCACGGCGGCGAAGACTCCGGCGCCGTGGGGAAGTATCGCACCCGCGAGAAAGATGTGGTGCTACAGATCGCCCGTCGCCTGCGGGCGCTGATCGACAAAGAAGGCAATATGAAGGCCTATATGACCCGCAACGAAGATGTGTTTATCCCGTTGAAAGTGCGTGTCGCCAAGGCGCAGAAGCAGCGCGCCGACCTGTTCGTGTCGATTCACGCCGACGCCTTTACCAGCCGCCAGCCCAGCGGCTCTTCGGTGTTTGCCCTCTCCACCAAGGGGGCCACCAGTACCGCGGCAAAATATCTCGCCCAGACGCAGAACGCCTCGGATCTGATCGGTGGGGTCAGCAAGAGCGGCGACCGCTATGTCGACCACACCATGTTCGATATGGTGCAGTCTCTCACCATCGCTGACAGCCTCAAATTTGGCAAGGCGGTGCTGGAGAAAATGGGCAATATCAATAACCTGCACAAGAACCGGGTAGAACAGGCGGGCTTTGCGGTGCTGAAGGCGCCTGATATCCCCTCCATTCTGGTGGAGACGGCGTTTATCAGTAACGTGGAAGAAGAGCGGAAACTGAAAACGGCCAAATTCCAGCAGGAGGTGGCCGAGTCGATCCTCGCCGGGATTAAAGCCTACTTCGCCGACGGCGCGACGCTGGCCCGCCGCGGATAACCACACAGGAAAGGGACATGGCCTTACTGAAAAGCGCCCATGGCGGTAACACCCGCGAGGCCGCCGCCCTGCTGGGCATTGCGCCCGGCGAGCTGCTGGATTTTAGCGCCAACATTAATCCGCTGGGGATGCCCGCCTCGCTCAGGCAGGCGATCGTTGACAACCCAGACTGCGCCGAACGCTACCCTGACGTCGAGTATCAACAGCTGCATCAGGCGCTGGCTGCCCACCATCAGTTGCCGGCGGCGCATATCCTCGCCGGCAACGGCGAAACTGAATCGATCTTCACCCTCGTCCACGGCCTTAAGCCGCGGCGGGCGATGATCGTCATTCCCGGTTTTGCGGAGTACCGGCGGGCGCTGCAGACGGTGGACTGTGAGGTGGTGGAGTATGCCCTGCGGGAGCGCGATGGCTGGCAGCTGACCGACGCGATCCTCGATGCCCTGACTCCGGCGCTGGACTGCCTGTTTCTCTGCACCCCGAACAACCCCACCGGCCTGCTGCCGGAGCGGGGCCTGCTGGAAGCCATTGCGCAGCGCTGCCGGGCGCTGAACATCAGCCTGATCCTCGATGAGGCCTTCCTCGACTTTATCCCCGACCAGCCGGGGTTTATTCCTCTGCTGGCGCAGCATCCGCACGTCTGGGTTCTGCGATCGCTGACCAAATTTTATGCCATTCCGGGGCTGCGTCTCGGCTACCTGCTGAACGCTGATGCCCAGGCGGTGGCCCGACTGCGCGCGCGACAAATGCCGTGGTCCATCAATGCCTATGCCGCCCTGGCCGGGGAAATTATTCTCCAGGATCGGGCGTATCAGCGGGCCACCTGGCAGTGGCTGCAGGAGGAGGGAGCGCGTTTCTATGCGCAGCTGCAGGAGATGGCCGGGCTGACCGTGTGGCCCGGGCGTGCTAACTACCTGTTCTTGCGCTGCGACAGAGCCGATTTTGACCTGCAATATGCCCTGCTGCGCCAGCATGTGCTGATCCGCAGCTGCGCCAACTACCCGGGGCTGGATAGCCGCTATTTCCGGGTGGCGATCCGCAGCGCCGAGGAAAACGACCAGCTGCTGGCGGCGTTGCGCCGGGTGCTGGCCTGAGGCCTACTGCAGGATGACGCCCCCGGGCACCATCGCCAGCAGATGCTGCTGCGGCCAGTGGGCGGCGATGTCGCTGTCTGCCAGCCGCCATTGCAGAAATTCGACGTCATGCCGACGGCGGTCCAGCAGCAGGCCGACGACGCTGCCGCTGTGCGCCACGTTGAGACCATAGAGCCCTGCGCTTTCCACCAGGTCCAACAGCGCGTCAAACCCCGGCTTAGGCAACAGCTGCTGGCTGGCAATGGCGCTGATGGTTGCTGCTTCGCCCAGCAGCTGCGGGCTGCCGCAGTGGCAGGCCTGTTGAACTTTCTCCCACGCCAGCTGCAGCCGGGAGGCGTTTGCCAACAGGCCCGGCTCGCGCGGCAGCTGGTGATAGTCGGTAGTGCGCAGCGTCAGCGGGCTCTCCAGCACTAACAGGTCGAGCGCCGGCGGAGGGGGACAGGCGATTTGCGTGGCGGCGGTATTATGGTCGAACAGCGTCAGCTGGCGAAACAGGGTGCTGTCGGTAGGCTCCAGCGCGACGCACAGGCGCGCCAGCGTCGGCTCATCCAGTAGATGGCCCAGATGATGGGCGGTGGCGACGGCGGTGGCAGCGATATCGGCGGTGCTGCTGGCCATCCCTTTGGCCACCGGGATCGTTGAGTGCAGGGTGATGCGGATCTGCTGGCTCAGCGCTGGGGGATAGCCCCAGTGAGCCAGCAGCTGGTCGACCATCGCCCGCGACAGCGGCCGCTCGTCTTTTCGCGGTACCCCGGTCTCGACCTCGATGGTGCTGTACCAGTCCACCGGACAGGAGACCAGCTTTTCGCTGCCGAGGATCCAGCCCTGGATAAGTTCTCCGCACGAGGCGGGACATTGTGCAACAGCCACATTTTCACCTTTCCGCTTACCTTCGCCAGGGCGCATAGTGGCATGGCGACCCGCCGGTTACCATGATTCTCCGCAAGAGGAGGCGCGTCGTTTATGCCGACACCGCCAGCTCGCGCGCCTGCGGCAATGCAAGACGCATGACGTCGCGGGCAATCATTAGCTCTTCATTGGTGTTGATCACCGCCACTTTGACCAGCGCATTATCCTCCTGAATAAAGGTCGCGCTCCGCTGGTTTTTCTCGTCGTCCAGCGCGAGGCCGAGAAAATGCAAATTGCGGCAGATCGTCGCCCGCGCCCGGGCGGAATTCTCGCCTATGCCGCCGGTAAAGATCAGCGCGTCCAGACCTCCCATCTGCATGATATAGCTGCCGATAGTCGCGCGAATGCGTTCGGCAAACAGCGACAGCGCCAGAGCCGCCCGTTCGTTGCCGGCGTCAGCTGCCTGTTCGACGTCGCGGTAATCAGATGACACACCGGAGACGCCCAGCAGCCCGGATTCATTATTCAGCAGCTGGTTGAGCTGCTGGGCGGATTTCCCTTCTTTCTCCACCAGCCAGGGAAGAATCGACGGGTCGATATCGCCGCTGCGGGTGCCCATCATCACCCCGGACTGCGGGGTAAAGCCCATTGAGGTATTCACCGATTGCCCGCCTTTGATGGCGCAGACGCTACAGCCATTGCCCAGATGGCAGCTTACTACCCGCAGGGCGCTCAGCGGTACGCCCAGCTTTTCCGCCAGCGCGCTGCTGACATAGTGATGGCTGGTACCGTGAAAACCGTAGCGGCGAATGCCCAGCTCGGCGTAATAGCGCCAGGGGAGGGGATAGAGCCAGGCCTCCGGCGCCAGGGTCTGGTGAAAGGCGGTATCAAAAACCGCCACCGCCGGTACCGCGGGTAACAGCTGGCGAAAGAGACGTATGCCCAGCGCATTGACCGGGTTATGCAACGGCGCCAGCTCCGCCAGGCGCTCGATCTCCCGAAGGGTATCGTCGCAGACCAGCGCGGCGTCTTTGAAGCGTTCGCCGCCGTGGGCGACGCGGTGGCCAACGCCGTCGATCTCCTGCAGGCTGCTCAGGATCCCGCGGCCGGTCAGCGCCTCCAGCAGGAGGGTCACTGCCTCATGGTGATCGGCGATGGGCAGCGTCTCCTGCCATTTCTGTGCCGACGTTTTCAGCGTGAAGCGGGCCTCGGGCAGGCCGATACGTTCGATCAACCCCTGACAGAGCAACGCCCCCTGCGGCATGTTAAGCAGCTGAAACTTCAGGGAGGAGCTGCCGGCGTTAATCGCCATGATTTTATAGGTCATTGATATTCCTCTGCATTCAGGCAGGCGAACAGGTCATCAAGCCCGTCGCCGGTTAACGCGCTGGTGATAAAGATATGTCCGGCCGTCTCGAGCCATGTCCGGACCTGTTGCAGACGGGGCGGGGCGGCCAAATCGGCTTTAGTGATCACCCCGATGACCGGGCGGTTCATCGGGGCGGTAAACCCCGGAGAAAAAGGTGACCAGGGCGCATCGGCATTTAGTACCAGCGCGATGACATCGGCCTCGCAGGCGCTGGTGAGCAGTGCACTGTACAGGCAGCGGTTTTCCAGATATTCCCCGGGGGTATCGATGGCGGCCGGCGTCCAGACGATGGCCTGGGTTTTCTGATAGCGCAGGGTTTCGCCACGCAATACCTGGGTCAGCGAGGTTTTGCCGCACTGGCTGGGTCCGATTAGCATCAGGCGTTTCATGGGCTCAGGTCCGGGTAATTGGGCAGGCGGTGAAGCGCATCAGCTCACCGAGGGTGCGGGTGACCTGCCTGAGCGCGTACTCCACGGCGGAGACATCGCCGGTCAACACCACCGCGCCGGTGAAGCGATCGAGAAAACCGATCTCCACCGCGCCGGACTTGGTAGCGATGTCGCAGGCGATAATCGATGCTTCACTGGGGGTAATGGTAAGAATGCCGATGGCGGAGACCGCGTCCGGCAGACCCAGCTTTTTGAACAGATCTTTGCCAGGATTGGCAATGAGATGCGCCAGAGTGACCTGTTTGCCCGGGACATACTCCTGGATCATGCGTTCGGTAGGGGTTTGCGGTTCCATTATCCCTCCATCAGCTGTTGCCACAGCGCATCGTGCGGTCGCGGGATCACTGCCCGGTGAACCAGTAATCCTTTCTCGCCTGCGCTGTCGCTGGCCACCGTGACGGCGTTGTCGACATCGGCGATATCACCCGCCACCACCATGTAGCATTTGCCGCCGATACCAAACGCCATATGGACCCGCACCAGGGTGACGTTGGCCGCTTTCACCGCGTGGTCGGCGGCGCTGATGCACGCCGCCACGCTCCAGGTTTCGACGATCCCCGCCGCCTGCCGCTGCCCGACCACGTTGAGACCGCTGATCGCCGGTAGTACGCTGGGGTGAATGTTGGCCAGCACCAGGCTGTCCACCAGCATCTCCCCAGCGCGCGCGGTGCCGGCGGCGATTGCCTGCTGCACGGCGCCGACGTCGCCGCCGAGCATCAGCAGGAATTTCCCGGGGCAAAGGGTTCTGCAGAGCAGGAGCTGTACGTTCGCGCTTTTCAGCATGACGTCACCCAGCTCCATCCCCCTGGCGATGCTGGTCAGTTCTAAAATTCCGATAGCCTGGGTCATGATTAACCTCTTACAAGCGTAATGGCCTGCTCCGTGATGGCGGAGACCTGGCCGTCAATACTGGCGTGCACCGGCGCGCCGAGGGCGTCGGCGGGGATATCCGCCAG
>OGKD01001762.1_pt1 | contig 11038 bp, 6 predicted proteins | sample 1572371 | NCBI WGS metagenome assembly OGKD01 (sample SAMEA2582096, study PRJEB24529) | metagenome | biome: Human gut stool | place: China | collected 2011 | reverse complement strand
ACTCTTCATAAGAAGTTTTTTCTCCAGTGGCAGAAGTAAACATATCTACATAATCCAGCGTAACCGCACCTCCGCCATATCCTCGTCCCGCATTTCCGTTCGTATCACTGGAAGGACCGAAATACATCCGGTGATAAGAATCCCCGAAAGTTCTAAGATTACGGAAAGTAGCTATCAGAATCTCACTGTTATAACGATCGGCATAACATCCGGAGAAAGCCTTCCGATATCCCTCCGCATCCCGCGTCTCCGGTTGTACCAACTGGTATACATTCCCGTTCCTGGCATTCTCTGCAAAGAACTCTTCACAAGCCGTTACCACTCTCTCCCACCGTTTCCGCTCATAATTGCCATACCACACCATCTTGTCGATATCCTCCGCCGGTATCTTGCCGACATTGCCTGCTACGGGACTACAAGCCTCCAAATAAGGTTGATTCGCATTAAAAAGCGGACTGGCTGCCAGCAAAAGCACCCTGACCTTCAATCCCAATGCAGCAGCTTTGGTAAAACGCCCGTCATCTACGGCAGCTACCCGCCATGGCAATTTATTAGCTGCATCGTCACATAAGTTTATAATAAATTCGACTGTTTTCTCGAATGTCTTTCTTGAAAAGTCCACTTCCAAGCTATTAGATGCGTCTATAGAAGAATAAAGCAGAGGAACTCCTCCAAAATGACGTAGCAATTCATGATACTGACAAGCAATAATCATCTGCGCCTCCCCTTTACGTACATTCTTTTCTGCTTCGGTCATATCAGGAACCCGGTCTACATTCTCAATATACAGATATGCTTTACGAATCCCCCTCCATGTCACATCCTGGTTGGGATAGAATCCCATTTTCGTACTTGAGGCCGTATTCTCTGTCTCCGAACTATACGACCCGTTATAATAAGTCGGATAAACACCTCCCCAATTACAATGTGAATTCATGATATCCGTCAATGCGTCCAAATTGTCCCAACCCAGCTTGTTTCCTGCCTGCTGATGTTCAAAATTTCCGTCATTTGCATGTACGGTCAACCCCGTGCGGAGTGTTGCATAGGCTGAGTTCAACGCCCGGTCTGCATAAAGTTTTGAAGAAAATATAGTGTCAATCGTCACATCCACTCCCGGCGCTTTCTCCAGAAAAGCATCACCGAAAGCCAAATCACTGCAAGAGCCCAACATACAACTGGCAGCCATCACCGAAAAATATATAATAACCTTTTTCATACTCTATCGTTTTAAAATGAAATATTGACTCCAAAATTGTAAATCCGTATATTCGGATAGTTATTATTTCCTCCGTCAGTGACTCCTTCCGGGTCAATATCTATATCATTCAAATCGGAGAACAAAGTCAACAAGTTGTAACCGTTACAATAGAACCGGACTGATTCAATCCCCACTTTCTTCAGGAAATCCTTCTGGGGAAGTGTATAGGAAATCTCCGCGGTTTTTAGACGAAGATAAGAACCGTTCATCAGCCACAAGTCAGAAGTTTGCAGATAATGCGACTTATTCATGAACGTCAACCGTGGAAAGCGTGAATTCGGATTCTCTTCCGTCCATCGCCCGTCTGCAAGAAATTTGAGCAACATACGGCTGTTCGTACTGCCGAACGCATTCCGGTATTCACCGTCCAGTATTCTGGATGCATTCATTGCTGCTGTCCACTGCATCGAGAATTCAAAGTTCTTCCATTTAAGACCGCCTAGAAAACCGAATACATAATCCGGACGTTCGGCATATCCGAAGCGGGTTTTATCATCACCGTTTATCACACCGTCTCCATTCAAGTCTTTGAACAAAGCATCTCCCGGGCGGGGAGTGCCCAATGCCATTTGCGGCAGAATCTGCCGGCCGTTCTCATCCTTTTTCAGGTTGCCATCCGCATCGAAGTCATCTTTTTGTAAAAAACGGTCGAAGATATATCCGTAAGTCAAACCGGTGCTCCGTCCCGTTTCAGCCATATAAGGCTCGTTGGGCACTACCTCGTCCATATAAATAATCTTGTTTTTCGCATAAGAGACATTCGCTTTCAGCCAATAGTCCACCTTGCCCGCCCGGTCGTTCCACCCGAGCGACAATTCATAGCCGTGGTTGTTTACCTTACCCAAGTTGATTTTAGGCAGATTGATATCGGTAATGGCCGGCAACGTGTTGCGGGTAGACAATATATCCTTTCTTTTTTCAAAGAAAACATCGGCAGTCAGACTCAAACGGGAATCAAACATTTTGAGGTCAATACCATAATTCTGTTTTGCCACCTTTTCCCAAGTCACATCCGGATTACCCATCGTATTTTCTTTCGCGTCCGGAAGCAATCCCGTACCGCCGTCTTTTCCGAACTGCCAACTGCCCTGTCCTTTTGCTACTGTATTATAACCGCTCCATGCACCTGCCATATAAAGGAAACGGGCATTTTCCATTTTATCATTACCTACGATACCATAAGAAGCACGCAGTTTCAGGAAATCAATAACTTTCTGTTTCTTCATGAATTTCTCCTCCGAGAGAATCCAACCGGCAGAAACCGCTGGGAAAAAACCGAAGCGCTTATCCGGTGCAAAATTTTCCGAACCGTTATATCCTGCATTCAAGTCCACCATATATCGCTTCTTGTATGCATACGTCATACGTCCCACATACCCTACATAGGCTGTCGGTATATCCATATAAAACACTTTTCCGTCTATTTTCGTTTCCGGATAATATTTTTTAGACTGGTTGTACAAGAACAATGCCGATACATCATGGTCACCGAATGAACGGCTGTAGTTCAGGCTGAACTCTCCGTACCAGTTACGTCCCCTGCCAACCTCTTCACCGTAACTCATCTGTTCGTGCAGTCCGCTGACTCCATCCGTCTGATATACAATGGTACGGTCGAAACGCGGATCCCAAAAGTCCATTCCCGGTGTTTCTATCGAACCCAGATAAATCGGTGTACACATGCTGTCCGCTCCCGAAGGCGTCCGAGAAGCTTTCACATTATAGTTTGTGTTATAAGCACCTTTTATATTCATGCTCAATCCCGGAGTTATAAAATCCAGTTTCTGCTCAAGAGCCAAGTCTAGATTCAATACATTGTCCGTATCCACATTATATCCATAATTGTAATAATAGTCCAACGGACACGAACGTTCACCGATAGAAATATATCTATTGGAATAGATATTGGAAATTAGTTTTCCATCCACTATCCCGGGGCTGGAGAAAGGAGTTGACCACAGTACTTTTCTCCACAATTCATCCGTCCGAGGTTCTCTTTTTGCACCGACATGTCCGCCGATATTCACTTTCAACAAAGTAGATTTTGTAATATCAATATCCACATTCGAACGATAATTGAAACGCTTGTATTGATAGTTAGGGTCATAAGACTCTCCCAACTGCTTCAACATACCGTCTTGCAACAGATATCCCAAAGAGACAAAATAACGGAAACGCTCACCGCCACCCGACAACGTCAGGTTATGCTGTGTCTGCCAAGCAAGGTTCTTGAAAAGATAATCGTTCCAGTCAACATTGGGAAACATAATAGGATCTTCATTCGTTCTGAACATATCTATCACAAATGGCGAGAAGCCCAATTGAGATTCCGTCAACGAGGGATTGTCACTTAGTTGCGCTTCATTATATAAGGTAGCATACGTATAACTGTCCATCCCTTTCAGGTTACGCAGAGCCTGGGTCAATCCGAATGAAGAATTCAATGAAATCACCGGTTTTCCGGATACACCGCGACGCGTAGTGACCAACACAACACCATTCGCTCCACGCACACCGAATACAGCCGTGGAAGCCGCGTCCTTCAAAACCGTAATACTTTCTATTTCGTGCGAGTCCATCTGAAAGAAAGAACGCTCCACCCCGTCCACCAGAATCAACGGTTTGGAAAGTTCGTCCGACAAGGACCCCGTGCCACGTATATATATGGAAGGATTCTCCGCTCCCGGCTGACCGGACGGCTGTATGGATGAAAGTCCGGTGACAGCTCCCGAAAGCGCATTTGCTACACTGCCACTGGGAGATTTCAACAGCTCTTTCGTGTCAATGGAAGAAATAGCCGCAGTAACGGACATCTTACTTTGTTTACCGTAAGCAATGATCTGTACTTCCTCCAAGGTTTGAGAATCTTCCGCCAATCGGATAGTGAATCCGGTTGTTTTAGCAGGGGCCGCTTCTTTCGAAGCGTACCCCATATATGAAACTTCGAACACTATGGGAGAGATATTATCCGGAATATCCAATGCAAAATTACCATCTATGTCCGTAATCGTCCCGATAGTAGAACCTTTCACTTTAACAGTAGCTCCTACCAAAGGCTCGGACGTCCTGTCGTCCACCACTTTCCCTTTGTAGAGCCTGTTCTTGTTGATATTTGTTGCTGATGGGACTTCCATGATCTCATGCAGAGTATCGTTTCCAGCCACTGCCATTACAGGAAACAATGACAGGCATGCAACAAACAGATACTTGTGTTTTTTCATAATGTTCTCTATTTAGTATTAATTATTTTGCGTCAAATGCCATAACAAATACAGAGCCGTCTGTATCCTGTCCTGCAACCAGCTTACCGTCCACCATAAGCCCTGGTTTCCATGAACCACTCTGCCAGTCGGTTACGCCTACACACATAATGTCTTTCCAGCCCATCTTATTAAGTACGTATGCAGCCTGCAAAGGCGTCAGTTCCGAATCACCCTCATTTTCTTTACTCACAATTGCAATAGCTACCTTACCATCGAAAGTTTTTCCTATCATGATAAACTGACCATACACATTATCACCCATACTATCACTGAATCCATTGTTGCCCAATACCTGCTTGTAAGTGAGCGCCTGTCCGTCTTTGGCAAAGCAAGGATAACCGTAAGCTGCAGATACTACATTCCAGTCACCGCTCAAATAGTTATGACAATCGTAAGTCAACACATTTGGAAAGTTATAAGGTTCTGCATAAACTTCTCCCAAATCTTCGCTGGTATTAGCCTCATAGAATTTAACCTTATGCAATTTTGTTTTGCTTCCACCCGTATTCATAGTGGCTATATCACACAAGAGCTTACCTTCTGCCGTAAATCCGAAATGCCAACCAAACTGAATATTCTCCGGCTGTTTCTCTATCCAAGGCAATTGCCAAGAATATACCTTATTATTGCCATACAGAATACCTCTTCCGCCCTGACTACCTTTAGAGCCGATAGCACGACCGGTCACAGTCACCAATCCTTTCACCTCAGACAATGTGAGACTATTCTGATCGTCTATTTCCATTCTACCTTTTACTTTAGCAGCATCCATCGTAAGTACTGTAAGATTCACATTCTCATAGTTTTCAAGTCCCGGATAAGTTGCAGGATCTTTCAGATCTCCCAATACCGCCATCGCTTCCGTCTGCGTCATTCCCGGATAATCCTCATTAGGGTTCCACCAGTCGGGATTCGGTTTCTTGGTAGGTTTCTGTTTAATCACATTATTCAGCAGCGTCGCTCTCATGATTGTGATATAAGGATATTTCTCCTTCACGGTTGCATCTGTGATGTCGACAAATCCCAAATCTTTTGCCGGAGTCATAATAGCCGAATAATCAATCCTCAATGTATAGGGACGGTTGCTGCCTGCCACTTTAATATTTACTGTAGCCGGTTCATCAGAAAGGTCGAATACGACAGTCTCAACCGTAGCGCCCGCCATTAATGCGCCCTCTGCAAAGTTCAGTTTGACGTTGCTTCTATCCATATTCCGGTCATAAGTGATCACAAGCTCTTTTGTCGCATTGTTTACTGTCAGTTTATATCCGCCATCTACCGTAATTTTGGAAGAGTCAACAATCGGTAACGCATTGGAAGTTACTATTACCTTATATTTCACCGTTTTCCCGTCCGGTCCCTTAAAATATAAGTCAGGATCATCCGTCATATCATAACTATTCACATCTGTAGGATAGGTGAGCTGATAACCGGTATTTACTTCAACTGTCAGTTTACAACCAGAAAAATTCTCGGCCTGGTCAAAAGCAAACGTAATCGTAGTGCCGTCTACAGCACCCTGTACTTTTTCTCCGTCAGCTTCCACCTGCACTGATTTGAAAGGAGTCGTTGCGGTTGTTCCGCCATCACCTTCATCACCCATCTCATCATCACTGTCCGAGCAGGAAACGCCCAACATTATTCCCAAAATAGAGAATAACATCCAAAAACATCTTTTTAGAAATAAAGATTCTGTTTTCATAATCTTAGAAATTAATTAATAATAATGTTATGTTTTCATAGCCGGATTATCGGGCTATCGACGCAGCAAAAGTAGGTTTCATCTAACGAAAAAAGGTCGAAAATTTACCGGAAAAACTCTCTAAAGTATAGAAATACGCACTTTTTGCCGAAATTTTGTTTTTGTAGCCTCTTTTACTCTTTCGATATCGTCGACTGATTCACATCTTTTATGGAAGAGTTATCAAACTGATGCTTCTTCTTTCCGAAAGTGAATCGATAATTCAATGACAGACCAATGATATAGTCATCTATACGAGGCGTACGGGAAATACTTCTCTGTATATATTCCGCTTGCGTAATGTAATGCTTATGTTTTGCTTTGTATGGATTACTGACATTGAGAGAAATATGTAAGTTATTAATGCTATATTGCACGTTAAAATCCAACCTGTGAGGGTTATGATAGATGTCGCCGTTGAAACTCATACTTTTTGAAGGGGACATATAGCCTAAATAAACATACCATCCCTTATTTCTCCAATAAATGCTACAAGGCCAGAAAAAGCTATTATAAGACTTTTTTTCTCCTACATCTATGTTTGTATGATCGTAAATACCCAAGGCTCTGAAGAATAATTTTTGCGGAATAATGGCATAGTCTAAAACGACCTCACTGTGCGACCACAGGCAACTTCCTCCATTAAAAGATTGGAAAACGAATGTATTTCTGTCGGAGTCATAGCGATGGAGAGAATAGTCTTGGTTAGAAAGAGCTTCAAATGACGAATAGATAATAAAAGTCCAACGTTTGCTGACGTTCCAATTATACCTCAATGTGCCATTATATCTCAAGTAATTTTTCAGTTCCGGATTTCCTACGAATAGTTCATATTCATTCATTCGATATTCATATCCGGTACGGTCAGAAAGGCTGGGTTCTCCACTCCTTACCGTTCCGGTCAGCTGCAGAGAGTGCTTCTTGTAATCGTAAGATAACTTCAGGAAGGGAACGAACGCAGTAGTAGTCACACTATTTCCATTCGTTTTGGTATAAGACACTTCTTCTGCCACTTTAAGTTGAAGATTGAACCTCTTTTTTATTTTATAATTATACAAGACAGATAGTCTTGTGTTACTTTGCTTTAAAAAGTGGTCGGACACTTCCCCCTGCATCGTGTTCAAATCATCCGTATGAGTATAATTCTGATAAACTGCCAGCGTTAATGCGGAATTGTTCTTGAATGTTTTTGAATAGTTTACGTCTACATTTCCATACCAACTTTTTTCATCCGTTCCGTTGCGATAGGCGGAAACAGCTGTTTCTCCCTCTCGTTGCTCATACCAACGGTCATACCGGTTATCTCCGTGACTTCCATAAAGACATAACTTTATTTTCTGTCTGCGAGGCAAGTCACGTATATAATTAAGTTGGAGCGCCGGATTTAAGCTTGTAGAATTTCTCCTTTCCTGTTTAGTCAGGAGTAGGGGATTATTACTATATTGCTGGCTGACCCAATTATCGATGTCGCTACTCTTTCTATTCATTCGGAGCGAACTGTAAAATATTTGTTTTTTATCTTTGAAGATGTAGTTCATGTACGCCTGTAGGTCGTTGTTGTTGTTCGACGAAGGCAGTTGCTTGTCTGTTCTGACAATAGCTTCGTTCGGGAATAGATAGGTGGTCTCCAATACACTTTCCGGATGGGATTTGAAGTGATTATAGTTGTCCGCCACCGAAACTGTCCACTCTGATTTGCCTTCAAAGAACTGAATCGTTCCTCGCCCGTTGCCTGTGAGGCGGTTTAATTGGTGATTGGCGTTCAATGCCACCGAACCTGCATAATCCCTCTCTTTCAATATATAATCAAATATCACATCCGCTTCCGGATAATCGGGACGGCTTTGCGAATAAAAATCAATCCGCTTGATATCATTAGGATTCAAATTCTGCACTTCGCCCGACGTAGCTTCACGGCCGTCAATGCACAATAACACATTCTTGCCAAAATATGAGATAGAGGAGCTATTCGCAGTAACTCCGGAATCATTAACATTTCTACCGTATTGTAACCATTATAGGCATGGCGCAACTGGGCGCGGGTAAGATAATACATCGTCTTGTCTTCCATCTTTATTTCATTGGACCCCAGTACCGTCACTTCCTGAAGCTGCTCCACCTGTTTATCCAACCGGATATCTCCCAAACGTACGAAAGATTCTTTTGTCGGATATAAGGTCAATATCGTCTCCTTGTAGCCGAGATAGTTGAACCGCAGTTGGTATCTTTGCTCTTTCAGGGGGAGCCGCAACGTAAAAAGCCCTTTCATATTGGTTGTGACGCCTGCAACAAATATTGTATCCGAGGTATAACAACGTACGGTAGCCGACTCCAAGTCTTGTTTTTCATCACCTAACAAGTGCCCTTGCACTTGCATCGTTTGGGCTGTTATTGAAAAAGAAAAGAAGAAGAAGAGTAACAACATGATAAAATAAAGTTTCTTCATAATATTATTAATCGTTTGAATAATAAACTCTTATAACCTTTGGCAATTAGCAACTAATAATCGCATACAAAGAAGCGAATTACTAACCGAAAAAAGGTCGAAAATTTACCGGAAAAACTCTCTAAAGTATGGGAATATGCACTTTTGGGAACATATTTTCTATTCTTAGTGCTTTCATCCTATTCAAGCAAATTTTATGAAAAATCAGACTCATTCTTGCTCGTTTCCGGCATAGTTTAGTACCTTTGCCGATAATAAATAACCATCAACATCCATAAAATAATGACTCCTCATTTCGACTTCTCCGAAGTCCCCTACTCCTTCGGCCTGTGCGCCGCCGAAAACTGCCCGAAAGCCTCAACCTGCCTGCGCCGGATTGCCATGCAGTATGCTCCTGTCAACAGAATTTTCCTGCCGACGATGAACCCTAACCGGATAATAGCCGGAAAAGGTAAATGTGATTACTATTGTTCGAACGAGAAAACCCGCTTTGCACTTGGCTTTACACGCACGGCAAACGCACTCACCGTGCGAATGGCAAGTACGTTCCGCTACCGGATGATTAGCTACTTCGGACGCAAGAATTACTACTTGAAACGCCGGGGAGCACTGAAAATCACTCCTGCCGAACAGATACATGTCATAAACGTTGCTAAAGAACTGGGGGTAGTACTGAATGACTACTTCGACGGTTATGTAGAAGAATATAACTGGAACGCTTAGTCGTTCCTGCCATGTCTTCGGAAGAAATTTCCGTTTCTACAGAGAACACTGTTATATCTGTAGTGTACTGAATATGTCGGGCTAAGTTGGATGTAGAGCACTGCCATAACAGTACCAATCACACCCAGAGCAACCAGGTTAAAGTTGGTGAATGCTGCGGTTACGAAGCCGAGGTAGAAGAACGGCATCAGATAGCCTGCGCGCATCATGTTGATGACCATTGCATAACCGACAACCACGATCATACCGCCGGCGATGTTCAGACCGCTGGTGACCACTACCGGGATAGCATTCAGCAGGCCCTGAACTTCGCTGGTGCCGACGGAAATCGCCACGATAACGGCCGGGATAGCGATACGCATCGCCTGCAGGAACAGGGACGAGACGTGCAGCCACGACAGGGCGGTCAGGTTGCCATTCTCCGCCGCTTTATCCGCCGCGTGCTGGAAGGCCACGGTGATGGTGCGCACGATGATGGTCAGCACCTGGCCTGCCGCCGCCAGCGGGATAGCCAGCGCGATACCGGCGCCGATGCTCTGATGGCCGGCAATAACCAGGACGGTGGAAATAATGGACGCCAGCGCGGCATCAGGGGCTACCGCCGCACCGATGTTCATCCAGCCCAGGGCTATCATCTCCAGCGTACCGCCGATGATAATACCGGTTTTCATATCGCCGAGAACGGCGCCGATCAGCGTACAGGCGATCAGAGGACGGTGGAACTGAAATTCATCAAGTACCGACTCCATACCCGCAATACACGCGACGATGAACACCAGAACAATCTGAAGAAGGGTAATCTCCATTGTACTTCTCCTGTTGATTAAGTCTTAAAGTGAAAACTGGGGCGCGATCCGCCGGGTTATTTATCAACCTTAGCGATCAGATCCATCATTTTCAGTTTCGGGTCGGTGGACACTTTACGTGCCTCCAGCTCGATACCGCGGGCGTTCAGCTTTTTAAACGCCTCAATATCTTTGGCATCGACTGAAATCGCGTTGTTAACCTGGGTTTTACCCTGGCGGAACGCCATACCGCCGATGTTGACGCTGGTGATTTTCACGCCGCCCTCGACGATACGTTCAACGTCGGTCGGGTTAGTAAACAGCAGCATAACGCGCTGTCCGGCATACTTGGGGTTGTTGTAGACGCGGATCATTTTGGCCACATCCACCACGTGAGCGGTGACGCCCGGCGGCGCAACCTGGGTCAGCAGAGTTTTACGCACGGTATCCGCGGCCACTTCATCACTGACAACGATGATGCGGGTAACGTTGGTCTCTTTGGTCCAGCGGGTGGCGACCTGACCATGGATCAGACGGTCGTCTATACGCGCAAGGCCAATTACCATGTAGTCGTTCGGGCCCATGGGTTTGGCCGGTGCGGCGGCTTTTGGCGCTGCGGCAGGCGCGGGCGCAGGGGCCGCTTTTTCCACCGGTTTGGCTTTAAGCGCTTTCACGCCTTCGCTGCCGGTTTCAACCGCTAAGGCGACCAGTTCATCAAAGGAAGGATCGTCGTCGCGGGCCATGAAGGTTTCCACCAGCATCGGGATATTGACGCCGGCGATAACTTCGTAATGCTCTTTATCGACGACAATGCGGCTC
>OGKD01001758.1_pt1 | contig 11054 bp, 7 predicted proteins | sample 1572371 | NCBI WGS metagenome assembly OGKD01 (sample SAMEA2582096, study PRJEB24529) | metagenome | biome: Human gut stool | place: China | collected 2011 | reverse complement strand
GTTTATTCTGGAACTTTTTTGTTCTCTGGTATTCCTGTAATATTACTTATCAAAACAAAGCACAATATGCTTATTGCGACAATTCCTTCTCATTATGTTTGTTTTCGTCGGAACAGCTTCGTGTCCGTCCGCTAACGCTCCTGCTCTTCGTCTGCGGAGTCTTCTTCCGCCGCCTCGATATATTTGGCGAACGTATGCTTATAGTACATTCCAAAGAAATATCCCATCAGACCGATTCCATAGATCATCGTCAGGAAATTGGCAAGCAGCGTGGTTGTGTTTACCCAGACAAACAGAATCATCAAGATTGCAAGCTGGATCGTCGTCTTCATGTTGCGCATTGCGACAAAAAAGGAATACCGGATCGTCGCCTTGACCGGATTCACAAACTTTGCCTGCACGCCGAACACATAGAGGAGCGAAAGAAAATACGGTACAAACAGAATTGCCGCCACTCCCTGCATCAGCTGCCCGAAGGAATTGCCGGCACGGCCGCCCAAAAGGAAGTCGCCCGCCAGGAATGCACCCGCTGCCAGATAAATAAAAAACAGCGCCGTCGCCTGTTTAAAGTTCTCCTTAAACGACGAGAAAAAATTCTGATGCCAGTACCCTTCATTGTCCGAAAGCTTCATGCTGGTGTAAATCAGGGCGGTCGTCGATGCCCCGATCGTAAACACCGGCAGGGAACAGATCAGCCAGAGCAGATTCAATAAAAATATCTTTCCGATTTTATCAATGGTACGCCAAACCACGTTGTCGAGATCAAAAAATCTATCCCACATGGCACTCCTCCCACAATCTCTGAATGTATTTGCGCGATGCCACGGCATTTTCCGGCACGGTGTTCTCTAAGGTTGCATGGATATACGGCTTGCGCTCTTTCATAAAACGGATGATCCTGTCGTAGTTCATCTCTCCGGTTCCGGCTGCCACCGATACCAGGCTGTTATTCTCCACCTTAAAATCCTTGATATGTACCATCGCAATATCCTCGCCAAGCACATCGATCGCTTCTGCTATTATAGCATCCCTGTCCTTGTAATTGCAAATATCAAGCAGATTGACCGGATCGAAAATGATCTGAAGGTTCGGTGAACCGATCGCGTCAAGCACCTTTCTCGCCCGCTTCGGATTGCAGACAATATGCTTGTACACCGGCTCAATCGCAACGATCACGCCCATTTTTTCCGCATAGGAAACCACCGGGCGCAGGTTGTTGATAAAGATTTTTAGCGCTTCCTCGGAATGATTGCGCTCCTCAAAACGGTATTCCTCATTCACCGCTCCGGTTTCCGTGCCGACCACACCCGCGCCGAGCAGCGATGCGAACCGGATATGTGCCAGATAGCGGTGCGTATTCTTTGCAAGGCTTGCCGGATTCGGATTGGCGAGATTCAAGTAGCATCCAAGCACTGCCACATCCAGCTGATTTGCCGCAAAGATCTTCTTTAAATACATGGCGTATCCCGGCGTCAGGGCACCGTCATCCACCGGATACTCTGAAATCACCTTTGCCAGCGCCAGATGTCCGCAGGCAAATCCCTGCTCATGTGCAATGGCAAGCCGCTCCTCAAGCGGCGCCTTTTTGATATCATGTAAACGTATTCCAAGCTGCATTTTTTCCATCCTTTCCGGGCTTTCTTTCTCCTGCCCCGCCAATGTTCCGGCCGCCTTCTATCGCTCAACCTCATCCACGTCGTGAAGTTCGATCTCCTCTCCCTCGCATCCCTCAATGGAGACGTTGTCCAGCACAAGCTTCTTCACGTTCCGCGCATACAATCCCTTTTTGCAGCATGCTTCCACGCCGTTTGACATGATCGGCACGTCGCATTTTGCCTGCCCGGCGAAAGAAACGGATACGTTGCGCATGGTAATCTGTTCGATCTTCTGCTCCGGCAGACCGTCAAAGTAGGATGCTGCCACATGGCAGTCTTTCGCCGTGATATTTTCAAAGCAGAAGCGCTTCATGGACGGTGTACCGTCATCCACCGGATACGGTTCTCTCGACTGCACAAACTCGGTTCTTCCGTCCGGGTCGCAGAAATAGAAGGCATTCGCAGTAAACGGCGTCATGACCTGCTCCATCATAAGATCCCGGAAGATAATATTGTCCAGAATCGCATCCTTGCCGCGTCCCCTGCGCGTCTTGATACGCAGACCGCGGTCGGTATGGTAAAACCGGCATTTCTCCACGATCAGGTTATTGACGCCGCCCGCCATCTCACTGCCGACGGTGACCGCGCCGTGTCCATGCTCCATCAGGCACTGATAGACGTGAATATTGGAGGATGGCGTCTTGTATCTTCTTCCCATGTAGATCTTTCCGGATTTCACTGCGATACAGTCATCCCCGAGGGAGAAGCGCACACCGCAGATCGTCACATCGCGGCAGGATTCCGGATCAAGACCGTCCGTATTCGGTGACTTTGCCGGATTCTCCACGATCAGGTTGCAGAACAGCAGCTCGTCGCTGAAGTACGGATGAATCACCCATGCCGGACTGTCATGGAAATAAAGTCCCTGCACGCGGATGTTTCTGCAGCGGTTTAAGGAAAGCATTCTCGGACGGAACGCCCCCACCATCACCTTCTCATTTTTCCACCAGTTTTCGTGGTTGGCAGCTCCGTTGATGCTGCCCTCCCCGTAGAGATTCACGTCCGAAACGTCAATTCCGGAGATAATTCCCGCAAACATCGGCAGCGGATTTCCCTCCCAGGTTCCGAGATTATAGTCTCCCGTCTCATCATAGCTCTCAATCAGTCCCGGCAGAATTGCATAGTGCGACCGGTCGGTGTCCGCCAAAAGTTCCGCGCCTTTCGCCAGTTCAACGCTGATCCCACTCTTTAAGAACAGACTGGTAATCTTATAGGTTCCTGCCGGGATCAGCACACGGCTCTCAGGCGGGCATGCCATGATCGCTGCCTGGATAAAAGTGGTGTCGTCCGACACACCATCTCCCTTTGCACCGAACTTGCGCACATTGAGTGTGACGAACTCGTAATCCGTGTGGAATGCAATCTCTCCCTGTCTGGTTCCATGGGCATCCTCCACGCCGATCTCATAGTCGGTATCCGGCTTTAAGCCGTACAGCGACGTGATGACGGTATCGGTTGTCTTTACCTCATCTCCGTTTACAAGAATCCGGTACACTTCTTTTGTCTTATAGATGCCGCCGTCATCCAGTTCCAGCGAGACGCTTCTCGCCGTTTTCATCACAAGACGAATTTCCATTGTCTCATCCTCCATTTATACCTTACGGTCATTCGTTACTTCTTACAGTGCAACAAAAGGGTGACAAGCCTGCCACCCTTTTTCTAAGCTTTGTTTTTGATTTTAGCCTTTTACACCACCGGCTGAAATACCATCTACGAACTTATCCTGTGCCATAAAGAATACCACAAGAGAAGGAATGATGGAGATCAGGGACAGTGCCAGAATTCTGTTCCACTGGAATCCGGAATCTGCATCCATGGACATTTTTACGAAAATAGCCAGCGGATATTTTGCCGGAGTATTCACGTAAAGCAACGGTCCCATAAAGTCATTAGATGACCACATGAACTGGAACAGTGCGATGGATGTGATCGCCGGGGAAAGCATCGGAACGATAACCTTCACCAGAGTCTGTACTGCGTTACATCCGTCAATCTTAGCCGCCTCATCCAATTCCTTCGGCACGTTGCGCAGGAACTGAATCAGCTGGAATACGAACAGCGTATCCGTCGCGAACAGGGTCGGCACAATGATCGGGAGATATAACTTGGAATCTACCCAGCCCATCTTGGAAAACATGATGAACTGCGGTACGTTCAATACTACCTGCGGCAGGAATAATGTCGCCATCAATACAGAGAAGAGAATTCCTCTGCCCTTGAACTCAAAACGGCCGAATCCATAAGCGGTAACCGTCGCAGAGATCATCGTAAATACTACCTTCGGAATTACGTAGGAGAAGGTGTTTAACATTGCCTTCCATACGTTGATTGCTCCGCCGTAGCTCTCCATTGCCTTTTTGTAACCCTCAAGTGTCGGGTTCTTCGGGATGAAACCGATGCTGGAGAAAATCTCCGCATTGGATTTAAAAGTTGCACCAACCATCCAGACCAGCGGATAGATCATAATCAATCCGACAAGGATCAGGACAAAATATCTTAAGAATACATTGACATAATGTTTTGTTTTACTTTCTGCTGCCATTCTTCTTAGCCCTCCTCATCAGAATAGAATACCCAGTATTTCTGGCTCAGGAATGCAATCGTGGTAAAGATCATCAGGATGACGAACATTACCCATGCCATCGCACTTGCCATACCCATGTCATACTGTTTGAACGCACTGTTGTAAATCAAAAGTGAAATCAGTGTTGTAGAGTTTCTCGGTCCGCCCTGTGTGATGATGTACGGTCCGTTGAACTCCTGGAATGCCTGACAGAGCTGTGTTACCAGGTTGTAGAAAATAACCGGTGTAATGATCGGCACTGTCACAGAGAAGAACTGACGCCACTTGCCTGCTCCGTCGATCGAAGCTGCCTCGTAGAGATCCTGTGGAACACCCTTTAACGCTGCAAGGAAAATAATCATTGCAGAACCGAACTGCCATACACGAAGCAGACAGATTACGAACAGGGAATACTTTGTATCGGACAGCCAGCTCGGGCCTGTAATACCCAAAAGACCGAGGAATCCGTTTAAAAGTCCGTCATCGCGGAATACTGCTTTCCAGAGTACCGCAATGGCAACCGATCCCCCTAAGATAGAAGGTACATAGTAAGCGGTACGGAAGAAATTCACGCCCTTGATCTTGAAGTTCAGTATGTAAGCGATAAACAATGCAAATATCAGTTTTAACGGAACTGTGATAAATGCATACTTGAATGTAACCGTCAACGCTGTCGTAATCTTCTTGGTTGTGAAGACATTCACATAGTTCTGAAGTGTTCCGATCACATTCATGCCCTTAAACAGATTGTAGTCTGTAAAGCTGTAGAATAATGAGGAACCCATCGGCCACAGTTTGAATACAAGGAAACCAAACAACCATGGCAAAATAAAGAAGAAGCCGATATTTTCTTTGCAAATGTCAACAAACGTTTTTTTCTTCTTTGGCACTGCAACATTTGCGGTATTACTTTTCTTAGCCAACCTTTTGTACCTCCTACTTATCTTAAAATTTCATTCACTCACGACTTAAAATCAGTCTCTGCGCATAAGCCATCATGGCTATGCCCATCCGTTCGGAATCTTTTGAATCAAACGGTTCTTTTATCAGACCATCGATCATGGAAAGTCCAATTTCTGCATATTTTTCACTATTTAAAACGCCCAGATTGCAAGCCTTTATAATAGAATATCCCATCATTGCACTTTCTTTTTTACTGAAATCATTATTCCAGCCGGCGGCAAGAATATTTCTGATGGTCTTCTTAAAAATCTCTTCGAGAGATTTGTAATGTTCGAAAATCTCACGACTCATGCTATCTATCACGTCGATCACCGTCATAAGATACCACCCCGTCTGCTCCATATCCGTCTGTTCCGACGGTGCCAGTGTCAGAAGCTGTCTGACGATCTGTGCGTACTCCGCCTTGTTGTGATATCTGGTCTCATACTCCATATAGAATGGATACACCGCAAACATCACACTGCCGGATATGTTCCGGGAAGAATCCTCCACGCATCCGAATACGCCGTTTTCGGACTGCGGGCTGTTCTTAAGCCACTCTGCATTTCTTTCTATCCAGGTGCGATACTGTTCTTCTCCCGTCTGATCATACAGAAAAAATACGTACCTGCCAAACCGGTGGGCACCTACCGCCGCACGGGCAGCTTTCTCCATCACCTCTTGCAGCTTTTGCTTTTCCGCTTCCGCGGCCAGGGGATACCATGCTCTGCATCCCTCCAAAACCATGACCGAAAGCTGCTCAAAATCATGATCCTCTGCTATATATTCTGATACAAACTGATCAAAATCCATCATACACCTTTTTTAAAAATGGAGCTGCTGTCGTAAGAACAGCAGCTCCGAATTCATGCAGTCAGATTACTGGGAAATAACGGCTGTTACACCATCATATAATGTCTGTGCTGCTTCCTCTACTGTGTAATCGCCATAGCTTAAACCTGCCATTACATCATAGTATACACCATCGCTGCTCTTTAACTGAGAATCCTCGAACTTCGGATCAAGGCTGTTGGATACCCATGCAAGAACCTTACCGTTAGCCTCTACTACCTGGCCATTTAATAAGCCTGCATCGTTAGCTGTCTTTAATGCGATCTGAGATACCGGAACACCTCTCTCAGAGCCAAGGATCTGTGCTGCTTCTTCGTTGTTCATTAAGAAGTTAACAAGTAATGCAGCCTCCTTCGGATGCTCGCATGTTGCGCTGATTGCCCAGCACATGGAAACCTTTGCGTATCCGCCCTGATACTCGCCAAGATCTGTTAAGTAGTCACCAACAACGATCTCACGTCCCTCAGCTGCGCTTGCGAATTTGCTTGCAGAAGAATCCCACTCGAAGATACCTGCATAGTGTCCGTCGATCCAGTTCTGGTTCTGATCCAGAGATGCAGCACCGTCACCAGCGATTGTTGCTACAGAAGGAATCACATGAGCATCCTCAAGATCCTGGATGAACTGAAGTCCCTCTGCGATCTGGTCTGTTGTGTAGTTGATCTGTCCGTCTGTTACCCAGTCGGTTCCGTATACAGACTCAAGGTAGTATACCATGAGGATCATTCTGTCGTACTCACCTAAAGCTAACGGATAGTAATCATCTCCGTATGCTGCGAACTTCTCACCGCAAGCCTTTAACTCCTCTAATGTGGTCGGGATCTCGCATCCGATCTCATCAAATGTTGTCTTGTCCCAGTAGAAAATTCTACCTGTCATGGAAATCGGGATACCTGCCTGGGATCCGTCAGATGCTGTACACATATCAAGATATGTGGAATCGATCTGGCTGAAATCAATTACGTTAGAGTAATCATTCAGGTTAAGGAAAGCGGTTCCATCGTTGTCATACTGTGTAATCCAGTTCCAGTTGATCTGGTTTACATCCTGTGCGGTTCCTGCTGCGAATGCGGTAGCCATCTTAGCTTCCCATCCATCCCATGCAGCGTATGTAGGTTCTACGGTAATTCCCGGGTAAGCTGCCTCAAATGCCTCGATTGCCTTTAATGTTGCCTCGTGTCTGGTGTCACCACCCCACCATGACATTGTTAATGTACAATTCTCATAAGAACCATCATCGGTAGCTGCTGCCTCTGTAGCTGCCGCTGCTTCTGTTGCCGGAGTCTCCGGTGTTGTGGCTGCTGCGTCTGTGTTTGTCTCCTCAGATGTGGAACTTCCACAGGCTGCGGTAGAAAGTGCCATGGCTGCTACTAAACCGGTAGCCATTGTGCGTTTCAGGAAATCCTTTTTCATAGTTTTCTTCTCCTTTTTCTTTATTACTTGGCAATGTGCCCTTTCATCGTTTTGCACTCTGAAAGGTTTTAGTCACATTGCAATAATGTAAGTGCTTACATGTTGTATTATAGCACAGTCCTCATAAAAATGCACTACTTTTTTTCATATTTTAGCTTTTTTTTGTTAGAAATGTTTTCATGGGCAAATATGTGCGGAATGTAGTCTATTGTGGCTGTTTTCCAATGTATGCCAGAATACCGCCGTCTACATATACAACGTGTCCGTTGACAAAGTTGGATGCATCGGAAGCCAGGAAAACAGCGGTTCCCTGCAGATCCTCAGCTGTGCCCCATCTTGCTGCAGGAGTCTTTGCAATGATGAACTGGTCAAACGGATGTCTGGAGCCGTCCGGCTGGATCTCACGGAGCGGAGCGGTCTGCGGTGTTGCAATATAACCCGGTCCGATACCATTGCACTGAATGTTGTGCTCGCCATACTCAGACGCGATATTTTTTGTAAGCATTTTCAATCCGCCCTTTGCAGCTGCGTATGCAGATACGGTCTCACGGCCGAGCTCACTCATCATAGAGCAGATGTTGATGATCTTTCCATGACCCTTCTTAATCATTCCTGGAATGACTGCCTTGGATACAATAAACGGCGCGTTCAGGTCAACATCGATGACCTGTCTGAACTCAGAAGCCTTCATCTCAAGCATCGGGATACGTTTGATGATTCCTGCATTGTTGACAAGAATGTCGATCGTTCCGACTTCCTTCTCGATCTGTGCCACCATGGCTTCCACCTGCTCCTCGTTTGTCACGTCGCAGACATAACCGTGTGCCTTGATGCCCTTCTCTTCATAGGAAGCAAGTCCCTTGTCCACAAGTTCCTGCTTGATGTCGTTGAATACGATTGTTGCGCCTGCCTCTGCGAATGCAGTTGCGATTGCAAAACCGATTCCGTAAGATGCACCTGTAACAAGTGCAACTTTACCCTCGAGTGAAAAATTGTCTAAAATTCCCATTTTTATGTTCTCCTTTTCTATTATTCATGTGGCATCAGCCGCAGTGGCCGAAAGCCGCATCGATTGCTTAACTACTGCTTTTCAGCTACAGTGTCACGCCCTGTTTGAAGATTGCCATATCGTGGAAGCCCGCTTCCTCGCTTCTGCCGGACGCCACGTCGATCACATAGTCGAACAGCTGCTGTCCCACTGTGTCTAACTCCGCGTCTTCCACCAGCACGCCCGCATTGAAGTCGATCCAGTTTTTCTTCTTTCCGGCCAGCGTACTGTTGCTGGAAATCTTCACGGTCGGAACCGGGGACGCAAACGGTGTGCCGCGCCCTGTCGTAAACAGTACGATATGCGCGCCGCTCGCCGCAAGTGCCGTCGCCGCCACCAGATCATTGCCCGGTGCAGACAGGAGGTTTAATCCTGAGGTTTTTACACACTCTCCATAGGAAAGCACGCCGCACACCGGTGCGCTTCCGGACTTCTGTGTACAGCCCAGTGATTTATCTTCCAGTGTCGAGATACCACCCTTCTTATTTCCGGGAGACGGATTCTCATAAATCGTCTGATGATTGTCCTTGAAATACTGCTTGAAGTCGTTGATCAGTGAGACTGTCTCATCGAACAGTTCCCTGTTGGCGCAGCGGTTCATCAGAAGCGTCTCCGCGCCAAACATTTCCGGCACTTCGGTAAGGATCGTGGTGCCGCCCTTTCCGATCAGAAGATCTGAGAATCTGCCCACCAGCGGATTGGCCGTAATTCCGGAGAATCCATCGCTGCCGCCGCACTTCATTCCGACAATCAGCTTTGAGGCACTGATCGGCTCGCGCTCAAACGCGGACGCATAATCGATGAGTTCATTCAGGAGTTTTGCTCCCTCCTCCATCTCGTCCTCACATTCCTGACAAACCAGGAATTTTACGCGATTCTCATCGTAATCGCCGATGTATTTTTTCAATTCGCCGATATTGCTGTTCTCACATCCCAGTCCGAGCACGAGAACGCCGCCCGCATTCGGATGATTTACCAGATCCGCCAGAATCGTTCTGGTGTGCTCCTGGTCGTCTCCCATCTGGGAACATCCATACGGATGCGGGAATGCGATGACTTCCTCAACGCTTCCCTTCACTCTGGCGTTGGCTGCCTTCGCCATTGCGGTTGCAATATTGTTGACACAGCCGACGGTCGGGATGATCCAGACTTCGTTGCGGACGCCAACTTTTCCGTTGGCGCGGGCGAAGCCCATGAATTTGACATCCTCTGTCTTTTTCACATTCATCTCCACCGGCTCATAAGTGTATTCCAGCAGATCGCCGAGTGCCGTCTTTAAATTATGTACATGCACCCACTGTCCTGCTGCAATGTTCTCCTTCGCATTGCCGATCCTAAAACCGTATTTGATCACCTCGGCTCCGGCCGCAATATCGCGGATTGCCATCTTGTGTCCCGCCGGGATCGTTTCCCTTGCTGTAACCTCCTTCGTTCCCGCCAGAATGGTCTCCCCGGCTGTCAGTTCCTTCAATGCCACGATAACATTATCATTTTCATTGATCTTGATAAAATCCTTCATGAATCGTCTCCTGCCTGTTTTTCACAGTGTATTATGCAAAAATCTTCTCCATTGCCTTACGCATTCCAAGTGTGCGGATCTCTTCTGTATAGGAAGCAACTGCATCCTCCACTCCTGCAAGAGTGCTCAGATCCTGTCCCCAGAACGCCTCGTTGGAGAGAACTGCATGTGCATACTCTCTTGCATCCTTAGAGCTGTTGGCTGCGAAGAACTCCAATACTGCAGCGTCGTCTAAGATATTGTACTCCTGTCCGTCGCGGTGTCCGATCAGCGCCTTGTCGCGGATCTCTGTTCCTGTATAGAATGCCATCAGGGCTGCCAGTGAGAATGTCAGGTGTACCGGAAGCTTTCCTTCCTTCTCGATGTAACCCAAGAAGCTTGGCATACATCTTGCTCTCCACTTGGATACAGAGTTCAGGGAGATGGATAACAGTGCATGCTTTACATACGGGTTGTTAAATCTCGTGATTACCGCCTCTGCGAAATCGATCAGATCCTGCTTCGGAAGTGTCAGCGTCGGAATTACTTCATCGAAAATGGTTGCTTTCATGAAGTTGAAGATCAGCTCATCCTGCATGGACTCTAACACGATGTCGTTGCCGCACAGATAGGAAGCAAGTACGAAGGATGTGTGCGCTCCGTTTAAGATTCTGACCTTTCTCTGCTTATACGGCTTCTGGTTGTCTGTAAAGATCACCGGAAGTCCTGCATCCGGAAGCGGGAACTCTTTGCTGATGTCCTTTGCGCTCTCGATTACCCAGAGTGCAAACGGCTCGCCCGTTACGATTAAGTTGTCCTGATAGCCGAACTCTTTGCACAGCTCCTCCGCCTCGTCTCTCGGATATCCGGTAACGATACGGTCAACCAGTGTGGAGGTAAATACACATGCATCATTCAGCCATGCGGTAAATCCTTCCTCCAGGTTCCAGAGTTTTGCAAGCTTTAATACGCACTCTTTTAAATGAATACCATTGTCATCGATGAGCTCTACCGGCAGCATCACAAGACCCTTGTCAGCCGCACCGTCAAAGTGCTTGTATCTCTCATATAAGAACTTGGTTA
>OGKD01001756.1_pt1 | contig 11064 bp, 10 predicted proteins | sample 1572371 | NCBI WGS metagenome assembly OGKD01 (sample SAMEA2582096, study PRJEB24529) | metagenome | biome: Human gut stool | place: China | collected 2011 | reverse complement strand
CTCCTGTTCCTGCCTTTCGGTTTACCGGTGTCATTCCGCTGTTATGGCCGCGTTTATCTCATTCCACGCCTGACACTCAGCTCCGGGTAGGCAGTTCGCTCCAAGCTGGACTGTATGCACGACCCCCCCGTTCAGTCCGACTGCTGCGCCTTATCCGGTAACTATCATCTTGAGTCCAATCCGGAAAGACGCGCAAAAGCGCCACTGGCAGCAGCCACTGGTAAAGGGGTGTACAAGAGATTACTGGTGCAGAGTTCTTGAAGTTGAAGCCTGACTACGGCTACACTGAAAGGACAGATTTGGTTGCAGCGGTCTTGTACACCCTGTTACCACGGTTCAGAAACTTGCAGGTCTCTGATCCTTCGAAAAAGCCGCCTTGCAGGGCGGTTTTTTCGTATCTGAAGCTAGGTTAATCTCATACATCAATTCGCGTCAAGAAAACAAACCTGCCTCAGCAAGCTCATTTACAGGAAAAAAAATCCTATTGTGACGTTTTTTGTAGAAAGTCCAGAATCCCCCCTCTAAAACCCAGTCTCTATGCGCCATCGCTAGAATTTTTTTTCGCTTCTGCTAGCCTGCACGATAGTGCAGATTATAAATAGCGTAGTGTGACGTGAGCAAAAAATGACCAGAATAAACCTTGATAATATTTTGAATGAACAGGGCCCTTGCCTAACCTCCGAACTTGCCGAAACATTGGTAAAAAATTTTGGTTTTACACCGGCAGCAGCGAGGAAAAGGATATCTAGGGGGACTAATAAAATTAGAAAACTCTCTTACATAATATTCCCCCACAGGGCTAGATTTATTTATCTGAAAAAGGACTATGCGTCAGAAAAATACTGGAATGCTCTATACTCCTCATTGAGGAAAGAAAACTCCTCTTATTATATGGCTATCAGATGCATAAAAAGCAGAGGAGGAATGATAAAAAGAGATGAGTTTGGTATTTTATGCGGCTCCCCTTTTCGGCAGAAAAATCATATACCTTACGAATCAATAATATCCTCACTAATAAAATCAGAAATAATATTAGAAATATCAAGCGCTAGCGGAGACAGATATTTATACTTAAAAGAGTTTGAGGGAAGTGAACATTTTCTACTAGAAGGGCAAAACAAAAAAGAATTGATTTCTGGGATAATGATAGAGCAATCCAGGACCTGGTTAAAGCAGCTTGGTTTAGTTAGTTTTGGAAAAGTAAAGGCAATGGGTGATGATAACAACCATCCTCGCGTTGGCACATTTGAATGGCATATAACTGGACCATCCTATACTCACCCTCTAACAAAAAAATACGATAACAAAACGAAACCAGGATTCGTTGTTTGCGACTTAAACACACAGCCAATCACAACCCTTGACGATATATCCATTTTTATAAAAAAAATGGATATGACGATATCAATGAAGAACATCGGAAACTGTATATTTGTATACATATCAAATGGTTACACTGAAGAAGCTTTGTACCTTGCAAAATCAAAGGGTGTGATGGCTATAACATATAATAATATTTTTGGAAAAAGAAATATAACCGCAATTGATAAAATAAGCGAGATATTGGGAAATAAATGGCATGATGAAAACTTATCAGGAGAGTTAGCTAGATTAACCAAAGAGCTAAATGAAAGAAACGGCATAACTCAAAATCTAAAAGGTAGACTCTTTGAGTTCATTTGCTCAGATATCAAAAGGCGCATAGAGCCAACATCCAGATTGATATTAGGAAGGGAGTACATAACCACACAGAATGAAAGGGCAGAGGCAGATATCACATCGATAAGGGATGAAGTATCGATATCCTTCATTGAATGCAAAGGAATAAAAAGAGAAAGTAATCTTGATGATAAACAAGTAGATCAATGGCTAGATGTAAGGATACCTAGGCTTATAAATTATTGTAAATCACATCCTGATTACAAAAAACTAAAAAAATCCTTCGAACTCTGGATTACAGGGGGTTTAACAGAGCAATCTGAAATCAGAATAGAGCATTTTAAAAAAACGCACCCAAAAGTGGATTTAATTATTAAAAAACCAGAAGACTTGATCCGTCATGTTAAAGAAATAAATGATCGCTCTATAAAGAAAATGCTTTTTGAATACTTCTTAAAAATGGAAAGGGCTCAGTAAAATTAAAGCCTTGCCTCATAGATGTAGGTTGGTAAAAACGTCAACAAGAATGCATGATTGTTACTTTTTTTCATGGACATCATCTTTCCGACAATCAATAATGGTCATCCCCCATACAGTGGAGGGATGGCCGAGTTGGTGAAGGCAGTCGCCTAATAAGCGACCAAACGCTTTGCGTTTCGCGGGTTCGAGTCCCGCTCCCTATTAAAAAAAGGCGCCCTTTAGGGCGCCTTTTTGCATCTGTCTGTTTTCTAAAGTTATAATAACGTCTCATCACATACCCTGTTCAGCCACCACCGATAACCACATAAAAAACTTCACAAAAATAATGCAATGATGTTAAATCAAAGACGGTCCCGACTTTGTTGGGTCCAAATGGGGATATAGCTTTAACGGTAGAGCAGCGGACTTCTAATCTGATGGTTGTGGGTTCAAATCCCATTGTCTCCACCAAAAGCCTCCCCCCCTAAAAAGGGGGAGGCAACTATTCTGTTCACAGCATTTACCATAACGCCTAATTTCACGCAGATATGAAAAAGCCCGCACAAGGCGGGCTTCAGACTCAACAGATACGGAATCACTCTGTGAAAAACTGCTTTGCCATGGGGTGATTCTGCATGATCTCGTCACGTTCTTCCGGGTCAAAGCACCCACAGACACCCAGCAGAACCGGCTCTGTCAGCATTCCGGCACAGCATCCCGTGGTGACCTGTATTTTACCTTTCCGGTCATACCCAAAAACGGTGTAGGTCACATCATCCTCATCATAGACTTCATGACAGATGGAGCATGAGTCCGGGTATTTTTTGATGAGTGCATTAATTTCTTTTACCTGAGCGTCAGTAGCCAAAACATCTCCCTGAGTCACTGATTATCACAATCCGCTGACTCTAACACAGACTCAGGCATCCGCCGTTGATTTACCATAACGTCCCATTGTACGCACCGCTAAAACGGCCTCAGGGCGTTTCCGACGGGAAACCGGTAAAACAGGCAACAAACCACCCGAAAACCCGCCAGAAACGCGCAGGCTCTGTTTTTACGGCATGCATGAGTATGCACGCAAGTGCATAGCGCGAAAATTCACGCCATTCAGCCATGGTAAGTCCTGTTTCCGGCGTTCTTCCTATCCGAAAACGGTGAACGGGGACGCAATTTATTGCGTGGCCGTGAAGCGTTGCCGGCGCAGCCGGAAAACCGGTTTTCAGCACGATCAGGAATCGGGTTCGTCGACGGCCGGCAATCACGTTATGGCAAGTCGCCGGACGACTCACCACACGATTCACCGGCGATTCGACTCGTGACTTGACTCTAGAGTCGTCAAGGTCAAAAAAACACCAAAATGACGATTCGACTCTAGAGTCAAGTCGTCATAAGTTACTGATAGTCTTAAGTGAGTCGTCGATGACTCTATGACGAGTCGTCGGCAAGTCGTACACGAATCGCCGACGACTTGGATTCACCTTACAGAAAGTAATACTGCGTAATGTAATAACCCACAACTAACTGATATTAATGAGTTATCTTCAAAATTTTAATTTTGCGTGGGGTGTGGGTATTTTTAGTGGTGAGGAGCGTTCAGAGATCTGACGATTTTTGGGAAGGTTCAGGAACTCCCCGGGATGGCCGGAGAGGAAAACTGAAGCATGACGGGGTCAGGATTTTTTCCAGAATTTCCACCATGGCGACGGGGATTCAGTTAATTTTGCCTGGTGATTTTCAAGAAGGAGCATGGCCTGTTTCAGGCTGTCAATGTGCGAATCCTTGGACAAAAGTAAGGTGTTCAGGTGTTCAATCTCCTGTTTCAGATGACGAATCACCTGTTCACTCTGGTCAGCAGAGGCTGTATCACGCTGTTCAGAGACCTGTCCAGAATGGTGTTCACCCTTCGGTTGTTCAAAGGGACCAAAGACACGTAAAAGCTCTGAAGTATCTACCATTTTTGCATTTCGTTCACCGCTACAGGTGGACAGGTCACCTGCTTTAATTAACCTGTGCAGTGTTGTTCTACTCTTACCCGTCAGTCGGGCAGCCTCACTAATAGACACTCTGGCCATCAGTTACCATCCTGTAATGCATCCAGTCTCGAGGACAGTGTACGGAAAAGATGCTCCGCATCATCGTGGAGTTTCTCACAAAGGTCGGCCTCGACATCGAGATCAAGCTCGTTAAGCTTCTCCAGCAGGAGCAGAGACTGATTCTGGATGAATTTAGCCATGTTCAGCGCTGTTTTCTGTTGTTTCGTCATAAGGGCCCTCAGAGCATCTGTGCTCAGTGTAAACCGGTAAGGGAGTCGGATGTACAAATGGTTCAGAGAACGGATCTGAGGTAATCCTGTAGTTATTTTGTAGTTTATCTGTAGTCATCGCACTAAAAATCAGGATTAAATCATCAACTTTTGTAGTCTTCCTGTAGTTTGCCTGTAGTCCGGAAAAATAATCCGTTCATGCAAGCATGAACGAAGCAGTTAAAGACGCTTTTTCGTCACCAATGCTCCTTAACCTGCGCAGTACACCCGGCCAGAATGATAATTTTTTGCCCCTTAAATGGTCATACACCTAACGCAGCCGCGATTTTCATCGCAACTGCATGAATTAAAAGGTAAAAACTGAAATCTCCGTTTATTCATGTAATACGCAACGTATTACAATCACCTGTAATTACATGAAAATAAAGAAATAAAATGTAATACCGGCGTATTACCGCGTACGCGGGCAAGCGAAAAAGCTATAACGCTTCCCGGCCGACAGGCGGCCCGGAATCCACAGAGGCGTGCAGGTTCTCTTCAGTAACCTGCGCCATTAAATCAAAAACGTCATATTCGCCGGGAAGCGGAGCATCAGTCGCATCCCGTTGTTCATCATACTCAGATGGCATGGGGTGATATCCAGTAGCTGAGAGATTGTTAGCGGGTTTCGGGGCGCAGCCCTGAACCAGTCACGTAGCGCTAGCGGAGTGTATACTGGCTTAAAATGTTAAATCAAAGTAGGAACTCAGGAAAGTGCTTCATGTGGAAAGGGAAAAATGCGGCTGCAGGGCGTAAGTGCAATATGCAGGTGAGGATGAAATGACGCCTCCTCGCTCACTCGGTCGCTACGCTCCGGCCGTGAGACTGCGGCGGGCGTTACGGGCTCACGAATGGCGGGATAAATAGATGGCGCTCAAATCAGGAAGGACGGGGAACAAGGATGCGGCGTTGCCGTTTTTCCATAGGCTCCGCCCCCCTGATAAGCATCACGAAATCTGACGCTCAAATCAGTGGCGGCGAAACCCGACAGGACTATAAAGATCCCAGGCGTTTCCCCCTGGTAGCTCCCTCGTGCGCTCTCCTGTTCCTGCCTTTCGGTTTACCGGTGTCATTCCGCTGTTATGGCCGCGTTTGTCTCATTCCACGCCTGACACTCAGTTCCGGGTAGGCAGTTCGCTCCAAGCTGGACTGTATGCACGAACCCCCCGTTCAGTCCGACTGCTGCGCCTTATCCGGTAACTATCGTCTTGAGTCCAATCCGGAAAGACACGACAAAGCGCCTCTGGCAGCAGCCACTGGCAACTGGAATTATACGAGAGAGATATTGAGAGAGGTCTTGAAGTTATCGCCTGATTGAGGCTACACTGGAAGAACAGTTTTGGTATCTGCGGTCTCGTATACCCAGCTACCACTCCAGTTAGAAGAGGTCGAAGACTTCTAACTGGACGAACCAACCCGCCATCAGGCGGGTTTTTTCGTTTACAGAGCAAGAGATTACCCGCAGAAAAAAAGGATCTCAAGAAGATCCTTTTAATTTTTATTGAATAACTTTGATGCCCGTCAGTTAATGGGATTCTACGGCGGAAACCTGGATGTTCCTGCGACCAGTAACGGCGGGCGCTGTCGCACAAACGACCAGTTGGGTGACGATCATTTAAAAATCATCCAAGGAAACAAAATAATCGAGGATTTTTTTGCTCGCTGTTCCGTCGCCGAATGGATTCCCCGCCTGACTCATTTTTTCATAAAACCTCTCATCTGAAAGGAGTTTTTTGCAACTAAAATAGATGTTATTGGGAATACGTGGATCAACCAGCATAGCTGCACCATTCTCAATGACTTCCGGCCTTTCTGTAGTGTCTCTGGCTACCAGTACAGGTTTTTTTAAGCTGGGAGCTTCTTCTTGTACGCCGCCGCTATCACTCAGAATGAAATGAGCATTATTCATAAGCCATATAAATCCCGGATATGCCAATGGCTCAACTAACTTGATATTGACCACTCCTGACAGTTTCTCATTAACCACTTCCCGGATACGGGGACTCATATGAACAGGAAAAACAATTTCAATATCATCATGCTCTATTGCCAATTGTTTAATATCATCACAAATAGTTCGCAGTAACCCTCCCTGATTCTCACGTCGGTGCAGTGTAACTAAGATAATTTTCTTATCCAGATTTAACTGATTTTTCAAATTTATAACTTCTCGATTGTTACCAGTGGGACCTGTTATTTTTTTTATACCCAATAACAGTGCATCAATGACCGTATTACCAGTGACAATGATATTTTTTTCACTCACGTTTTCTCGAAGGAGATTGTCTTTAGCTTGGAGAGTAGGTGCTACATGAAAAGAAGCGAGCTTACCTGTGAGTTGTCGGTTACCCTCTTCAGGGAAAGGTGACTGCATATTCCAAGTTCTCAAACCAGCCTCAATATGCCATACCTTAATGTTTTGGTAGAAGGCAGCCAAAGAGGCTGCAAATGTAGTAGTGGTATCGCCATGGACAAATATATGAGCAGGCATGAACGACACCAGAATCTCATCTAGGAGCGTTAAAATGGAACATGTAATGGAACCAAGGCTCTGTTGCTGCTTCATGATATTTAAATCGTAGTCTGGTTCAATTTCAAAAAATTCCAGCACCTGATCAAGCATTTCTCGATGCTGTCCCGTAACGCAGACTTTCACTTCGATATCTGGATTCTTCTTAAATTCTATGACAAGCGGAGCCATCTTTATGGCCTCAGGACGCGTACCAAAAACAAATAAAACCTTGCTCATTTGTGCTCTTCCTTTGTTTTATTATGCGGCGTGACTACCCATTTATGCTGTTTTTTCCAACGGAAAAGGGCTAAAAATTGAACAAGCACAAACGACAATCCAAAATACAAACCGGAAAAAAATACCTTAAAGGGATTAAGAAAAATACCTTTATCCATCCATGCACCGTAAATAGGCAAAATCAGCATCCCATAACAGATGGATACTAATGTGACAATATTAAGATGAGTAATAACGCTAATCCAATCTATTGAGCTAAATATCGCAATAACACTGTCAGATGATCTAATGTTGGTCACAGCAAGATCTGTCATCGTCGTAGAAATATTTACAATCTCCGGACGGTAATTTTCTTTAAGTAAACTCAACATAAAAAGATTAATGAAAATAATACTAACCTGTAAAGCACGCCCCATAGAAAACAGATATAACAACTGATCGACGTATTTCCACTTGCGTTCAATAAAGGTTAACTTCAACAAGTTAAGAGCGTTAGTAAAAGCTACATACCAGTGCCCCTTTGACCAGCGATAGCGTTGTTTGAGGCTTACTCGTAGATTGTCTGGCTTTTCATCATAAACGCGTACATTGTGATTCCACAGCACACGACCATGCTTGCGCACAATTTCAATTTCCAGCTCAATATCCTCGGTCAGAGATTTAAAACAAAAGCCTCCAGTATTTATCAGAAAGTGACTGGATACTACAAATCCTGTTCCGCCAATTGCATTAGGCAGGCCTAAGCGATATTTTGATAATTGGAAAAATCGATTCATCATCCAGTAGGATGTACAGTAACCAAAAGAGAGAAGAGAAGTAGAGTTTTTACAATCCAGATACGCCTGTATAGCCTCCGGCTTGCCCTTTGATATCCATTGAGAATTCAGTTCGGTAAGGATATTAGCATCAACAAAATTGTCAGCATCCAACACCATGACCAAATCATACTTTTCTTTAACAGTTTCAAATCCAAGCTTGCGCAGAGCGTACTGAATACCTGCTGGCTTGCCCACTCCTTCACGTTCAAATTCTCCTTCGCAAGTGTCCACGTGCTTTACTTCATGACTATCGCAGATAAGTCCTGTCCGATCAGTGGAATTATCATTAACCACTACTATATCAAACAGTTTTTTATCATATTGAATATTTTTAAGATTAATGAGTGTTGAGCCAATAACAGCTTCTTCATTATGCGCAGCAACAAGAATTAGAAAGCTGGCTTCAGGAGGACAGTCTGGATAGTCTTTTTTATTTTTAGAAAATCCAAATACACTCAGAAAAATGGAATAGGAAGACAAGATAAACAAATACCATGTCATAACAGATACGAGGATATATAGAACACCCTCCACAATATCAATTACATAATCACTCATGCTTTCTTAGCACCTTAGTATAAAACATTTCAAATAAACTACATGGTAACAACCTGACCAGCATCTTTATTGCTATAACTATAAAGAAATCCAACAGGGAAATATCACCATTTACCAAAAAGATTCGATGCAGTTTTATTTCTTCCTTGAGTAAAAAGAGTCCACTTCTTTTTTTATGAAGTATTTTAGCGTCACCGGTTCTGAAGTTCACCGTAACAATCGGAAAATTATATATAATTTTCCCATTCCGGATAAACTTCATCACTAAATCATAGTCCTCCCCAAAACGTAAAGACGTGTTATACCCCCCCACACCCAGCGCATCATTTTTGAAGTAACAGATAGTGGGATTATTAACAGGTGATCGAAATCGTGAATAGCGGATAATGTCTACAAAATCACAAGGAACTCTACGCTCAATTTGTCTATCGCTTTTCTCGTGGCTGAATTCTCGCACCCATGACCCCACCATTCTTACGCTATCGTTTAGCTCAGGGACAAGCTTCATAAAACGATCAGGCTCATTAACATCATCTGGATCAGCCACAGCTATAACTTTGTACCTTGCAGCATGCAAAGCGATGTTTCTCGCCTGCCCTACCGGGCTTAGATTTGCTATTCTCACCAGACGAATGCTTAGTTCATCGTCTATACTAGCAATGATTTCATAATGTCGATCTGTTAATCCACCATTATCAACAATCAATATCTCCGATGGTTTCATGGACTGACAGGTAAGAGATAACAGAGCTACATTGAAATGTTCAGCTGAATCGTTCCGTGTCACTACCATGCAAACAGTAAACTCATGCCCCATGTTTCCTATATCTCCTGTACTGCATAGCCATGCAGACAGGTAAAAAATATTGATTTTTACCTGAAAGCTCCGTAGTAAGATGTGTCAACTACAGTTCAAGCGATGGCCCAGGATATTCTCGCTCTTTTGTCAGTTCCTTCTGGTGCTGCTCATGCACCACCTGCTGACTCAAGCGCATGACCTGCCCGCTCAGCTCCCTGTTCCGAGCGGCTATATCGTCGCTGATTTTCTGCCCGCTTAAGCTCAGTGCCTCGCTGACACACGTCCCGAGCCTGTCGAACTCTTGCTTCAGCAGTTGCTCGGTATCGCTCGCTTGCTCGCTCGATTTCTGCCTGAAGTCCGTCGCCATTTTCGAAAGACTGCTCATAGATTGCTCCCCTGAGTCTGAGATTGCGGCCCCCCTCCGGGTCCGCGATGCTGATGCTGGTCTTCGTGGTCCGCACCACGTCAAATCCTGACGCTGTGAGCGCCTGTATCACGTCCTGACGCGTTTTCAGTTCTCCGGCCACACAAAGACGTACCAGACCGTCGGTAATAGCCTCAGATGCCTCCTGCTTCGTTTTTGGCAAGGTGTTCGGTGTGACCAGCGTCCGGCGGTTCTCCGGCGCGTCCGGGTCATGCAGGCTCAGACGTGTGCAGAACAGTCATATTTACCATAACATCCCTTGCGCGAACCCCCTCAGATGCTCTGAGGGGGTTTCTGACGGCTGTACGGTAAAACAGGTAACAAACCACCCGAAAAACCGCCAGAAACGTGCTAGGTAAATTTTAACGCCATGCATGACTATGCACCAGAATGACGGCATCCTGTTTTCACATCAAAATCATCACAAGACACGGAAAAACACACATGAACCGCCAGAAATCCGCCGTTCTCAACATGGCTAAATTTATCCGCGCCCAGACACTCCTCCTGCTGGAAAGAATTGACCTGCTCGACTTCGATGACGAAGCGACAGACTGCGAACAGCTGCATGAGCAGGCCGAAGCGCTTTACCGGAAGCTCAGCGCCCGACTGGAATCAGACATAACGGCTTAGCCTTTCCGTCGCCTGCATCATGGCATCCACATCATCTTTTGAGAGATCTTCATCCTCCAATCGTCGCTCAAGGATGAACGGACACGGAATTTATTACGGGTCGTGAGGCGCTCGGTATGAAAGAAAAATGCAGACAATACAGACTGGAACAGTAAGCAAGCAGTGACGTGATTAAAAATCAGGATAACCAGAGACGGTATTTACGAGATTCAGGGAGGTAATCAATACGGTTAAATGCCCCGGGATATAATGCACTAACGACACGCCAGAAATGTATCTGGGTCAGCTCATCTGCCCCACCTTCCCTGAAGTCAGAAAGTACCTCGTCGTAAGTCTTTCCTTCCTCGCTGGCAACAATCCTCATCGTGTCCCTGGCAAGGCGATCAGTACACCCTCCGAAAATCAGAACATCAATAAACACGAAGCCCCTTCCGGTAAGAAAAAAAACCGGCACGGGAGCCGGTAATAATGTGAAAAACAGCCCGCTTTAGCATCGCGGTTAATAGTGACATGTTATGCCCTTTAGTAGAGATATATGCACCCACCAAAACTAGGAGGAACAGACATAGCAGTAGCCGGTGCTCATCCTCCGTCACCCACATGGTGAGCATCTTGTTCCATTTCTCGGACAAACCAGTCTCCTGATAACGCCGTGGCGGG
>OGKD01001750.1_pt1 | contig 11083 bp, 7 predicted proteins | sample 1572371 | NCBI WGS metagenome assembly OGKD01 (sample SAMEA2582096, study PRJEB24529) | metagenome | biome: Human gut stool | place: China | collected 2011 | reverse complement strand
AATACCGTTGAGGAATTGACGAACCGCACACCGGAAGACATGATGAAAGTTCGTAACCTGGGACGTAAGTCTTTAGAGGAGGTTCTTGCAAAGTTAAAAGAGCTTGGACTTCAGCTGAACCAGGGAGAAGAATAAAGCGCGGCGCAGTCGCGCGCTAACTTCTGAACTGCTACCGTTCAGAAGGTACCATGTATCATTAGAAGTTTGACAAGTCAAACTTCACGTAGCGCTACCCTCTGAACTGCTAAGGTTCAGAAGGTACCACGTTATATGGCAGAAATAGTAAGACCGAAAGGCATGGAGTATGTCGGGAGCCAGACAGGAATGAATCTGTGTGATTTGTTCCGGCGCGAAATGGTTCGCGCGGCATCGGGTGAGTAAGACCAAAAGGCATCATCGGATGTACCACATCAATGGAGGAAAAGAAAATGGCAAAGTATCGTAAATTAAGCAGAACCTCTAGCCAGAGAAAGGCTTTATTAAGAGGTCAGGTAACAGCATTATTAAACAACGGTAAAATCGTTACTACTGAAGCAAAAGCAAAAGAAGTACGTAAAATCGCTGAAGGTCTTATTGCAATGGCAGTAAGAGAAAAAGATAACTTCGAAGAAGTTACTGTAAAAGCTAAAGTTGCCCGCAAAGATAAAGATGGCAAGAGAGTAAAAGAAGTTGTAGATGGTAAGAAAGTTACTGTATATGACGAAGTTGATAAAACAATCAAAAAGGATATGCCAAGCAGACTGCATGCTCGTCGTCAGATGCTGAAGGTTCTTTATCCTGTAAAGGAAGTTCCAACTGCACAGGCTGGAAAGAAGAAAAATACAAAAGAAGTTGATCTTACAGCAAAATTATTTGACGAGATCGCTCCTAAGTATGCAGATCGTAACGGTGGTTACACAAGAATCGTTAAGATCGGACAGCGTAAAGGTGACGGCGCTTTAGAAGTATTACTTGAGTTAGTTTAATTCATAGTATAGCTGTTTATAGTAGTTCAGATGATATAAAATCCCTGGAGTATGGAATATACTTTGGGGATTTTTTCGTGTATAATGAAAAAAACGACTGAAAGCAGAAGGAAGAATGCAGCAAATTTTAATTATAGAAGATGACAGAGCTTTGAATCAGGGCTTATGTAAGGCGTTAAAAACAGATAATAGCAGCATACAGGTGTGCAGCGGACTTTATGCATCAGCAACAGACAGGCAGATTGTCTCCTGTGAAAATTTAAAAGATGCGAAAGAACAACTGCTCTGTGGAATGCCAGCATTGATCCTGTTAGATATCAATCTGCCGGATGGAAGCGGATTGGATTTTTTACAGAGCGTAAAGAGGGATTGCCCGGATTGCCCGGTTATTTTACTGACAGCAAATGATACCGACAGCGATATTGTAAATGGACTGGAGCTTGGAGCAGACGACTATATCACAAAACCATTTTCCTTGTCGGTACTGCGCGCAAGAGTGAATACACAGCTTCGAAAAGCGGCGGCAATGAGTGAAAAAGAAAAGGATAACGAGCACGTTTACCGCAAAGAACCGTATGTGTTTGATTTTGACCGGATGAAATTCATGGTGGATGGTAAGGAGACCGAACTCAGTAAGACTGAGCAGAAGTTGTTGCGGATTCTTGTGGAAAATGCGGGCATGAATATGCGCAGAGAACTTTTACTGGACCGTGTCTGGAGCGATGGCGCAGAGTATGTGGATGAGAATGCACTATCGGTATCCGTTAAGAGACTTCGGGATAAACTCGGAGCGGAGCATGCGATCAGGACAGTGTATGGAATTGGTTACAGGTGGGAGTGATATGTGGATATTCATAGTATTTGTCTGCGTGACAGTTACTGCAATTATTATTTTTGTAAATTACAGACGCACAAAGAAAACAATGGATACAATAGAAGAAATGCTGAATGTGGCAGTCAAAGGAGAATTTACAGAGGGACAATTCGACGAGACACGCATGTCGGCTTTGGAGACAAAATTTGCCCATTACTTAAGTGCATCTGCCCTGTCCGCACAAAATGTAGAGGCAGAGAGAGACAAAATAAAAGCATTGATCGCAGACATTTCCCATCAGACAAAAACGCCGATCGCAAATCTTCTCTTATATAGTGAGCTTTTACTTGAAGAGGAGCTTCCACAGCAGATTGAAGGAAATGTGTCTGCAATCCATGAACAGACGCAGAAACTAAAATTTCTGATCGAGTCGCTTGTGAAATTATCACGTCTGGAAAATGGAATTTTACAGCTTGTTCCTCGGATGGAAAAGCTACAGCCAATGTTAGAGCGTGCAGTATGGGAACTGAAACAGAAAGCAGAAGAAAAAGGATTACAAATAAGTTTACATAATACTGATGCTGAAGCTTATTTTGATCCGAAGTGGACAGGAGAAGCAATCGGTAATGTAATTGATAATGCGATTAAATACACAGAGCATGGGGAAATATCCATTTCGGCTATTTCTTATGAAATGTTTGTGAGAATTGACATTGCAGATACCGGATGTGGTATCCGGGAAGAGGAGTTGCCGAGGATTTTTAGGAGGTTCTATCGATCAGAACTGGTAAAGGATGAAGAGGGCGTTGGAATCGGACTTTACCTGACCAGAGAAATTTTGCAGGAGCAGGGTGGCTATATCAAAGTGTCCTCCGTATACGGACAGGGAAGTAAGTTTTCCATTTATCTGCCTAAAAATAATTTTTGAAAAAGTACATCAACTATACCAGAATCGCAGAAATATGTTTTTTAAATAGTAAATGGAATTCTTTCAATTCTGTAAGAATTTCATTTGCCGTGGAAAGAGTCTGGAAAGAATATTGTGTGATAATCTGTATGTAACAAAAAATGTTATATACAGATTTTTTTGCTTCGCAAAACAAGGAGGCTAAATCCTCTGCTCACCAGAGGGTTCGCATTTTTGCTTCGCAAAAACAAGGAGGATTTATGGATATTTTAAAAGCATGTGGTTTAAGGAAAATATACGGAAGCGGAGAGACAGCCGTACATGCACTGGACGGTGTGGATCTTACGGTGGAGAAGGGCGAGTTTGTGGCAATTGTCGGCACAAGTGGAAGTGGAAAATCAACCCTTTTACATATGTTAGGCGGACTTGACCGACCGACAGAGGGAAAAGTGTTTGTGGATGGAAAAGACATTTTTGCATTGAAGGATGAGGAACTTACAATTTTCAGGAGAAGAAAGATCGGGTTTGTATTTCAGGCGTATAATCTGGTTCCGGTCTTGAATGTCTATGAAAATATTGTGCTGCCGATTGAACTGGACGGTGGAAAGATAAACCGGAAATTTATCGATAGCATTACAGAGACACTTGGATTGCAGCAGAGACTGGATGCACTTCCGGGACAGCTCTCCGGCGGACAGCAGCAGAGGGTGGCGATCGCAAGGGCATTAGCTGCAGCACCGGCGATCATATTGGCGGATGAGCCGACCGGAAATCTGGACGGAAAGACCAGCCAGGATGTGCTAAGCCTTTTGAAAGTGACCAGCCGGAAATTCGCACAGACTATTGTGATGATCACACACAATGAGGAGATCGCGCAGCTTGCAGACCGTATTATTCGAATTGAGGACGGACGTATTATAAAGTAAAAGACACTGACAGATTCGAATAGGAAACGGAGAAAAATTATGAAAGTAAAAAATCAGAAATGCATACGCAGACTAAGCTATAAATCGCTGTGGGCGACCAGAAAAAGAAATGTTATCGCAATCTTTGCGATTGCTCTTACCACGTTACTATTTACATCACTTTTCACAATTCTTATGTCGTTGAATGAGAGTTATGAAACTTACAATTTCAGACAGGCAGGCGGCTATTCGGACGGAACGTTCAAAGAACTGAGTGAGGAACAGGTGGAAAAAATATCAGCACATCCGGGAATCAGGGAAGCCGGAGAACGCATCGTATGTGGATTTTGCGCCACAGGTGTTTTTGGAAAAGTTCCGGCAGAAGTCAGTTACATGGACAAAAACTGTACAAAATGGAGCTATGCAACACCAACGACAGGAAGAGAACCGAAGCAGAGCAATGAAATCGCAATGGACACGGTCGCATTAAAGCTGCTCGGGGTGACACCGGAGCTTGGAGCAAAGGTGACGATAGAGTATCAGGCTGGAGATAAAACGAATGGGGGATTTCAGGAAACAGATACGTTTATTCTGTCAGGATACTGGGAATATGATGATCTGATGCCGGTTCATTATATCAATGTATCAAAAGATTACGTGAAGTCAGTGGAAGAAAAGTGGATGGCATCAGGAGAGAAAGCTTTCCGGACAGACCTGAATGTCATGCTGCCTTCAAAATTAAATATTGAACAACAGATGCAGAAAATCGACACAGACTTAGGATATGACTGGAATACGAGAGATCAGGAGAACAGTGCCCGTATCGGAGTCAACTGGGGTCTTACTGCTTCACAGCTAAATGCAGGGATGGATCCGGAACTTCTTGCTGCGATCGCAGCATTTCTGCTTCTTGTGATTTTTACCGGATATCTGATCATTTATAATATTTTTCAGATTTCAGTTACCGGAGATATCCGGTTTTACGGGCTGCTTAAGACAATCGGAACAACGCCGCGGCAATTAAAACGAATGATCAGGCAGCAGGCATTTCTTTTATGTGTGGTTGGCATTCCGGCCGGACTTCTTCTGGGATATGGAATCGGGGCATGGCTGACACCTATTGTTTTAAAGGGCACAACAGTTGTGGGAACACATGTAACGATCAGCAGTTCCCCGGTAATTTTTGCCGGCTCTGCAATCTTTGCAGTGATCACTGTTTTCCTCTCCTGTACAAAGCCCGGAAAAATGGCAGCAAAAGTTTCTCCGGTGGAAGCAACAAAATATACAGAGTGTGTCAGTGTGAAGAAAAAGCGCCGCAGCTCGCATGGAGCAAAGGTTTATCAGATGGCATTTGCCAATCTGGGAAGAAACAAAAAGAAAACGGTTCTTGTTGTGATATCCCTGGCACTTTCGGTGACACTTTTGAATGTATTCTGTTCTTTTGTGGGTGGCTTTGATACGGAAAAATATATTTCACAACGAACATGCGCCGATTTTATCGTGAGCAGCACAGATTATTTCCGCTACAATGATGCAGATGAATATATTTCAGAAGAAACTATTGCAGAAATTCAGGAAAACACGAGTGAGACGGTCAGCGGCAGCGGCTATATGACAGATATGACCACAATGGTATGGATGGATACAGAGCAATATAAGAAAATGGCAGTACCGTATCTTGGCGAAGAAGAGCTGGAAGAAAAAGTGAAGTATTATGAAAAAAGGGGCAGTGAAATAAAGACTCCAACAATACTGGAAGGTCTGGATGAGGCACTCTTTGAAAAGGTGACGGTACTGGATGGAGAACTGGATCCTTTGTTTGATGAGAATATAAATGCAATTGCGATCCGTGTCCAGACAGATGATTATGGTAATGTGGAAAATATAGAATGCTATCCTAAAGTTGGGGATACGCTTACCATGGTTTACCAGAATATGTATGCGATTGATACCAGGACAGGTGAACCTGCTGATCCTGCGACAACGCCGGAAGAGTATGTGGAGATCCGTGAGGAAGAACCAAGGGAAGTGGACTATACTGTGTGCGCATTTGTGAAAGTTCCATATGCCATGACATTCCGCCAAAGCGGATTAGGATATGACACGATCCTTCCGGCAGAACGGATGAAGGAGGACTGCGGTGCAGAGCTGATCCGGAAATTCTATCTGTTTGATACTCCGGATATGGAAGCGGAAAATGCAGCGGAGCGTTATCTTGCGGAACTTACGGCAGGAGATACTTCTGTTCTGATGTATGAGAGCAAAGCTTCTATCCGAAGTGAATTTGAACAGTTTCAGAAAATGTTTTTCCTTCTGGGCGGTGTCTTGTGTGCAATCATCGGGCTGGTTGGCGTTTTAAATTTCTTCAATGCGATCATGACCGGAATCCTTGCAAGAAAAAGAGAGTTTGCAGTGTTACAGTCGGTTGGAATGACAAACCGCCAGTTAAAGCAGATGCTTGTGCAGGAAGGGCTGTTTTACACTGCCGGTTCTGTGGTGGTGGCGTTTCTTCTGTCTTTGGTCTGCGGACCATTATCAGGAGACATGATGGAGAAGATGTTCTGGTTTTGCACTTATCATTTCACCATCCTTCCGGTTATTGCGATGCTTCCGGTGTTTGCAGTGCTCGGCTGCCTGATCCCTGCGGTACTTTATCAGGCGGGAAGCAGACAGAGTATTGTGGAACGGCTGCGGGAGGCAGAGTAAAGAAAATGAAAATTTTGGAAGATATTGGCATTAGATATGCTGGTATCTTCTTTTTTTATATAAAAGAAATTATTGCTAAAAAGTATAAAAAGGTATAAAATGAATACAAAAGTATAAAAACCTATAAAAAAGTATAAAACAATAGAAAAAGTATAAAAAACTATAAAATGTTACAAAAAGTATAAAGAACTATAAACGGCAAAAAATATTGTGAGGTGACTTATGCAGAATCCATTTACAACAACATTTAGCAAAACTCCGGAATATACCTATATACACACAGAAAAAACAGAAGAGATATTAGAAAATTTTGTATATGAAAATCCATCAGAGTCGGTATATAAAATAACGGGCGTCAGAGGTTCCGGGAAAACAGTGATACTTGCGAAGGTGGAAGAAGAATTGAAGAATAATGAAAACAGGTATATAAATTGGCTTGTTTTTGATGTGAATCCAACAAGGGATATCCTCGAACAGATAGCGGCAATGTTAGTCAAAACCGGTTTCGGTTCAGAAGAGAAAAAAACAACTGGAATCAATATTTCAGCAACAGTGCTGGGCTCTGGCGGTGGAATAGGATATACAGCGGACAAGAGTAATCATTTCTTTGACATTGGTGTAGAGGTTGAAGAAATGATACAGAATGTCCAGAAGAAGGGAAAAAAGATATTAATAGGAATTGATGAAGTATCAAAATCAGAAGAGATGATAAAGTTTGCATCAGAATATGGAAGATGGCTTCGTGCGGGATATCCGGTTTATTTTGTATGCACTGGTTTATATGAAAATATTCAGGAACTTTGCAATGTCAAAAACCTTACCTTTTTCAGAAGAGCGACGACAGTGAAGACAGAACCTCTGAATATGATAAGAATGACGGAGATGTACAGGAGCAAATTAAACATTGATGTCAGTCAGGCAAGAGAGCTGGCGAAGATTACAAAGGGATATGCCTATGCTTTTCAGGAATTAGGAGTGCTGTGTTTTAAGAAAAAAGAGAATGAGACACTGGAAGATATCCTTTCAAAGTTAAAGTCAGAATTATTTGCATATTCCTATGAAAAAATATGGGAAGAGATGACAGAAATGGATCGATTTCTGGCTGGATTGCTGACAGAAAAGGAAGAATATAAGCGTGATGAAATACTGAAGCTTATGGGTGAAAAAGCAGGCAGTTATTCAATGTACAGGGATCGTCTCATAAAAAGAGGAATATTGAATAACCGACAGGGATATGTCTCACTTGCGCTGCCGTATTTTGCAGATTATATCAAGGAATACTGCTGATAAAACCAGAAACAAATGAAATAAATAGAGATTAGCAAAACAGGCAGCCCCAATGTTCATTACGAACATCGGGGCTGCCTGTTTTTTATACAATAGAGAATATTTTTAATATCCCATTGTATAAATCATCTTATAGCTGAATATCTGAAACAGAATTAGCAACCAATTTTAAAATATCTGCAGATCAGATTAAATAATTCAGCGCAATTAGTTGTAAAACACATAGTGACGACCTCCTTATTTTTATTTTTTTGATAACGCATAAATGGTTATCGTTTGTCCTTCAGACAGTTCCAAACCGGTATTCAACTTCGGGGAGAAGCCGGGAACCAATGCTTGAATGTTACAAACATATTTCTTAATGACAAATAAATTGTAACAAGTTTGTAATAAATAGACAATAGGAGGCGATTGGAAATGCTTCCAATGCATGGAAGAGAGGAAAAAAGCGAAAGAACTTCATCAAATCTTAATGTTTTACCTCATTGGAAGTTCATAAAGAATCCTTTACAATAAGTACATGATCATAAAGGGAATGATTCAGTTACGCACTGAGAACATTCGAATCCGGAGGAGAAGAAAATGTACCGTATATTAGTATGTGATGATGAAAAAGATATTGTTTCCGCATTGAAAATATATCTGATGGCAGACGGTTATCAGGTTTTTGAGGCTTACAATGGCAGAGAGGCGCTGGAAATTTTAAAGAAGGAAGATATTCATCTTGTTCTTATGGACATTATGATGCCGGAGATGGACGGCATCACAGCAATGTTGAAAATCCGTGAAGTCAGCAATGTTCCGGTGATTTTGCTCACCGCCAAAAGCGAGGACACCGATAAGGTGCTCGGACTTACCGTGGGCGCAGATGATTATGTGACAAAGCCGTTTAATACGGTGGAACTGCAGGCGCGCGTGAAATCCCAGCTCAGACGTTACATGAAACTGGGAGGCGGCACGGTCAGACCGGACACGATCGTAATCGGTGGGATTGAACTGAATGATGTCACGAAGAAAGTGACACTTGATGGGGATAAAGTGCAGCTGACAAGAACCGAGTATGATATTTTAAAACTTCTGATGCAGCATCCGGGGCAGGTTTTTTCACCGAATGAAATTTATGAGAAAGTGTGGAACGATAATCCATTTCGGAATGAGAATACGGTAGCGGTACATATCAGACATCTGAGGGAGAAAGTGGAGTACAATCCGGCGGAACCAAGACACTTAAAAGTTGTCTGGGGAAGAGGCTATAAAATGGAAGTGTAAGTAAGAAAGGACAGTCGATATGAAACAGTTGAAACAATCGCCCGTGGCAAAAATCATTGCGTGGATTTTGATCACGGTGTCAGCCCTGATGCTGTTGGCAGGCACAGCCGGGGCGTATACCATCAGTGAACTGGGGTTTTATACGAGAAGTATAGAAGACATCCGGGAGGAGCAGTTTGAGCGGATTGCCGGAAAGTACTCTGCGAGAGTGCTGCTGAATCTGAATAACACGGAAAATGAAACCTATTTTAAGGATACCAACTTCCGGTATGGAGTGGTGGAAGCGTCCAATTATGAGGAATTGGAAAAACTGGATCTGAATCAGCAGAACACCTATGTGCAGTCAAATTTTGATGAGAAAGTAAGTCTCGACAATCTTCATCTTTTTCAGTGTAATATGAATGCTGACACATCGATTTATGTGGATAACTCTGTGCTTGGCGGGTATTACATTGCGCACAGTACCAGAGAGTACAGAAATAAATATATCAATGAATATGTGTATGATACAGATAGCGGTATTTTTTATTATCAGGTGTCAGATGTGTCATCTGCACAGATTTCAGAAGAAGAAGCTGCAACTGAAATATGTTATTTCCCGGTGTCAGAAGTGAAAGTGACACTGGTGGATGACAGCACAGGAGAGACGACAGACTATGCGTATGTATATAATACGGCAGATAAAGAGTATGAGGCACTGTGGGAGAAAACATCAGAAAACGATGAACAGGCGGCACTATGTATTACCATCCAGAATGCAAAGGGGGCAGATGAAAATGATCTGCATAATGTAATAAATATTCTGGAAAATGCACCGTTGACGTTTTGGAAGCTGACTGCAACCACCTATTCTTATGGAACATCAGACTGGACGGCAGAGATGCGTTATCCATATACGCAGGAACAGCAGACAGAGCAGGTCACAGTGTCAGAGACAGTCGTGAGTGCACCGACAACGGTTACATCGCAGCCGGTAGAGCTTTCCTATGTCGGAGGGCTGCCGGATGATATGATAAAAAACCGTACCGATTATGATTCCACCGAGGCAGATTTCCTTTCCACTGTTCAGGGCAGTGATGCAGGAACCGATTACTATGTACTATCTGTGATTCCGGATGCGGATAGTCTTATGAAAAAAGAGGGTGTCGGAGTCTGGGGCAGCGATTATTTTGTCCAGATCAATGAGATTGTGAATCTGGCGGATCACATGAAATACAGCGTGTATGTGATCCTCGCACTCAGCCTGACGGTATTTGTGGCAAGCTTTGTCTATCTGGTAAGTGCAGCAGGACATAAAAAAGATCAAAAACAGGTGCAGGGAGGTTTTCTTTGCAAAGTACCGGCCGATCTGCTTACTGTCATATTTTTAGCAGCAGAATCAAGTCTGGCAGTGGGCATTTCACTGCTTGGCAATGCCGGAAGTCCTGACAACTATGTTTTTTATGTGGCGGCAATGCTTTTTCTGCTTCTGTGTGGCGGATGGCTGGCACTAGGGTATCTTCTGGATTTTGCAGTGCGTATCAAGCTTGGAAAGTGGTGGAGAAATACACTCATCTATAAAGTGCTCCGTTCGATCTACCGTGGCTGGAACAAAGTGGGCGAGAATAAGTCCATCCTGTGGAAAGGACTTGCGATTTTTCTTGGCGTAAACTTTTTGGAAGTTCTGATCTTTGTTGTGTTTGGTGTTGATTATTCTAAAATCATGATTGTCTGGTTTGCAGAGAAAGCTGTGATCCTGTTTGCGGGCGGAGAAATCTTAATTCAGATGAAGAGACTTCAGGAAGGAGGAAAACATATCGCGGAGGGCGATATGGATTATCAGATCGACACGGAACGTATGCTTCCGGCACTAAAAGAGCATGCGGCAGATTTAAACCGCATCAATGAGGGCGTTTCCAAAGCGGTAAACGAGAAAATGAAAAGCGAACGCTTCAAGACAGAATTAATTACCAATGTCTCGCACGACATTAAGACACCGCTTACTTCCATTATCAACTATGTGGATTTACTGGAAAAAGAAGAGATCCCAAATGAGAATGCAAAGGAATATTTAGAGGTTTTAGAGCGGCAGTCTGCCCGCCTGAAAAAGTTGATCGAAGATTTAATAGAAGCATCCAAAGCGTCAAGCGGAAGCCTTTCCGTGAATCTGGAAAAACTCGAGGCAGGGGTGTTCCTCGTGCAGACTGTAGGGGAATTTAAGGAGAAAACGGAGAAGAACAAATTAGATCTA
>OGKD01001745.1_pt1 | contig 11114 bp, 8 predicted proteins | sample 1572371 | NCBI WGS metagenome assembly OGKD01 (sample SAMEA2582096, study PRJEB24529) | metagenome | biome: Human gut stool | place: China | collected 2011 | reverse complement strand
TAGCTGGAAACGACCATAAAGTCGATGGCGCAGGGAATCTGAACCGCGCGCATCAGGTCCGCCATAAAGACGACGGAACCCTTCAGGATCGAGACCAGAAGCAGGTCTTTGCCCGCGTAATCGCGGCTGATCTGTGCGCCTAGCTCGTTGACCTTGGCCTTCAGCGCATCTTCCGATACAAGAATGTGGTCAATATCATTGTCCATGCTGTACATCAGAGTTATGCCTCCCCTGTTTTTTCTGTCCGCACCGTCAGTACCTCGTGGGTGTACTCATCGGGGGCACATCCCTCGGCAAAGCCGCAGCCCCACAGCCACAGCACCTCACTGCCGTCAGCCAGCAGCGGCAGCAGCGGCCTTTCGGCCTGCGGTATGCCAAGTTCATTATAATATTTTTTGAGTGTTTTTCGCAGATGGCGTCCTGCCGGGCGGAAGAAGTCCCCCGGCTGCCGTGTGCGCAGAATAGCATTCCCCTGTATTTTAGCACAATCTGCGCAACAGTTTAAGTCTTTTTTGAAAATTGGTTGATTTTTTAGAAAATCTTCATACTTTACGACCTGAAATTTCACAAAATAACCACCCGGAAGGTAAAAATCACCCGGTTCAAAGGGCTGCGGCGGCGCGGGAAGAGTATGAGAACCCTCCCGCGTCAGGCAGACGAGCAGGCCGTCCTGTATTTTATAGTTTACGTCCGGGGTCAGCTGAACAGCACCCTCCCCCTTTAAAACAAGGAAGTGCAGCAGGCTGATATACTTTTCTTCGGCGTCGCGCACGGGGCTGGCCAGCGCGTGCAGCGCGGCGTCCAGCACAGGTCCCTCGGCGCGGCGCAGGACCGTGACATCATAGCCGCCCGGCACAGTGGCTGCCTGCAGAAGGGCGGCAGCCTCGCCGGTCAGCCAGTCGTCCAGCGCGCGCATCTGGCGGCAGAGCCGCGCAATGCTGCGCTCGGCGGCGGGGTTGGCGTATTGCAGCGCCGGGATGGCATCATGCCGGATGCGGTTGCGCGCATAGACGTCCTGGTCGTTCGTCTCATCCCGGATATAGTGTTGCCCCAGCGCGGCACAGTATGCCTCGGTGTCGGCGCGGGTCAGGCAGAGGCAGGGCCGCACATAGCAGCCGCGGCGCGGCGGGATGCCGGTCAGCCCGTGCAGACCCGTGCCGCGCGCCATGCGGAAAAGCACCGTTTCAGCCTGGTCGGACATCGTGTGGGCCGTGGCAATGACGGCCTCCTCCCGCGCGGCCAGCTCATCGAACCAGCCGTAGCGCAGACCGCGGGCCCAATCCTCGCTCGGGCGGGGCGGCACCTCTATGCCTTCCTGCACGGCGTCATACAGGAACAGCTCCACGCCGTTCCGGCGGCAGAAGTCCGCCACAAAGTCGGCATCGCGGCGGGCGGTCTCGCCCCGGATGCCGTGGTTGACGTGGGTCGCCAGCACCTCGATTTCCAGCGTACGGCGATGGCGCAGTAAAAAAAGCAACAAAGCCATCGAGTCTGCCCCACCGGAGCAGGCCGCAATGACTCTGTCGCCAGACTTGAACAGACCCTGTCGGCGGCAGTTGTCCAACAGAGCCTCATCCATACGCTGTACAGTTTTTTCCGCGTCAGAACTCATGGGTCACATCCAGATTGCTGAAGCGCGTGTGCGCGCCGTCCCAGCCCAGACGGACAACGCTTGTCTCGCCGTGGCGGTTTTTGGCTACGATGCACTCGGCCTCATTCTCATTGGCCTGGTTTTCCTCGCCGTTCTGGGCATTGTAGTAGGCCGCGCGGTAGAGGAACAGCACGATGTCGGCATCCTGCTCGATAGAGCCGGAGTCGCGCAGGTCGGAAAGCTGGGGCCGGTGATCCGAGCGGCCCGTCGTCTTTTCCGCAGCACGGGACAGCTGGGAAAGCGCGATGACCGGTACGTTCAGCTCTTTGGCCATGATCTTGAGGTTCCGGGTAATATCACTGATCTCCTGCACGCGGCTCTCGGTGCGCTTGGCACTCTGCATCAGCTGCAGGTAGTCAATGATAACGAGCCCGATTTTTTCCTTCTTGGGATCCTGATTGATCGTGCGAATTTTTGCCTTGATCTCCGGCACCGAGATGCCGGAGGAATCGTCCATGTAAATCGGAGCGTTGTAGAGCAGCGATGTGGCCTGGGCAAAATCGTTCCAGTCGGAGTTGTTCAGGCGGCCCGTGCGGAATGCCTGGCTGTCGATGTTCGCCGTGCTGGAAAGAATGCGGTCCGTCAGCTGTTCGCAGGTCATTTCCAGACTGAAAATGATCGTCGGCACCTTCTGCTGGCGGGCAACGTTTGTTGCAATGTTCAGCGCAAACGAGGTCTTGCCCATACCGGGGCGGGCGGCCAGAATAATCAGGTCCGAGCGGCCCAGCCCGGTCAGGACCGTGTCCAGATAGTTGAAGCCCGTGGGGATACCGGCGAACTTGTCGCGGTCCGCGCCGCTCAGCTTCTGCATCGTGTCGATGACCTCGAGAATGGACTCGCGGATCGTCTTGACACCCGATTTGTCGCGCCCGGAGCGGATGTCGTAGATTTTCTGCTCCGCGCTTTCGAGCAGAAGATCGGCGTCCTCGCCGGAGGCGGTCTCGTTCAGGATGGACCGGGCGGCGTCGATCAGGCGGCGGCCCTGGTACTTCTCCTTGACGATTTTAAAATAGGAATCAACGTTCGAGACCGAGGGCAGCGTCTCGGCGATGCGGGCCAGATAGACCTTGGCGTCGTCGGCGCTGGCAAATGTCTTGTTGCTGGCAAGCGCATTGACAAGCGTGACAATGTCAACGGCCTCGCTCTCGGTGTAGAGCGAGCGCATCGTCTCATAGATGGCACGGTTCTGGTCCGAGTAGAACATCTCGGGTTCCATGTCGGTGATGAGGCGGTTCAGCACCGTTTCATCCACCAGCGCCGCGCCCAGCACGCTCTGCTCGGCCTGCATGCTGTAGGGCATCTGGATGCCCAGGCTGGCAAGGCTTACTTCTTCATTTTTCGGCATAGCGGACATCCTCCTTCCCTGCCAGACGACAAATTACAGCTCCTCGACCTTCAGCTTGAAGGGCGCGACGACACCGGCGTACAGGCGCACGGAGGCGTCATAGCTGCCGAACTCCTTAATGGCGGAAGGCAGCTCGACCTTCTTTTTATCGATTTCGGTACCGGTCAGGGCGGTCAGCAGCTCAGCGACTTCCTTGCCGGTGACCTTGCCGTACAGCTTGCCGGATGCACCGCCCTTGACCTTGGCGGTCACGACCTGGCCCTTGATCTTGGCGGCCAGCTCCTCTGCGGCGGCGCGTGCTTCGGCCTCGTGGTGGGCCTTGGCCTCGCTCTTGGTGCGGGCCTGGTTCAGCGCTGCGGCATCCGCGGGGGCTGCCAGGTTGCGTGGGAACAGGAAGTTGCGGGCGTAGCCGTCCGAAACCTCGTGGATCTCGTCTTTTTTGCCGATTGTCTTGACGTCCTGTTTGAGAATAATCTTCATAAGGGTTTCCCTCCCAAAATTTTTATCACAATTACCGCGCAGTATTTTCCTTTTGCGCCGCGCGGTAAAGGTCGATTTGTTCACGGATGCGGTGCTCCGCATCCTGCAGCGTGCAGTTCTGGAGCTGAGCACCCGCCATCATCAGATGGCCGCCGCCGCCAAGCGGCTCCAAAATGACCTGCACGTTCAGTGCGCCCATGCTGCGCGCCGAGATATTGACGCCGTCGTTTTTGGCGACTGCCACAAAGCTGGCATCGACGCCGTTGATGGTCAGCAGATCGTTGGCTGCCATCGGCAGCACAACATTCATACCGGCCTCAAGCTCGTCCGACAGGGCAATGGCACAGCCCTTGTATATGTAGGCCGCCTCCACAATGTGGGCGCGGGCCTCGTACTCCTCTTTTGAGGTGTTGAACAGCAGCTTGGTGTCAGCGGTCTGGGCACCGCGGCTGCGCAGCCAGGCGGCAGCCTCAAAGGTTCGCACGCCGACATGCAGCGCAAAGCTGCGGGTGTCCAGCATGATGCCGGCCAAAAGTGCCTGGGCCTCCAGCGGGGTGATGTTGTTTTCCTTCGGCATGAACTGCAGAAGCTCACACACCAGTTCGCTGGCGCTGGACGCATAGGGCTCATGGCAGATCAGCGTCGGGTTGTCGATGTGGCCCACCGCCATGCGGTGATGGTCGATGACGACGACGTGCTTGCACTTTTCGTAGATCTGCTGGCTTTCCAGCAGGCGCTTCTGGTAGGTATCGACGACGATCAGCAGCGTGTTCGGCGTGATGACGTCGAGCGTCTGATCGGGTGCGATAAAGTCGTGGCCCTCGCCTGCATCAAGAAAAGTCTTGAGCAGCGGCCCGGCGAGCGTAGCCTCGCTGTTGATGGCGATGACCGCGGGCACATCGCACATTTTGCAGATGCGCAGCACGCCGATGGCGGAGCCGACGGCGTCGAGGTCACTCATGCGGTGCCCCATGATGATAACGCTGTCGCTGCGCTTGATGAGGTCGCACAGCGCGTTGGCAATAATGCGGCTGCGGACGTGGCTGCGCTTTTCGACGCCGTGGGAGATACCGCCGTAGAACTCAAAGCCGTCAACGGTCTTAACGGCGGCCTGGTCGCCGCCGCGGCCCAGGGCAATGTCGATGCTCTCGCGTGCCATCTGGTGGCATTCCTGCAGGGTCTTTCCGCCGTGGCCGACACCGATGGAAAGCGTCGTCAGCCCGCCGGGATGCAGCGCACGGACCTTATCGAGGATGTCAAAGCGCTCCGCCAGCATCCAGCGGACGTCACGCTCCTCCACCACTGCGATGTAGCGGCTGTTCGTGACCTTGCGCAAAAAGCCGGTGCTGCGCCCGATGTATTTCTCCAGCAGGCTGTTGATAGCCTCCAGCTCCTTGGCCTGCTCACTGTCCTTCATATCGTCAAACAGCTCGTCATAGCTGTCGATGACGATGATGAGACAGGCCGGGCGGCTCTCGTTGTACTCGTCGAGCGTTTCTTTATAAAGCGTATCATTGATGAGATACACAAGGCTGGCCCCGCGGCTGCCCTTGGCTGAGCCTGCATAGGCCGTAAAGCGGCGCTCTCCCACTTTCAGGTCCTGCCCGTGCGGGCGGGAGCAGACAGCCAGATCCAGCTCCGGCAGAACGCGATTCACCGGGCGGGTCACCGCGTCGTAATCGTTCAGCACATCCTGCCTGAAATACTGGTTGTACCACAAAATGCGCCCGTCATTGACAAGCACCGTGGGGATGGGCAGATTTGCCAGGCTGTACTGGATACGGCTGTTCTCAAAATCGGTGCTGCAAAGCTGCCTGGCCAGAAACGCGCGCAGGCGGCGGCGCTGGTAGAGCACTACACAGAGCGCGATCAGTACCAGCACCGCAGGCACGGCCAGCAGGGCAGGCTGCGTCAGGGCCACCGGCACGACCATCGCGGCGATGGCGACCAGCAGCAACAGCAGCAGAGCGGCAATATCCAATCCATCCTTGTGTTTCATCGTACACTCCCCTGTTCAGGAAAACAATTACACTTCCAGCAGAATTGGCAGGATCATGGGGCTGCGCTTGGTGCGGCGGTAGATATAGCTCGACAGCGCCTCACGCACGCGGGCTTTGACGCTGGCCCAGTCGTGCAGGTTGTCGGCCAGGCTGCGGTCCAGGGCCATCTCCACCTGGGTGCGGGCTCCCTCCATCAGCTCCTCGCTCTCGCGCACGTAGACAAAGCCGCGGCTGACGAGATCGGGACCGGAGAGAACCTGTCCGTTGCTGCCGTCGATGGCGGCGGTCACAATGATGATGCCGTCCTCCGACAGGTGGTGGCGGTCCCGCAGGACCACGTTGCCTACATCGCCGACGCCGTAGCCATCGACCATCACAGCGCCCGCCGTAACAGTGTTCTCAACGGTCATGCCATCCGCGGAAAGGCGGATGTTCTGGCCGTTCTCGGCGATATAGATATTCTGCTTCGGGATATAGCCCAGATGCTCCGCGGTCTCGGCGTGGCGCTTGAGCTGCTTGAACTCACCGTGCACGGGCAGGAAGAACTGCGGGTGGGCCAGCGTCAGCATGAGCTTCTGCTCCTCCTGGCAGGCATGGCCGGACACGTGGGTGTCGTACATATTTTCGTAGATGACCTCGGCCCCGAGCGTCAGCAGGCCGTTGACGACCTTGGTAACGGTCTTTTCATTGCCGGGGATCGGGCGGGCCGAGATAATGATGAAGTCATTGGGGCCGACGCGCACCTGACGGTGGCTGGCCTGCGCCATGCGGGACAGCGCGCTCAGCGGCTCGCCCTGGCTGCCGGTGGTGATGAGCACGACCTTCTCCGGCGGGTACTTGTTGATTTCGTCAATCGTGATAAGCACATTATCCGGCGCGTGCAGGTAGCCCAGCTCGCGGGCCATCTCGGTGTTGGAGACCATGCTGCGCCCGCTGACGGCGACCTTGCGGCCCGACTCAATCGCCAGGTCGATGATCTGCTGCACGCGGTAGATGTTGGAGGCGAACGTTGCCACGATGATGCGGCGCTTACCGGCCTTGACAAACAGGCGGCGCACACCTTCGGCAACGGTCTGTTCAGTGGCGGTGAAGCCCGGGCGCTCTGCGTTGGTGGAATCTGCCAGCAGCGCCAGCACACCCTTGCGGCCATACTCGGCAATCGTGGGCAGGTCGGTCACGGCGTCGCCGGACAGCGGCGTGTAGTCGACCTTGAAGTCGCCGGTGTGGATGACCACGCCCGCCGGGCAGTCGATGGCGAAGGCCAGCGAGTCCGGGATGGAGTGGTTGACGTGGATCGGCTCAACGGTAAAGCAGCCGAGCGTGACCTTCTGGCGCGGGCGGATCTCATGGAAGATCGCGCTGGACGCAAGGCCGTGCTCCTCGAGCTTGTTCTTGATAAGACCAATCGTCAGCTTGGCGGCGTAGATCGGCACATTGAATTTTTTGAGCAGGTACGGCAGACTGCCGATGTGGTCCTCGTGACCGTGGGTGATGAACAGGCCCTTGATGCGGTCCCTGTTCTCAAGCACGTAGGTGAAGTCCGGGATGACCAAATCAACACCGAACATATCGGCATCCGGGAACACAAGGCCGCAGTCAACGAGGATCATGTCGCCCTGGCACTCATACAGCGTAATGTTCTTGCCGACCTCGCCGAGGCCGCCCAGCGGGCAGATGTGCATCGGGATGGCCGGGGTCATCTCAAGATGCTCCGGATTCTTAGGACGGCGTCCGCGGCGCTGGCCCTGGGGGCGCGGTGCGGCAGCCTGACCATTCTGGGGTGCAGTGCTGTTCTGATTCTGGCGCGGGCGGCGCGGACGCGGAGCCGGGATGCTCTGCGCGGCGGCGTTCTGCTCGGCAGTGGCCGGGGCCGCGGGGCGCGGGCGGCGGGGGCGGGGCTTGTGCTGTGCGTTGGCAGCGTTCTCCCCCTGGGGCTTGGGTGTGCGCGGCTTGCGGGTATGGGGCGCACTCTGGCCGTTCTGGGCAGGCTGTGCGGTATTTTTACGTTTTGGCTTGAACTCTTCCATCGAAAACCTCCGAATCGTCGTATTTCCGGGCTGGTGCCTGCCATCTGCAGGTACCGGAATCCCTCAAAAGCGGTTGCGATCTATGTATTTTAAGAGCGGATGCTCCTATGCCTAATGGAATGGGCGCGGAAAGCCCGCCTGAAAAGACGCGGCCAGGCCCGATAAAACACACAATGCAATTACACTCTATTATAATCGGAAATGGCGTCTATGTCAAATATCTTGCCTTATGAAGCCCGGCTTGCTATAATAGTAATATTATAGACCAGAATACGGAGTACAACGCATGAAGCATATTGAAATTTATACCGACGGTGCCTGCAGCGGCAACCCCGGCCCGGGCGGCTGGGGCGCGATCCTGCGGTTCCGCACGGCGCAGAAGGTGTACGAGAAGGAGCTTTCCGGCGGCGAGGCCAACACGACCAACAACCGCATGGAGATGACCGCCCTGCTGGAGGCGCTGCGCCAGCTCAAGGAGCCCTGCGCCATTGACCTGTACAGCGACAGCAAGTACGTCATTGACAGCCTGCAAAAGGGCTGGGCCAGGGGGTGGCGTGCCCGCGGCTGGAAGAAAGCAGACAAATCCCCCGCCCTGAACCCGGATCTGTGGGCCCCGCTGCTGGCCGAGAGCGAGAAACATGAAATCACCTACCACTGGCTGAAGGGCCACGCCGGCCATCCCGAAAACGAACGCTGTGACCGTATGGCTGTGGAGCAAAGTAAGAAATACGGCGGGCGTCAGGCCTGACCTTGGCATAAGGAGAGAAACATGGACGGTTTTAACACATTTGAAAAGCAGGATAAGGTCCTGCTGGGATTGAACAGCGGCAGTGACGCCGCCGCAGCCATGCGCATTTTGCAGCAGCAGGGCTTTGCGGTGCAGACATTCACGGCTGAACACGAAGTCACACCAGCCGGGCTTTTACAGCTGCTGGCCGACAAGGCTGCCGAGTTGGACTGCGCGTTCATTGCCACCGGGCACTATGCCCGCATCGAGGTGGACGGTGAGGGGCTTTCTCACCTGCTGCCCGCCGCGGACGCCGAGGCAGACCAGAGTGCCGCGCTGGCAGGTCTGCCGCAGGAAGTGCTGGCTAAGCTGGTGCTGCCGCTGGGCGAGTTTACCAAGGCAGAAGTGGCGGAGATGCTGGCGGATACGGCGGAATAAATCTTACGACAGCAAAAATGCCTGTGCAGGTTTGAAGCCTGCACAGGCATTTTTGCTTGCGTTGGCTTCCCCCACGGGGGAAGCCGTCAGTGGCTCCGACCACTGACTGATGAGGGCAAAGCTTGTGGCAATGACCCGTTTTTGAGTAGTCAGATACACCTTGCCCTCATCCGGCCCTGCGGGGCCACCTTCCCCCGAGGGGGGAAGGCTTTTGAGAGTTTCACTTTTTCTTTTTATGCTTCGGCCAGGGCCACCATTTACCCTCTTTTTCGTGCATCCAATGGGCGAGCGGATAGAAGATCATGGCCAGACCGCCCAGCAGGATCAGGATGTACAGCCAGCCCGCAAAGTCAAAAATCACATCCAGTGCGGCCAGCGCAGCCAGAAAGAACCCGGCGTACATCATGAACTGGCCGTTGTGCACCACATAGCCGTTCCAGTTTTCTGGTTTGATCTCGTCGCGGCCCTGGTCGCCCCAGACATTGGGGTTCTTCATTGCGGAGTAGCCGTAAAACGCCAGCACGATGCCGATAACAAAAAGGAATTCAAACAATGGGGTGTCCTCCCGGAATTATTTTTTGAAGAAGGGGCTGAAATCAAACGTTGCAAAGTAGTCCTCCGGCGTCTCGGCGCGGCGGATGAGCTGGTGGGAGCCGTCCTCCTTCAGCAGGACCTCGGCACTGCGCAGCTTGCCGTTGTAGTTGTAGCCCATCGAGAAGCCGTGTGCGCCGGTGTCATGGATGTAGACAATGTCGCCGATGTCGATTTCCGGCAGCATACGGTCAATGGCGAACTTGTCATTGTTCTCACACAGACCGCCGGTGACGTCGTACTTGTGGTCGCAGGGGGTGTCCTCCTTGCCCAGCACCGTGATGTGATGGTAGGAGCCGTACATGGCAGGGCGCATCAGGTTGGCCGCGCAGGCGTCAACGCCGATGTACTCCTTGTAAATATGCTTCTGGTGCAGCACAGTGGTGACAAGTGCGCCGTAGGGTGCCAGCATGAAGCGGCCCATCTCGGTGAAGATGGCGACATCACCCATGCCGGCGGGCACCAGAATCTCCTCAAACTTCTTGCGCACGCCCTCGCCGATGGCGGCAATGTCGTTGCTGCGCTGGTCGGGGCGGTAGGCAATGCCGACGCCGCCCGAAAGGTTGATGAACTTGATCTTGGCGCCGGTGCGCTTGTGCAGGCGGACGGCCAGCTCAAACAGGATACCGGCCAGCTTCGGGTAATAGTCGTCGGTCACGGTGTTGCTGGCCAGGAAGGAGTGGATGCCGAACTGCTCGGCACCGGCAGCCATCAGCCTGGTGTAAGCCTCGGCCATCTGATCCTCGCTCATTCCGTACTTGGCGTCGCCGGGGTTGTCCATGATACCGTTGCCCAGCTCGAACACACCGCCCGGATTGTAGCGGCAGCATACGGTCTTGGGCACACCAGCAACCTTCTCGAGAAATTCGACATGGGTCAGATCATCCAGATTGATGTACGCGCCGAGGTCGTAGGCTTTCTTCATGTCCTGCGCGGGCGTGTCGTTGGAGGAAAACATGATGTCGCTGCCCTTGAAGCCGCAGGCCTCGCTCATGAGCAGCTCAGTATAGCTGGAGCAGTCAACGCCGCAGCCCTCCTCCTGCAGGATCTTGAGCAGGTAGGGGTTGGGCGTGGCCTTGACGGCAAAGTATTCCTTGAAACCCTTGTTCCAGCTGAACGCGGCGATGACCCTGCGGGCGTTCTCGCGGATTCCCTTTTCATCGTAAAGGTGGAACGGGGTGGGAATATCGGCGGCGATCTCCTTCGCCTGGGCAAGGGTAATAAACGGCTTTTTCTGCGGCATGATTGTCTTTCCTTTCCCTTTATATGCTTCTTCAGGCCGTTATAAAAACGCATTCTTGCCTTATTGCACGTGTAGGGGCGACCATTGGTCGCCCGTCAACTTACCGCAGCAACGCATTTTCTGCGACAGTTTGCTTACAAGGCAAACGGGCACGGACGAGCAATGCTCGCCCCTACAAGAGTTTTTCGACAGTCTGATTTCTCTATAGGCTTATTATATACGTTTTTTTATACATCGGCAAGAGGAAATGCTAAAAAGGAAGGGGCGGATTCCATATCCGCCCGCAAGCCGTACCGCTGCCGCACACGGTCCGAGCGCATATCGAAGGCGCCCCTGCGGAGACACAAACAAAAATGACCGCCTTCCCATGAAAGCGGTCACAAGATTTACAGCACAGTCTCCGCGTGGTCGCCCTGAATGTGGAGCCTGGCGGCCAGCAGGCGGTTGTCCAGTTGGCGGCAGGTCCAGCGGTACGCAGGGTACAGGAACAGGCAGGCCGCGATCCATGCGGCGGGATTGGACAGCTCCGCGCCGAAGTATCCCAGAATCGGGACCAGTACAATCGCCACCGCCGTGCGGGCGACCATCTCGGCCACACCGGCCAGCATAGCG
>OGKD01001732.1_pt1 | contig 11172 bp, 10 predicted proteins | sample 1572371 | NCBI WGS metagenome assembly OGKD01 (sample SAMEA2582096, study PRJEB24529) | metagenome | biome: Human gut stool | place: China | collected 2011 | reverse complement strand
GCGGCGGTGCGCGCGGCGTCCTCCAGCGCGGGCGTCGTCATGTCGGTCTTGTCCGGCTGAAAGCGCGCGAACTTGTTTTCGGAGGCGGTGTGCGACAGCACGCGGGTCGAGGCCGGAGCCGGAGCCACGGCATTGAGGTAGGTGTCGCCGTCGAGCAGGGCGATCTGCGCCCCGGTGACGCTCCACACGGTCTTGTCGGTGAGCGGAGCGCGCACCCCGAGGTATTTCTGCGCATAACGCGCATAGGGTCCGCTCAAGGTGACGTCGTGTTCGACGGTGACGTCGACGGCGAGGATCGTGCGCGGCTGGGCGACGGTAAGGCCGCCGGCGGTTTCGTTCGCGCCCTGAAGGGAGATGTATGGGTTCTGGGCCGAGACGCCGCCCGAAAGCAGCAGGGCAAATGCCAAAAGTCTGAATTTCATGGTCCGAAAATTTTATTGCGGTTTCACAAATGTAGCTTATTTTCGCGTGCCGTCAAAATTTCAGGTAAAAATCACGGGTCAGGGCGCGGTATTCGGGCGTGTAGCATTCGTGCTCTCCCGTGCCGACGACCAGTTCCGAGACCTCGGGCACGGCGGCGGAACAATCGGCAGAACAATCGGCGGGGCGGTCGGCGGAACAATCGGCGGGAGGGTCGGCGGGGCGGTCGGCGGGAGAAGCGGCGCGGACGAACTCCATCAGCGCCCGTTTGGCCGGGCGGCGGGGCGTGGTGCGCACGTCGGTGCGGCGCACGAGGGCCAGTCGCCCGGCACAGACCGCGAGGAAACGCTCCGCTTCGGCCGTGGGAAGGATGACGGCAAACCGGCCTCCGGGAGCCAGCAGGCGGAGGACGGCGTCGCGCAGGTCGCCGAACGGCAGGTGCACGGCATGGCGGGCCGCGGTGCGTCCCCCGTCGGGGCAGGTGAGCGAGTCGACGAAAAACGGCGGGTTGGAGACGATCAGATCGAACGGCTCCGGGGTCTCGAACTCCTGCACGGGGCATTGAGCGAACGCCACCCTGCCGCTCCAGGGCGAAGCGGCGGCGTTCTCGCGGGCCTGCCCGACATCGTCGATGTCGACGCCCGTGACATGCGCCTCCAGGGCGCGCTGGGCCAGCATCAGGGCGATCAGCCCCGTGCCCGTGCCGATGTCGAGCATCCGCCGGTCCTGCGGCCGCACCGCGGCCCATGCACCCAGCAGAACGCCGTCGGTCCCGACCTTCATCGGGCAGCGGTCCTGACGGACCGTGAATTGTTTAAACCGAAACCCGCTTAAGAAGCGGGATTTATGAGTATTATTCATTGTTCATTCAAATAGCCGTCCATGCCTGCGCCGAACAGCGAGAAATCGTACCGCGCAGGATCCTCCGCATCGAATGCGCGCAGGGCGTCCGTCAACTCCTCGACGGCCCGCCAGTCGTTCTGGCGGCGGCCAAGCAGTCCCAGCGCACGCGCCGTCTCGCCGACATGGACGTCCAGCGGCAGGTAGAGGGCCGACATCGGGATACGCCGCCACAGACCGAAATCGACACCCCGGTCGTCGCGGCGCACCATCCACCGCAGATACATGCACAGCCGCTTGCAGGCCGCGCCGCGCTCGACGGACGAAACATGCTTCTCGCAGCGCGGAGCGTGCTCCCCGGCGAAAAACTCGCGCCGGAAGTCGGCCAGCACGGCGGGCATGCTCTGCGCGGCCTCATAGCGCGTCTCGAAGAAATTCCCGATGCCGCCATGGCGCTCCTCCATACGCCGCAGGGCCAGCACGAAATCGCGCAGGTCCCCGCCGTTGAACGTGCGGTGGACGTAGGACGAAAGCAGCGCCAGTTCGCGCTGCGAGGCGTTGCGCACGAAATCCGCCGGAGCGTCGTCCATGAAGTGCATCATGCGGTGGCCACTGCGGACAATAGCCTTACGGTTGCCCCAGGCGATGGTCGCGGAGAAAAATCCCGCGATCTCGCGGTCGGCGCGGTCCGTATAGCGGTGCGGTACCGAAATCGGATCGTCGGCGATGAAGTCGGGGCTGTTGTATTTGTCGTGGAGCGCGTCGAGCAGCTCCTTCAGATCGGTGTTCGTCATGGCGTGCGGAGCATTCGGAGCAAGACATCGGTTTGCGGGATGCCGTAACCCAGTTCGCAGCCGGGAGCTGCGGCCCGCGTGCCGGAAGCGTGCAGCAGTCCGATGAGTTCGCCGCGTTCCATAGGACGGTATTCGAGCAGGCAGGCGCAAAGCCCCGCGATAACCGGCGTCGAAAACGAAGTTCCCAACGGCGAGGCTCCGGCGACGAAATCGGGCTTCACATAGCCGACATCTTCGCGTCCGACACCACTGGAGCGGGAGCGGGAAACACCGTCGGAATCGCACGAACCGACCGTGATGACCTGCCGGACATCGGCCGGAAAGGAGACATTGCGCCACGCCTTGTCGCCCTCGTTGCCGGCGCTCTGCACGAAAACGAGTCCGGGGCGCGCCGTGAGCAGGCTGTCGAGGTAGCGCGAGAGCGTCGAGGTGCAGCCGTCGAGCATCGCGGGCGTATAGCCGCTGAAATCGTCGAACGTCGTATAGCCCAACGACGAGGAGATCACGTCGACGTCATGCGCCAGGAGCCACTCGATGCCGCGGATCAGCTGCCGCTCCTCGGCGCGAGGCTCCACTTCGGCACGGTCGGTTTTCGCAAGATAATACTCCGCGCCCCATGCCAGCCCGCGTATCGTATCGCCCGAACGGCCTCCGAGGTTGGTGCAGACCCTTGTGCCGTGGTCTGTGGCGTCGTCGAAGAATGCCGTCTCGTCGCCGCCCGTGAAATCGCGCCAGGCGGCGACGTGCAGCCCCCGCGTCCAGCGGTCGGTGCGGAAGCCCCCGAAACCCGCGTCCAGCACCCCGATGCGGACGCCCCGTCCGGAAAGGTTCAGCGAATCGAACGCCCGGGACATCGTCTGCCCCACGGCGCGCGAATAGGTCCGGGAGTAGTCCGAGGTCCACGCCCCGCGCACCTCGCGCACGAGGTCCCACGCACCGTAGGCGGCAAGAGCCGGAAGAAGCAGCCAAAGCAGTTTTTTCATGTTACCGGACCGTTTCGCAGCCGAGGATCAGACCGTCGGACATGGTGATCTTCCGGTCGGCCATTGCGGCGAGGTTTTCGTCGTGGGTGACGATCACGACGGTCTGGCCGAGCCGTTCGCGCAGGTCGAAGAACAGGCGATGGATCTCGTCGCGGTTGTGCGAGTCGAGGTTGCCCGAGGGTTCGTCGGCCAGCAACACGGCGGGCGAATTGACCAGCGCACGGGCGATGGCCACGCGCTGCTGCTCGCCGCCCGAAAGCTGTCCGGGCTTGTGGTCGCGCCGCGCCGCGAGGCCCATCATGTCGAGCAGTTCGGCGGCACGGCGTTCGACATCGGCGCGCGGACGCCGGCCGATCAGCCCCGGAATGCAGACGTTCTCGAAAGCCGTGAACTCCGCAAGCAGGTGGTGGAACTGGAACACGAAGCCGATGCGCTCGTTGCGGAACTGCGACAAGGCCCGATCGCCCAAGGCCGAGACATCGCGGCCGTCGATCTCCACGCGCCCGCCGTCGGGACGCGACAGCGTGCCGATGATCTGCAAAAGCGTGGTCTTGCCAGCGCCGCTGGCCCCCACGATGGAGACCACCTCGCCCTGCGCCACGTCGAGCGAAACGCCTTTCAGCACCTCCAGCGTGCCGAAACTCTTGTGTATGTCGGTAGCCCGTATCATTGGCGGAACATATTGAACAGTTTGACCGTGTCCACAGCTTCCCGCACGTCGTGGACGCGGAGTATCGCCGCACCCTGGCGCAGGCACTCCCAGCCCAGGGCAACGGTTCCGGCGAGCGATTCGGCGGGAGTGGCGTCGAGGACCTTATAGATCATCGACTTGCGCGAAAGCCCCGCCAGCACCGGGTAACCCAGCGCGCAGAGGCGGTGCAGACCCGCGAGCAATTCGTAGTTCTGCTCCGTGGTCTTGGCGAAGCCGAAGCCGGGGTCGAGGATGATGTTTTCACGCCGGATGCCCGCGGCGAGCATCTCGTCGGTGCGGCGGCGGAAATAGCCGACGACCTCGGTGACGATGTCGCGCCGGTAGTCGGTCTGCGACTGCATGGTTTTCGGATCGCCCTTAATGTGCATGGCGATGTAGGGTACGCCGCAGTCCGCAACGACGGAGAGCATCGCAGGGTCGAGTTCCCCGGCCGAAATGTCGTTGACGACGAGCGGCCCGAACGTTTCGACAGCCTTCGCCGCGACTTCGCTGCGGAACGTGTCGACCGAGACGGTCATGCCGGGCGCCAGCCGACGCACGGTCCCGACACCCAGCCGGACGCGACGCCACTCCTCGTCGGCGGGGACTTCGTCGGCCCCGGGACGCGAGGAGTAGCCCCCGACGTCGATCAGCTGCGCCCCTTCGGACACGGCTTCGCGGACGCGGCGCTCGACGGATTCGGCCTCCGGAGTGCGGCTGCCGGCATAGAAAGAATCGGGGGGGACGTTAAGAATCGCCATCACCTGCGGCGAGGAAAAATCAATGTTCATGGGCTTCATGGCTGAAAATTCGGTGCAACTCCGCGACAGCGGGTTCAAGGTCGGATTCGAGGATGTTGACAAGGGTGTAGTCGGCCTTCGCGCTCAACGTATCGTCGTCCGTCTGGGCGGCGATGCGGAGGCGGACCTCCCCGGGTGTGCGCCCGTCGCGGCGGCAGGTGCGTTCGATGCGCAGCGCCTCGGGGGCGAGGACGGCAACCGTGCGGTCGACGCAGGCATCGAACCCCGCATCGAAAAGAAGGGCGCTTTCGAGGATCACGTAGTCGCCCTCCTGCTGTTCGGCCCACGCCGCGAAATCGGCCCGGACGGCCGGGTGGACGATGGCGTTCAGGTCGGCGAGGGCCTGCGCCTCGGAGAAGACCCGCCCGGCAAGGTAGGTACGGTTCAAGGTCCCGTCCGCATAGGCTTCGGCCCCGAAACGGTCCGTGATGCGCCGGCGCAGCTCCGCATCCTCCGTCATCAGCCGTTTGGCCCCGGCATCGGAGTCATAGACCGCGACGCCCAAACGCGCGAAAAGACGGCAAACGGTGCTTTTGCCGCTGCCGATGCCGCCTGTGATTCCGACCTTCATCATGGGTTACGGGGAACGTCGATTTCGGGAATGTCCCCGATGGAAATGATCTTGATGTCGCTGAACCGCGGCGCAAGGGCGTTTTGCAGCGACTGGGGGTCGATGATGAGTTTACCCTCGTGCCCCTCCTCATACGAACGCTTCGTCTTGAGTTCCGCAAGCGGAATGCGCAGCGTCTTGTTCATGTAGACCCGGTAGCCGAAAAGGTTCGTACCGACGCCCTCGACCACGCAGGTAACCTCGAAAGGCTGTCCGTCGACACTCACCCTCACGGTCTGCTCGGTGGTGTACGTATAGCTCAATTTCGCGATATACCAAAGGATGAACGACGCGACGAGCAGCGCCAGAAAAACCGGCGACACGTAGCGGTGCATCCATTTCAACCAATTTTCCATCATGGGAACCTATAATATCCGTATGACAAAGATAGTGCAAGGCGGGGCAATATCAAATTTATTTTGCACATTGCCGAGCCGCAGCCTGCCCAAGCGGGCGTCTGCTTGCCCGCAAAGATAGTGCAAGCCGGCCGCAATGCCAAATTTATTTGAAAAAACGGACCGCACCTCTCGGTGCGGTCCGTTTTTGTCGGATCGGGAGTCTATCCATTACTTCTCCACGTCGGTCTTGGCGCGCTTCGTCATCAGATCGTAAGCGATCGGCGTCGCGAGGAAGATCGTGGCGGCCGTACCTACGACCACGCCGATGATCAGCGCGAAGATGAAGCCGCGGATCGTCTCGCCGCCGAAGAAGAAGATGGCCAGCAGCGTCACGAGCGTCGTGCCCGAGGTGTTGATCGTACGCGACAGCGTCGAGTTGATGGCGTTGTTCACGGTCTCCTTCAGGTTGCGCTTCGGGTAGAGACCCAGGTACTCGCGGATTCGGTCGAAGACGACCACCGTGTCGTTGATGGCATAGCCGATGATCGTCAGGATCGCGGCGATGAACGCCTGGTTGACCTCGAGGTTGAAGGGCAGCAGACCGTAGAACATCGAGAAGATGCCGATGATCAGCAGGGCGTTGAAGGCCAGGGCCGCCGTGGCGCCCGAAGCCCACTGCCAGCGCTTGAAGCGGAACGTAATATAGAGACCGATGGCGATGAGCGAGAAGAGCACCGAATAGATGGCGTTCCACGTCATGTCCTTGGCGATCGAGGGACCGATCTTGTCGGCCGTCAGGATACCGTTGGCGTCGGTCTGCGTATTGCGGAACTGCTCGAAGGTGATGTCATACGAGTAGAGCGGTTTCAGAGCGTCGTAGATGATCTGCTCGACCTCCGAGGTAGCCTCGTCCGACGTGTCGTCGTAGCGATACTGGGTCACGATGCGCATCTGGTTCTCCTTGCCGTACTGCTTCACCTCGGAACTGATCGACGAAGCGTCGGCATCGGCGAACTGCGAGAAAGCCTTCTCCACATTCTGACGAACCTCTTCGGCCGAAACGGGCTTGTCGAAACGGATCACGTAAGCGCGGCCGCCCGTGAACTCGGCGCCGAGGTTCAGACCGCGGGCGAAGAACGAAACGCACGACAGAACCATCAGGGCAACGGCGATGCCGTAAGCCAGTTTGCGCTTGGCGATGAAGTCGACGCGCGTGTTATTGAGGAAGTTCTCCGACCAGCGGCGCGAGAAGGTGATGTGACCCCATTTGCCGACGATCCACTCGATCAGCAGGCGCGTGATGAAGATGGCGCAGAAGAACGAGGTGATGATACCGATGATCAGCGTCGTGGCGAAGCCCTGAACCGGACCGTTGCCGAAGATGAACAGCACGATACCCGTGATGATCGTCGTCAGGTTACCGTCGATGATGGCCGAATAGGCTTTCGAGAAACCGTCCTTGATGGCCAGCGAAAGACCCTTGCCGCCGCGAAGCTCCTCCTTGATACGTTCGTAGATGATCACGTTCGCATCGACGGCCATACCCATCGTCAGCACGATACCCGCGATACCCGGAAGGGTCAGCACGGCGCCGAACGACACCAAAACGCCCATCAGCAGGAAGACGTTCGTGAGCAGCGCGACGTCGGACATCCAGCCCGCCGTCTTGTAGAACAGACCCATGTAGAGCAGCACGAGGATGAAGGCGATCACGAACGAGATCATACCGGCGTTGATCGACTCCTGGCCCAGCGAAGGACCTACGACCGTATCCTGGATGATCTTGGCCGGAGCGGGAACCTTACCCGAATTGAGCACGTTGGCCAGGTCCTTGGCCTCCTGGATGGTGAAATCGCCGGTGATCTGCGACTGTCCCTTGTCGATCTTCGAGTTGACGCGGGGAGCCGAATAGACGTAGCCGTCGAGAACGATGGCGATGCACTTGCCGATATTTTCGCCCGTCATGCGCGACCACTCCTGCGTACCTTCGGCGTTCATGGTCATCGAAACCTCGGCCGTAGCGCCGCGCTGGGCGTACTGCTCGGTGGCTTCCGTAACGACCGAACCATCGAGCGGAGCCTTGCCGTCGGGCGTAGAAACCTTGATGGCGTAGAGGTAGAAACGACCGTCGATCTTGTCGTCGCCCTTGACGCCCCACTTGAACATGATGTCGGCGGGGAACAGCTCGCGGACGGCCGGCTGGGCGAGGTACTCGTTGACGGCTGCCATGTCGGCCTTGTAAGCGGCTCCGATGGAGGCGCCGCCTGCGAAGCGGGGATTGAGGACTGCAAAGAGCGGGTTCTGCGAGTGGTCGAAGTTGCCTTCCTGAACGGCGGTCTCGGCCGTGGCGGTCGAATCGGCGGCGCCGACTTCGGCGATCAGGCCCTCGGCCTCGGCGGCGGGAGTCCCGGCGGCAACGGCAGCCTCGGCGGCAGCCGTCTCGGGCGCGGCGGCGGGAGCCTGCGCCAGTTCGGCCTTGATGAGCTTGTCGGCAGCGGAAAGCGCGGGGAAGATCTCATTGGCGTCGTAGGTGGTCCAGAACTCCAGCGAAGCGGTTCCCTGCAACAGGTCGCGGACGCGCTGCGGCTCCTTCACGCCCGGAAGCTCGACCAGAATGCGGTGCGAGTTCGGGAGGCGCAGGATGTTGGGCTGCGTAACGCCGAAGTGGTCGATACGGCTGCGAAGCACGTTGAACGATGCGCCGATGGCAGCCTCGGTCTCCTTCTTGAGGATCTTCTCGACGTCGGCGTCCGAGCTTTCGAGCGTGATGTCCTTGCGGTCGGGGCTTACGAAAAGCTCGGCGATGGGACGGCCGTTCGAAAGGCGCGAATACGCCTTCACGAAGTCGGAGATATAGTCTGTCGAAGAGCCTTGCTTCATCGCCTCGTTGGCCACGCCGATCGCCTCGATGAAAGCCGGATCGTTCTGGCTGTCGCCGGCCAAAGCCTTCACGACATCCTCGACCTGCACCTCCAGCATGACGTTCATACCGCCCTTGAGGTCCAGACCCAGGTTCAGCTCCTTCTCCTTACACTCCTTGTAGGTGAACTTGCGGAAGCCCAGGTTGTAAACCGGCAGGTTCTGCACCGAATCGAGGTAATGCTGTTCGGCCTCGCCCTGCTGGTCGAGGGGGAACTGCGCGGCATAAGCGGCCGCCTGCTTCTCTACGCCACGCGTCTTGAACGTAAACGAGAGCTGATAAACACAAGCGAGAGCCAGCAGGACCGCAATGAGTTTAATAAAACCTTTACTTTGCATTTGAGTGAAAAATAGTTATTGTTATTTGTTGTAATTATTGTCATTACGCACAATAGCACGCAAAGATAGAAAAATAAAGTGAAAAGTGAAAGGTGAAAGGTGAAAAGTAGTGCGCCGGCGCAAAAAAATCCGTATTTTTGGAGCCGTATGATAAAATACACGGAATACAAATACCACCTCGCGGCGTTGTTCACGGTGACCGTATGGGGCGCGACGTTCGTTTCGACGAAGGTCCTGATCGCCAACTCGCTGACTCCGGCGGAAATTTTCCTGCTCCGGTTCGCGATGGCATACGTCTGCATCCTGCCCTTCGCCCGCGGACGCATGTGGGCCGCGAACCTGCGCGACGAACTGCTGCTGGCGGCCGCGGGGCTGAGCGGAGGGTCGCTCTATTTCCTTACCGAAAACATGGCTCTGGAGTACGCCCCGGCCTCGAACGTTTCGCTGATCGTCTGCACGGCGCCCGTGTGGACCGCCGTGGTGATGAGCCTCTTCTATCGCGGCGAGCGGATGTCGCGGCGGCAGATCGCAGGCTCGGCGCTGGCATTCGCGGGGATGGTGCTCGTGGTGCTCAACGGGCATTTCGTGCTCCGCCTCTCGCCGCGGGGCGACATGCTGGCGCTCTCGGCGGCGATGCTATGGATGGTTTATTCGCTGGTGATCAAACGCCTCGGAGGCCGCTACCCCGCTATCTTCATCACCCGGAAAGTCTTTTTCTACGGACTCGTGACGATCCTCCCGGTCTTTGCGTTCCGGCCTTTCGGCGCGGACTGGGAGGTGCTGTCGCGGCCCGTCGTGTGGGGCAACCTGCTCTTTCTGGGCGTCGTGGCCTCGATGCTCTGCTACGTGCTCTGGAACGCCGCGATGCATCGTCTGGGAGCCGTCAGGACAACCAACTACATCTATTTCAACCCGCTGGTGACGATCGTCGCGGCGGCACTCTGCATCGGCGAGCGGATCACCCTCGCCGCTTTGGCCGGAGCGGCGCTGATCCTCTACGGAATGTGGCGGGCGGAGCGGGCCTAATGCACCATCTTCAGGCCGACGATGCCGACGAAGACCAGCGACAGGAAGAACATCCGCCAGAAGGTCACGGCGTCGTGGAAGAAAACGATGCCGAGGACCACGGTTCCCACGCCCCCGATACCGGTCCAGATCATGTAGGCCGTACCCATCGGGATCGTCCTCTGGGCCACGTAGAGCAGCCAGCCGCTCACGCCCATCGACACGGCCGAAAGGGCCAGAAAAAGAAAAAGGTAACGCGGGCAGAGGTTCGCAAGTTTGAACCCCAGCGGCCACCCCATCTCGAAAAGTCCTGCCAGAATCAGATACAGCCAAGCCATCGGAAACGATTTTTACGGACGAAGATAGCAAATTTTACATCCCGGGCAAAATAAAGAGCGCGACTCCCGCAGGAATCGCGCTCTTTCGCGTCGAATTAACTTTTAATTGGCGAAGCCCTACTTCACCTCTTCGAACTCCACATCCTCGGGCTGCCCGTCGCCGCCGCCCTGCTGGCCGCCGGCGTTCGACTGCGACTGCTGGCCGGCATCGGCTCCGGGCTGTGCGCCCTGCTGTGCCTGCTGCTGCGCGTAGATGTCCTGCGAAGCGGCCTGTCATGCGGCGTTAAGCTCGGCCATCGCCGTGTCGATGGCGGCCACGTCGGCGTTCTTGTGCGCCTCCTTCAGCTTGCCGAGCGCCGTCTCGATGGCGGCCTTCTTGTCGGCGGGAAGTTTCTCGCCGTACTCCTTGAGCTGCTTCTCGGTGGTGAAGATGTTCGAGTCGGCGGCGTTGATCTTGTCGATGCGCTCCTTCTCGGCCTTGTCCTTCTCCTCGTTGGCCTTGGCCTCGTCGCGCATGCGCTGGATCTCCTGCTCGGTAAGGCCCGAGGAGGCCTCGATGCGGATCTTCTGCTCCTTGCCCGTGCCCTTGTCCTTGGCCGAAACGTTCAGGATGCCGTTGGCGTCGATGTCGAACGTAACCTCGATCTGCGGAACGCCGCGCGGTGCGGCGGGAATGCCGTCGAGGTGGAAGCGGCCGATCGACTTGTTGTCGCGGGCCAGCGGACGCTCGCCCTGGCAGACGTTGATCTCCACCGAAGGCTGGTTGTCGGCAGCCGTCGAGAAGGTCTCCGACTTGCGCGTCGGGATCGTCGTGTTGGCGTCGATGAGTTTGGTCATCACACCGCCCAGGGTCTCGATACCCAGCGACAGCGGCGTAACGTCGAGCAGCAGCACGTCCTTCACCTCGCCCGTGAGCACACCGCCCTGAATGGCGGCGCCCATGGCGACCACTTCATCGGGGTTCACGGAACGGTTGGGTTCCTTGCCGAAGAATTCAGCGACCATCTTCTGCACGAGAGGCATACGGGTCATGCCGCCGACCAGAATGACTTCGTCAATGTCGCTCGCGGAGAGCTGGGCATCGGCGAGGGCCTT
>OGKD01001730.1_pt1 | contig 11184 bp, 6 predicted proteins | sample 1572371 | NCBI WGS metagenome assembly OGKD01 (sample SAMEA2582096, study PRJEB24529) | metagenome | biome: Human gut stool | place: China | collected 2011 | reverse complement strand
TGTAGTATTCCAGATTCATATAAAACATATGAAACAGTTCCAGGTCTACACCGAAATTCCAGTTTTTGGTACGTTCCCAGGAGAGATACGGATTGGGGATCTGGCTGATAGTGGAGTAATATCGATTATATCCTGCTTGTACTCCGTTCTGACTTAAGATTAGTTCAGGACTTTCACGTGTCAAAGCGTTTCCCTGAATACCAAATGTTCCTCTGAAATTGAGTGTTGTGATCCATTTCAGATACTTTTGGAAGAAAGCTTCTTCCGATGCTCTCCAGGAAAAACCGAATGAATAAGTCGGGTCGATACGGTGATTGATATCCTGTCCGAAAACGTTGGAAGCGTCATTTCGTACATTGGCATTGACTACATAGCGATTCTTGAATGAGTATGCAAAAGTAGCGAAGAACGAAAGGAAGTTGTTGGTATTGTTTGTTCTTTTCCAACCTCTGTCATAAAGTTCTTTTAATATTCCCCAGCCTGTTGGACTTCCGCCCGGTGATACTACTTGGCTTGGTATGGTAGGTGCTACAATACGTTCGCCTCTGTCCGGTACATATCCCCAAACTGTATTGGCTGTTCCTTTAGCTGTAGACGAGCGAAGTTCCATACCCAATAGCGCATTCAATCGGTTATCAGGATTGAATGCTTTGCTGAATTGTAGCTTGTTCTGGATATTGTAAGAATACTGGTTGTTGTCATTTGTGTACAATCTACCTCCGAATGGAAGCTGTGCAGCTTTAAAATCGGCACTGGTGGGAGTAACAGAATTAAAATCATAACCACGATACAGGTTGGCAATGTAGTACGTGCGTTCGGTAGCCCAGCTTTCATTTGTACTGTTATTAGTCGAATAACCGCCTGTAAATTGATAAGTTAACCAGTCAAGGACATGCCAGTTGACATCCAAGGAAGCAGACATGAAGTTGGAGCGTGCTTTTGAGCCGCTGTTATCCCGTTCATTGATGAAATTGTATGAAAGGGTTTCTTTATTTCCTGTTTTATAATAGTATCCGTTTTCTTGCATATAATAAGCATCCGGGTCAATGATACGGTTTGTATTAGTTGCATAACCCATTGGATTGATATCATCGAAAAAACCGTTAGTAGTAGAAACGCTACCGTTTAAAGTCATGCTGATAGTCAGTTTTTCTATCGGACGTAACATCAGAGCGATGCGGCCTGTCATACGTTCGTTATCGTTACCTATTTCCTGACCTTCGCTGTTGTTATATCCCATAGATGCCGAATAACTGAACTTGTTCGTTCCACCGGAAACACTAACGTTGTGACTATGGCTGAACGAACGGCGTGTCAGGCGTTTGAACCAGTCAGTATTGCGGGTTTCCATATCGTTGTAAAGTTTTCGGTATTCGATATCTGAAATGTCATGTTCCTGTAACATTCGTAATATACCTTCATAGGTGTTAGGATCCTTATAAGGCATTGTTGCGTAAGTGATCCCTGCATCGAACGCTTCTTGTGAGAAACGGATGCGTTCTTGAGAGTTCATAAAGTTGAACATTCCATAATTAGGGCGTTGTCCGATGTTGAAGTTGGCGGAATAGTTTACAGTCAATCTGTCAGTGGTATTCTTTTTGGTTGTGATTTCGATTACACCGTTAGATGCTTTTGAACCATAGATAGCAGTGGCGGAAGCATCTTTCAAGATTGTGATGTTTTCGATGTCAGCGGGGTTTAGCCATGAAATCTGGTTGCCGATGATATCCTTTAAACTTTTAGTCATCAGTTCGCCGCTATCTAGTGTTACTTGGAAATCTTCCTGAATAATACCGTCTACTACCCATAATGGATCACGATTTCCTTGTAGCGTACTGGTACCTCGAATCTGGATCTTAGGCGCAGTACCTACCCGACTGCTTGAGTTAGTAACCACCATACCTGCTACACGTCCTTGTAACATTTGGTCGATAGTAGTGTAGGAAGGCATTATAATGTCTTTCGCTTTTATCGTAGTGATGGAACCAACGAGGTCACGACGTTGAATATTCTGGTATCCGGTTACCACCACTTCGTCAATTTCCGTACTGGAACTGGTCAGAGTGACGTTGATTGTTTTCTTACCTGTATATTTCAACGTTTTCTTTTCCATTCCGATAAAAGAGAACGTAAGAATCAGCCCCTCTTGTGCCGGAATATTAAAAGTATAATGTCCGTCCAATCCGGCGATGGCTCCATGTTTAGAGCCTCGGATCGTAACAGTGGCACCGGGTAATGCTTCGCCACTGGCATCTCGAATCCAACCACTGATTGTAACTTTCTGGCTTTGCTTTTTCTTTATAACAATTGCACTACCGGATATTTCGTAAGTCAGGTTAGTACCTTCCAGACATTCATCCAGAATTTCAGTAATTGTTTTATCTTTTGCCTTGATGGTGATATCGGTCACATTAGCAATGTCTTCCGTTCCATACATAAAGACAAATTTTGTACGGTTCTGCAGATACCAGAGTGCTGCTTCCAGCGTTTCTCCTCTCAAGTCGATGGAGATTCTCTGATTGTCCTGTGCTTGAATCATGAGTGAAGAAAGGGAGAATATCCATAAAAGACAGAACTTCACAAAGTTTCTGCTTGCATAAGATACCACCCATGGCAGGGATTTTACTCGTTTTTTCATAATGCGTTAGTTATATTATGTATTATTACTGTTTGTAGGAAATGTGCAGGATGCCCTCCCGTTGTTTGATATTGACCAGATTTAATTCTGTAATCATGTCGATAATCGGGTTCATGTTGGCGTAGCGGTTAAGGTAAGCTCCGATACGCACCTGTTTGGCTGCTTCGTCTTCAAAAGAATATTGGAATCCATACCATTTGGACAGGTATGACATCACATTCTCAAGAGGGACATTTAAAAAGATAAATGATCCGGATTCCCAAGATGTGTACAAATCAGTGTTTACGTTGGCGACGGTATTTGTACCGGTATTTTTATTATATGTATAGTGCTGGTTGGGAACTAATTCGAATGCTTCATTTCCACTGTTGATTCTTACTGTTCCACTGATTAAGGTTGTACTTTCCGTATCTTCATCAGCGTAGGCTCTTACGTTGAACGACGTTCCCGTTACCCGGATAGATGTATGCGATGTTTTTACGATAAACGGATGCTCCTTGTCCGGGGCAACATCAAAATAAGCCTCCCCTTCAATTTGCACAATACGTTCTTTGCTGCTGAAACAAACCGGATAAGTCAGCCGGGTTTCCGCATTGAGATGTACCCTCGTGCCGTCGGAAAGCGTGATAAGACATTCCATCCCCTGCAATGTGCGTAGTGTGTTTTGGATTTCTTTCACTTGCGGTTTGTTGGTGGGAATCTGATAGTTGATCCCTTTAGAATCGATCACAAATGCTCTGACTGCATTCTCAGGAAGATTATTGTCGGAAAGATTGAAAGATTTGCCGTCACTCAAGATCAGTTCCCCACCAAGGGTTCCCGGAGTGATGTCGCTAATCGTTTCTTCGGATATCCAATGATAGATAAAGTAAGAAGCAGGTACTAATAACAAGATGATGAGAGCTGCATATTTCAGACTCTTTTTCCACGAAAAAACAGTACCCGATTGATTGCCTCCTAATAACGGATAGACTTTCTCCCACGCTTTTTGTGAAGAGAAGCTTTTTATTAACCGGCTGTTTTCTTCATACGTTTCCTTATTTAATATCCGGTCGGCTATCTTTTGATGTTCCGGGTTTTCATCCAACCATGCACGATAGTTCTTTTCCTCTTCGGGGGTAGACGAATGAGTAAATAAGGAAGCTAAGATTTTTGCAATTTTAAATTTTTCTTTGAATGAATTCATCGTTTTTTCGATTTGTTATATAAGTAAAACAATCCAATCGAAAAAACGGGGTAATCAAAAAGTTACTTTATTTGCATAAAAATAGTAATAAGGTGTAATTTATGCCTTTGAGACTTTCGCGAAGTTTGCGATAGGCGAATTTCTTTAACGTATGGACAGTACCCTCTGCAATTTGCAATTTGTCAGCAATCTCATGGTTTTTTAACCCTTTCATGGAGTATAAAATGATATTTCGCATCTGGGTAGGCAATTCTTCTACCGCTTTGCGCACTATGCGGAAAGTTTCCTGCTCGATAATTGCAGCTTCGAAGCCGCTGTCAAACTCTTCCTGCTCTGCAAAATCAGGAATATCCAACTGCTCATGTTTGAGATGATTCAGGCATTTATTTCGGGTGACGGTATAAAGGAAGCTCTTTACTTTCAGAATGTCATCAAAATCTTCTTTTCGCTCCCAATAAACTAACAATGCATCTTGTACGATGTCTTTGCAGACCTCTTTGTCCTCGATATAGTGAGATGAGAAAACACAAAGAATAGGGTAGTAGTCATCAAATAGCTTTTTGAAAGCCTGTTTGTTGCCACGTTTTATGTCTGCAATTATATTTTCTATATGTATGTTCACTATTTAGGGTGGAACGATTGGTGCAGAAACTCTCTTACCCAATCTTGCTTATTTTCTTCAGCTTTTCTTCTTCGATGATTTTGATTTTTCTTCCGTCGATAGTAATCAGTCTTTCCGTAGCGAATTGCGACAAGGTACGGATAGCGTTCGAAGTAGTCATATTGGAAAGATTTGCCAGATCTTCACGTGAAAGATAAATGCTCAACGTAGAACCGTCTTCTTCCAGTCCATAACTTTCTTTCAGGAAGATAAGTGATTCGGCCAAGCGTCCGCGAATATGTTTTTGTGTCAGATTAACGGTACGTTCGTCAGAGATACCCAAGTCGATGGAAAGCTGGCGGATAAAGAACATGGCCAAGTCATTGTTTTGGGCAACTAGCGTAGTGATGGCACTCATAGGAATCAGGCAAACAACGGAAGGTTCGAAAGCTGCTGCGGCAGTTACAAAATCTTGTTTGGCAAAATAAGCACGATATGCAAAGTATTCGCGTGGTTTAATCATGCGGATAATTTGACTTCTACCCCCCACACCATCTTTGAAGATTTTCACTTTTCCACTGATGAGACACATCAGATGATGTGGCGTTTCTCCTTCACAGTAGATGGTTTCATTCTTTTTGTAGGTTTGTATCGTATAATTATTCATCAGAAACTCCTTTTGCTCATTGTTTAGAGGAGCTAACATATCGGATAACGGTTCCGAAATATCGATGTCTGACATATTCATTTTTACCATGAGTGCTACAAAACTGTGTTATACAGCACAAAAGTAAAAAGAAAAAATGAGAAAATGAACGAATCTATAAAAAGATTGCACAAAAGTGGGAGCTTTCGTGCAATCTTGCAGACATTTTATTTGGTAAACAACAGTTCTCTATATTTAGGCAACGGCCATATTTCGTCATCCACTTCCATCTCCAGGTGGTCGATGTGGTCGCGGATTTGGTCAAGATATGGGCGTACTTTTTCTTCGTATGCAAATGCCCTTTCTTTGTAGTTTTCCATGTGGTTGGCTACTTTTCTCGCTTCGGTCATGTCGCGCACGAGTACTTTGATAGAAGTGACCCGGTGTGAAATCTCACGAATCAGTTCTTTACGGTCGGCACTTAATACTTCATATTCTTCAGCCGGGAATATTTCTTTCAGTCCGCGAAGATTTTCGAGCAAACGGTTCTGATAGGCAACCGCAGTCGGTACGATGTGGTTGATGGCGAGGTCGCCCAATACACGGCCTTCGATTTGCACCTTCATGGTGTATTTCTCCAGTTCCACTTCCAGACGGCTGTTCAATTCGGTCTCGTTGAAGATACGTTCGCCGATAAGTACTGATTTGGATTGGTTATCAATATAGTGCATCAGGGCTTCCGGTACGTGGCAGATATTAGTCAGTCCGCGGCGTGCAGCTTCTTGTTTCCATTCTTCGGAATAACCGTCCCCTTCGAAACGAATCGGTTCGGAGGCGATAATTGTTTCTTTCAGCAGGCGGAAGATAGCTTCGTCTTTGCCAACTCCTTCTTCCATCAGCTTTTCTACCGATGCCCGGAATTCGTTCAGCTGGTTTGCCATGGCCGCATTGATTGCAATCATGGAGGCGGCACAGTTGGAAGAAGAACCTGCGGCGCGGAATTCGAAACGGTTTCCGGTGAAGGCGAAAGGAGAAGTACGGTTGCGGTCGGTGGTATCCAGTAAAATTTCGGGGATACGTCCGATGCCTAACTTCAGTGTGGTTTTTTCTTCCGGCGTCATTTTCTCATTTCCTACCTGGCGGACAATTTCGTCGAGAGTAGACGAGAGTTGTGAACCCAGGAAGCAAGAGAGGATGGCGGGAGGAGCTTCATTGGCTCCCAAACGATAGCTGTTGCTGGCGCTCATGATGGAGGCACGCAATAAATCCTGGTTTTTATAAACCATCATTAAGGCGTTTACCAGAAATGTGAGGAATAGCATATTGCCTTTCGGATTCTTTCCGGGAGCGAACAGATTGATACCGGTATCTGTGCAGAGTGACCAGTTGTTGTGCTTGCCCGAACCGTTTACTCCGCTATATGGCTTTTCGTGCAGGAGTACATTAAAATGATGCTTCCTGGCGATACGCTTCATCAAATCCATGACGAGCTGGTTGTGATCGTTGGCAAGGTTACAGTTTTCGAAAATAGGGGCCAACTCAAATTGGTTGGGAGCTACTTCGTTATGACGGGTTTTGGCAGGAATACCGAGTTTGTGACACTCGATTTCGAGTTCTTTCATAAATGCAGTGACACGTGGAGGGATAGAGCCGAAATAATGGTCTTCCAACTGTTGGTCTTTGGCAGAAGAGTGGCCCATCAGTGTCCGTCCTGTCAGGCAGAGGTCGGGGCGTGCATTATATAAGGAAGAGTCTACAAGGAAATATTCCTGTTCCCATCCTAAATTGGTATATACGCGTGTGATGTTCTTGTCGAATAGCTGGCAGACTTCCGTTGCTGCTTTATCTACAGCGGCAAGTGCTTTCAACAATGGAGTTTTGTAATCCAACGCTTCACCTGTATAAGAAATGAAGATAGTGGGGATACAAAGAGTGGTATCTACAACGAATGCCGGTGAAGAAACATCCCATGCTGTATATCCTCGTGCTTCGAAAGTGTTGCGGATACCGCCGTTAGGGAAAGAAGAAGCATCCGGCTCTTGCTGGATCAGTAGTTTTCCGGAGAAGCGTTCAATCACTCCGCCATCTTCGCCGAATTCGATAAAGCCGTCATGCTTTTCGGCTGTTCCGTCTGTCAGAGGCTGGAACCAGTGTGTGTAGTGAGTGACGTTGAGTGACTTAGCCCAACTTTTCATACCGTTAGCAATTAAATCTGCTATTTCACGGCTGATAGGCGTACCTTTTTCGATAGCGTCGGTTACAGCTTTGTATGCTTCTTTGGGAAGATACTCTTGCATCTTCTTGCGGTCGAACACGTGGCTACCATAATAATCAGAGAGTTTGTTGGAAGGGGCAATAACTTCCAGAGGTTTCCGGTTGGAAAGCTCTTGTAAGGCAAAAAAACGCATTTTTGACATAAATGGTCTATTTTTTATCGGTTGATGGCGCAAAATTATATGTTTTTTCTGAAAGTACCCCTATTTTGAAGGGGGTATTTTGAAAAATAATGTGTTTTTCTAAAAGTACCCCCTCTATTGATTCTTAAATTTCTATTCTGATTGTTTCTGTTGGTCGATTTCTTTAGCCATCTGTTTAACCAAACTTTCCACTTGGATATAATGGTTGTGATAGTTCTTGAATAACAGTTTGAACACCGGGCTGTTCACAGCCATTTGGGTGAGAAATTGTAGATGTTTACCCGTAGAGGTGTTCATCTGCATACGTTCTTTTTTGCTCAAGTTGTCTTGTATGGAGTAAGCACCGCATGAAATTTGGATTTCTGCAATGCCTTCGTCCCAAGGATGCGTGTTGAGGTGAGTCAATGCTGCCAAGATTTTTTTTAGGTTTTTCAGCAGAATGTTTAAAAGTTCGAATTCGGTGCGGTTTATGGAGCAGGAATCCGGGTTCAGGAGGAAAGCGAATTTAAGGTAGAAATCCTTTAATTCCTCTTTAGGAATAACGAATGAATCTTTGGAAGCCTTTATCATGCCTCCCACCGCTGGTTGAACGGTAACTTGTTTTGTTTCCATAATATAATTATGAATAAGGTGGTAGGCGAAGATTTTCTATAAAATAAGAGCGGTTCCGCCTTTCCCGTTACTCTTCACCAACCAGGCAGTGGGTGCATTAACACTCCACACGGGGGTACGAAACCGCCATATGAAGCATCAGGACAGGCATAAAAATGCCTGCCACGAAACGAGGCAGGTTCCCTGCCTGGTTGATATGAAGAGTATCACAAAGATACGACAATTTTCTTCTTTGTCAAGAATAAAAGGAAAAATTAAAGGTAGGAGTAAGCATCTTTCTTTTTCATTTAGTATATACTAATACCTTATATTAACCGATATTGGAATTTTCTATTTTTTATGCGGAAATACATTAGACTTGTATTTGTTTAGTTTCTATTTGTATGGAAATGAATGAAACAGTGCGAAAATGAGTGAAACTGTATGGATTCGGTCATACACAATAGAAAAAACATCTATCATACTATCATTCATTTTAATAATATTCTAATTATCAAAAGAATAAGTATGATAGATAGCTCTAAAAAAATGTATCTATCATACTTTTATTAGTAAAAAGGGACATCTATCATTCCTATACTGTATCTATTTTAGTGTAGCATTAGGTGAGATAATCCATTTAAAGACATACGAATGCACACTTTATAGGATGATAACCTGTATTTGACAGCTTAATTATCTATGGGGAGCGGCAGTATTTCTATAGTTCACAAGTGTGTGCCGTACAGCCCACGCATGTAAACCATACAGCCTACATATGCGGGCTATGCAGCACACACTTGTGGGCTATAAACTTATCGCCGTTTAAGTGGGATTTTTGAGCTGCGATATTCGGATTTATATGGCTTCATTATGACAAAAACAAGCCGTCTTATGCTTATAGGATATTTATACGGCTATTTTGTAGATGATAGGTAACCCGTTTTTACTGGTAAAAGTATGATAGATACATTTTTTTAAAGCTATCTAGCATAGATATTACAGTGATAATTAAAACATTACTAAAATGAATGATAGTATGATAGATAGTTTTTTCATTATGTAATGTTTAGTTCAAGCTCCTATACTATGAATTAGTTCAAATCCATACTGTTATGAATATTGAAGTTTTCTTTTATCCTATCTTTGAGGAAATTCAACAAAAAAACTCTATCTTTGTTTTATAATTGAGACACAACATAATAATGGGAAGATTTATCAATCCCTTTACCGATTTTGGCTTTAAGTTTTTATTCGGCAGAGAGGTAGAAAAGGAGTTGTTAATTGACTTCTTGAATGATTTGCTCGTAGGAGAGCATGTAATTACCGACATTCAGTTCCTTAACAACGAACAGCAGCCGGAAGTAAAAACAGAACGAGGACTTATCTATGATATATATTGCAGAACCAATACAGGGGAGCATATTATCGTAGAAATGCAGAACCGGGAACAGCCTTACTTTAAAGACCGTGCCCTCTTCTATCTCTCACGAGCCATCACGCAGCAAGCAAAAAAAGGTGTTTGGGACTTCCAGTTGGATGCAGTGTATGGAGTGTTCTTCATGAATTTCGTGATGGACAAGGATATGCCCGCTAAAATCAGAACGGATATTATACTTTCTGATAGGGATACTGGGAAGCTCTTCAACAACAAGTTCCGGCAAATCTTTATCGAACTGCCGAACTTCAGCAAAGAAGAGGATGAATGTGAAAATGATTTTGAACGCTGGATTTATATATTAAAGCATATGGACACACTTGACAGAATGCCTTTCAAGGCTCGCAAAGCCGTCTTTGAACGACTGGAGAAGTTGGCTTCCAAAGCGAATATGACCCAGGAAGAGAGAGCGCAGTACGAGGAAGAATGGAAAATTTACAACGATTATTTTAATACGTTGGACTTTGCTGAACAGAAAGGCCGACGGGAAGGACGGCAAGAAGTTCTTATCGAGACCGCTCGTAAATTCAAAGAAATGGGATTTACTACTGAAATGATTGCCAAAGGCACCGGACTTTCAAAAGAAGAAATAGAAAAGCTATAAAATCGACTTATTACGATTAGTACCTCCTCGGAGGAAAACAGGAATACATATCAGAAAAATAAAAGTCCCGTTTTGTCTTGCCAGACAAAACGGGACTTTCTCTATAAAAAAACTACTACCTATCGTTTCTTGCTCAAGAAACGCTTTGCCAAATACTTGCGTAAAGGTTCATCATAGAATTTCAAGCTTAGATAAGCCAGTACAATGCACAATGCGTAAACACATAAAGCTACCTGCCAAGTCTCGCCCAGCGTATAGAGTTGATTCTTAATCAGCCATGCATAGAACAGATACATCAACGGATAGTGTATCACGTAGATCGGATAAGATATATCCCCCAAGAACTTACATATCTGCGTTGACCGCTTATCCGTCGTACTTCCCGACGCACCCAACCACACAAGGATAGGGAAAGCAACGACAATGCAAAACGCTTCATATACACCGTTCGTACAAACCGGCTCTGCACCCTCCAAATAAGGAACGGAAAACAGGGCAATCAATACAAGGGTACATATCCAGAAAGCACCTTTCACTTTCACTGGTTTGAAGTTACGGGATAAAAGCATACCCAAAGAGAAAGGGAAAAGCATTCTCAATGATCCGCCCAGAAAGTTTACACCATCCAACGTCCATCCTACCCCAATGTTTCCATAAGTGGAGACATCGAAGATGGCGAACAACGTCAACGCCACTCCCAGCAATACCACCATCACAGCCAACGCTTTATTAGACAGACGGCGAATGAACAACGCATAAAGGATATTGCCTATATACTCGAAAAACAACGACCAGCATGGCCCGTTCAGCGGAAACATCTCGCCATTGCCACGAACCTCATAGCCCGCACCCGGCAGGGCAGGAATAAAAAATATGGTGCAAAGAAGAGACAACATCACCATGGATATGGCAACGTGCGTTCCATCCCATTGCACAGAACCCTGAATGCAGAACGTGATAGCCCCCAGAACAGCCCCCAGAACAACCATAGGATGAAGACGTATCAACCGGCGTTTAAAGAAATCTTTCATGGTGAGACTTTTACCCCAACGGTCGTCGTAAG
>OGKD01001729.1_pt1 | contig 11190 bp, 9 predicted proteins | sample 1572371 | NCBI WGS metagenome assembly OGKD01 (sample SAMEA2582096, study PRJEB24529) | metagenome | biome: Human gut stool | place: China | collected 2011 | reverse complement strand
GGGTCGATCTGGCTGCGCAGCTGCTGTAACCGGCTGCGCTCCATGCGGTTCTGCAGCTCCAGTGCTTCGGTCTTCTGGCGGTGCAGCTCCCGCTCGATCTCGTTTTTCTCCTGCAGGGTGGTCACCTGCTGGGCCATGGAGTGCTTCATGATGTTGAAGGACTCGGCCAGCTGAGCGATCTCCGGCTGCTTGGGCAGCGGGATGTCCGGGGTGTCGAACTCACTTTTGCCAATGGCGCGGGAGGCAGCGATCATCTGCTGCACCGGCGTGAGCAGACGCATGACCATCAAACCGGTAACGCAGCCCAGCGCCACGCACAGCGCCACCACCACCGTCTGCAGCATGGTGATGCGCTCGTTCAGGGCCGAGATGGTGGTGTAGGTGGTCTGGGAATCCTGAATGGCGGTTTCCAGCAATTGCAGGGTGTACTGGCTCAGGTAATCGCCGCAGGGCACCACCTTTGCATAATACAGCTGGGAAGCTGCGGCATCGTTGCCGCTGAGCAGGTCATTTTCCAGCTCATCCAGCAGGCCGGTGTAGGTCTGATAGACCGTATCCACTGCGCTGTAGAGCACCCACTGCTCATCGCTGACGCTTTCCAGACTGTTCAGGCTGGTACCGATGCGCCAGAGCCATGCGTTGCAGGTGGAAGATGCCGACTGCAGCCGGTCAATGATCTCCTCCGGCTCGCTGTTCTCCCAGCGGTAGTTCTCCAGCACGGAAATAGAGCTTTCCACACCGCCCTGAAAGCGGCTGATGGCGTTGAAGCAGCCCATCTGCGCGTCCTGTACTGCCTGCACTGCTCTGGACTGGTAGCCATTGAGCGTGAGCTGCATGGCAAAGGCCGCAAAAAATGCTGCCAGACACAAGCCCATGCGCTGCTTGAGGGTGATCTGCCGCTTGCGGTGCTGCAAAGCCTGCCGCCTCCTTTCGTTTGGTAACGATTTATTGTACCACGCTTTGGGCCGGATTGGCAAGGTTTGCATGTTTTTCTCTTGCCTAAACCGCGCAATTGTGGTACGATGCCTATAAATATAAAGGAGGCGACTTTATGTCCCAGACCATCTCCGTTTCCACCACCATGGGTGAGCAGGGCTTCCGCGATTTTGCCGTGTTCGATGCATTCCATCACCGCAAAGCATGGCTGCGTCCCGCTGTTTTTGCCGCCATCATGCTGGCTTTTGCCGCCGTCTGCCTTTCGCAGCTGGGCAAGCGCCCGGGTGCCGGGCTGCTGGCTGCTGTGCTTGCCATTGTGGGCATCGGCCTGCCGGTGAGCTACTTTTACTCGTTCTTTCGCAGCGTTTCCCGGCAGATCAAACAGATGCACCTGCCGCGTGCCTTCTACCGTGTGGAGCTGGCCGACACCGGCATTGCTGTGTGGATGTACGGCCAGCAGGACAAGCCCGAACCCACCAGCCGCCACGCATGGGACAGCTTTTACTGCGCCTACCGCACGGACAATGCGGTGTACCTCTACGTAGAAAAAGAGAAAGCTTACTTACTGAACGACCGCATGGAAGTGGTGTGGAAGTTTTTGGCCGGCATCCTGCCCAAAGAAAAGCTGCACGACTGCAGAAAAGGTTAATCCCAAAAAATATGCACACGCAAAAAAAGAACTGCTGACATTTCGTTCAGCAGTTCTTTTCTTTTATAAAGACCCACGCTGCGGCAAAGCAAAGCGCAGCGTGGGTGCGAAGATAGCTTATGTTATTGCGTCAGCCGATCAGCGGGCAAGCGTATACTTGTGCAGGGTCTTGCGCACAGCGCCGGGGCCTGCAAACAGCTCCTTGGCCATTGCCTCGATCTTCTCGCCCAGACCAACAGCGTACAGATCCACGCCGAACACGTCAACACGGCTGTACAGCTTCTTCAGGCAGCTGAAGTCCTGCTCGCCTTCCTTGACCTCCAGCGGAGCCACGATGGCCTGCAGCTCAGCCAGCAGCGGATCGGTGGAAGGCTCAAAAGCCTGACCGTTGTCATCGATGCCCTTCAGGTAGCGGGCATAGCCTGCCAGCACCAGCGGGATCAGGATCAGGTTGCTCTTGTCCAGACCGCGTGCCTCGTAGGCCTTGATGGTCTCACCAAAGCGGATGGCCAGCTTCTGGGAGGTATCGGTAGCGATACGCTGGGGAGCATCGGGCATGAAGGGGTTGGGCAGGCGGCGGTTGATGACAGCGCCGATGAACTCGTAGGGGTTCAGCACGCCGGGATCAACGACCACGGGCATCGCCTCGATATAGCCGATCTTCTGGATGAAGGAGCGCAGATCCTCGTCTGCCATCTCGGCAGAGATGAGGGTGTAGCCCAGCATACAGCCATAGATAGACATGGCAGTGTGCAGGGGGTTCAGGCAGGTGCAGACCTTCATTTTCTCGATCTTGTCCACGGTCTCGCGGTCGCAGTACAGCACACCGCCCAGCTCCAGCGGAGGACGGCCATTGGTGTAGTGATCCTCGATGCACAGGTACTGGGTCTCCTCGGCGTTGACGAAGGGAGCGGTGAAAGTGTGCTTCTCGGTAACGATGGTGTAGTTATCCTCAAAGCCGTCCTTTGCCAGCATCTCCTGCACCTTTGCGTCCGGGCGCGGGGTGATCTTGTCGATCATGCTCCAGGGGAAGGTGACCTTGGTCTCGTCCTGCACATAGGCCAGGAACTCTGCGGGCACCAGACCCTGCTCCACCCACTTTGCAGCGTAGGCGTGGACAGCGGTCTTGACCTTATCGCCGTTGTGGGAGCAGTTATCCATGCTCTGCACGGTCAGGGGCAGCTTGCCGGCCTTGAAGCGCTCGTACAGCAGAGCGGTGACCTTGCCCATGGCCAGCACGGGGGTCAGGCCGCGCTCCAAGTCAGCGGGAGCAACGCCGTAGCCCTTCTCAGTGATGGTAAAGGAGATCATCTGCAGGCTGGGGTTCTGGAAGATCTCCACCAGACGTGCCCAGTCGGTGCCGAAGGAATAGTCAGCCTTCAAGCTCTCGGTAACGGAAGCGATGACCTTCTTCTCGATCTCGCCGGTGGACTTCAGGCAGACCAGCAGGCTCAGGTTATCGTAGGGCTGGTAAGCCTTGTCGATGATCTCGTAGTCGAAGCTCTCGGCCACGATGACGCCGCGGTCGTACTTGCCGCTGTTCAGTGCATCGTTCAGCACGGCAGCGGGGAAAGCGCGGAAGATGTTGCCGGCACCGAAGTGCACCCAAGTGGGCTCGGCGTGAGTCTTGGCCTTCACACCCTCAATGTCGAATTTGGGCAGCTCGTAGCCCTTTTCTGCCCACTCGGCGGACAGATTGTCGTTTTTGATATCAGACAGCTTCATAGTAATCAGCCCTTCTTTTCTTCATCCAGACGGTCCAGCAGATCCCAGATACCCAGCATATACTGGATGCCCAGAGCACGGTCATACTTGCCATAGCCGGGGCGGCAGACGCCGGGGCCTTCCTCCCACAGCTGACGGCCGTGGTCGGGGCGGATGTAGCCCTCAAAGCCGCAGTCATGGTAAGCGCGCATTACCTCAATGATGCCAGTCTCGCCGCAGCAGTCGCGGTGTGCAGCCTCAGAGAAGTCGCCGTTGGGGAAGTGGTGGATGTTGCGGACATGACCGAAAGCAATGCGGTCGCAGTGCTTGCGGATGATCTCGGCACAGTTATTGTTGGGGTTTGCGTTCAGGCTGCCGGTGCACAGGGTCAGGCAGTTGTACGGATCGTCCACCATCTTCAGGAAGCGGTCGATGCTGGGCTCGTCCACCAGCAGGCGGGGCAGGCCGAAGATATCCCAAGGAGGATCGTCCATGTGGATGGCCATCTTGATATCGCACTCGTGGCAGGTGGGCATCAGAGCTTCCAGGAAGTACTTCAGGTTCTCCCACAGCTTCTCCTTGGTGACAGGGGCGTAGGCCTTGAACAGCTCGTCCAGCTTTGCCATGCGCTCCGGCTCCCAGCCGGGGAAGGTCATATTATACTTCTCGGTGAAGGACATGATATACTCAGCCATGGCCTTGTAATCGCCCTTGATCTTGTCCTTCTCGTAGAACAGTGCGGTAGAACCATCGCCTACCGGGTGGAACAGGTCGGTGCGGGTCCAGTCGAAGATGGGCATGAAGTTGTAGCAGATGACCTTGACACCAAACTTGGACAGGTTGCGGATGCACTGCTTGTAGTTCTCGATATACTGGTCGCGGGTGGGCAGACCGATCTTGATGTCATCGTGGACGTTAACGGACTCGACAACATCCATATCAAAGCCGTATGCGTGGATCTGGTCTGCAACCTTCTGAATCTCGTCGATTTCCCAGATCTCGCCGGGCATCTTGTTGTGCAGTGCCCAGACGATGCTGGTCACGCCGGGGATCTGCTTGATGTCGCTCAGGGTGACGGGGTCGTTGCCCTCGCCATACCAGCGCCAACCCATTTTCATAGGCATAGAGAAGTTCCTCCTGTCGTTATTTATCATGTGGCACGCGCAGAACGCCTGCACGCTCTTCTTGCTTATATTCTAATATATCAGTTGTAAAATAGCAATACGCGCAATGCCAATTTTTTGTGTTTATTCTTGTATACTTTACACAAAAACGTCAAAATGCCAGTTTTTTAACAAGGTTTTTGGGCAGTGTGCTGCTTTCCTTCCATAGATTCCCTGCTCTGCCGCTGGGCTGCCCAAGCAATAGCTTGCAACCGCCAAGCATGTAGTTTTCTGACCCGCTCGGCGCAAAGCAGTCTGTTCCGGTTGACAATTCCTATAAAAACCTTTATATTCAAAACATTCAGCGCCCGCGAAACCTGCCGGGTGCACTCATCCGCTTCTATCCAAACTTCTATATATAAAGGAGGATCCGCTATGGTTTCACCTGACAAGTACATCGCCGGGCGTTCCGCTGCCGATTGGATCGCGGCATATCCCGTGGTCTCCGACCTCTGCGCCCTGAAGGAGACTGCATGGGTAAACCCGGACAAGCTGCCCTTTGCACAGGCTGCGGCTGCCTGTCCGCTGACCCTTGCCGACATCGAGGACGCCGCCGCACGGCTGGAGCGTTTTGCCCCCTACCTTGCCGCCGTCTTTCCAGAAACTGCTGCGACCGGCGGCATCATTGAATCCCCTGTCCGACCCATCCCCCGGATGCAAAAGGTGCTGGAAGAGCGCAGCGGCACCCCCATCGCCGGACAGATATGGGTCAAGCTGGACAGCCACCTGCCTATTTCCGGTTCCATCAAAGCCCGGGGCGGCATTTATGAGGTGCTGAAAACCGCCGAGGACATTGCTCTGCACAGCGGAATGCTGCACCTGACCGACAACTACGCCGTTCTGGCAGAGGAGCACTTCCGCAAGCTGTTCTCGCAATACTCCATTGCGGTGGGTTCCACCGGAAATCTGGGGCTTTCCATCGGCATCATGAGCGCAAAGCTGGGGTTTCAGGTCACCGTGCATATGTCCGCTGACGCGCGGCAGTGGAAAAAAGACCTGCTCCGCAGCCGGGGCGTCAAGGTGGTGGAGTACGCCTCCGATTACAGCATCGCCGTGACCGAGGGTCGCAAGCTGGCGGCGGGCGACCCCTACTGCCATTTTGTGGATGACGAAAACTCCAAGACCCTCTTTCTGGGCTATGCCGTAGCCGCCCTGCGGCTGAAAAAGCAGCTGGACGCGCAGGGCGTCACCGTGGATGCAGAGCATCCCCTCTTCGCCTATCTGCCCTGCGGCGTGGGCGGCGGCCCCGGCGGCGTGGCCTTTGGCCTGAAGATGCTGTTCGGCGATGCCGTACACTGCTTTTTTGCCGAGCCCACCCACTCCCCCTGCATGATGCTGGGCATGGCTACCGGCGAAAACAGCAGCGTCTGTGTGCAGGACTTTGGCATCGACAACCGCACCGCCGCCGATGGTCTTGCCGTGGGGCGTGCTTCCGGCTTTGTGGGCGGGTTGATGCGCCCCTTTATGAGCGGCTGCTACACCCTGCAGGACGAGCGGATGTATACCCTTCTGGCACAGCTGGCAGATGCCGAAGATCTTTACCTTGAGCCCAGCGCTCTGGCGGGAATGTATGGCCCGGTGCTCACCCAGCGCGGGCAGATGCTTGGCGCTTACACCGAAGCTGCCCTGCCCGCCGGTACGCTGGCAAACGCCACCCATCTGGTCTGGGCCACCGGCGGGAATATGGTCCCCCGGGAAGAAATGCAGCGCTACTATCAAAAAGGCAAGGCGCTGGCACAGAAATAAACAAAAGCCGCCTTTCGTGCCAAACAGCACAAAAAGCGGCTTTTTATCGTCTTATTTCAAGAGCAAGGAGCCTTGCGGAAGCTTATTCCGGCAGGTCCTCTTCGTTCTCCAGGCTGTGCCAGACGTTCTGGACGTCATCGTTATCCTCCAGAGAATCCAGCAGCTTGCCCATCAGCTTCAGCTGATCGGGGTCGGTCAGGCGGGTGGTGGTCATGGGCACCATGGCCAGATCGTCGGACAGGATCTCGTAGCCCTTCTCTTCCAGAGCCTTGACCACGGCAGAGTAGTTCTCGGGATCGGTGGTGACCTCGGCAGCGTCCTCGCTGGCATCAAAGTCCTCGGCACCGGCATCCAGAGCGTCCATCATGGCCTCGTCGGCGTCCTTATCCTCCAGAGAGATGTCAATGACGCCCTTCTGGTTGAACAGGAAGGCCACGCAGCCCATAGCGCCCAGATTGCCGCCGTTCTTATCGAAGTAGTGGCGCAGGTCGGCAGCGGTACGGTTGCGGTTGTCGGTCAGGGTCTCCACCATGACTGCCACGCCGCCGGGACCGTAGCCCTCGTAGGTGATGGCCTCGAACTCGGTCTTGTCGCCGCCCTCGGCCTTTTTGATGATACGCTGGATGTTATCGTTGGGCACGCTCATGCGCTTTGCCTTGGCGATCAGGTCTGCCAGCTTGCTGTTGGAAGCCGGGTTGGGGCCGCCGTCACGGACGGCAACGCTGATCTCGCGGCCGATCTTGGTAAAGACCTTGGCGCGGGCGCCGTCAGTCTTTTCCTTCTTGCGCTTAATGTTGTTCCATTTGCTATGTCCAGACATGGGAAAGAGCCTCCTAAATTTATCGGTATCTCCGCCTGCGGGCAGACGGGCTGTGGTCGCCCGCTTGTGGCAGCACACAAAATCTAACTCTGTTATTCTATCACAATCCACCGGCGCGTTCAAGCCTGAAAAGCCTGATTTTCGCCCGGATGCGTGTAAATCTGCGGTTTACAGCAGCCGCAGTGCCTTGGGGTAGTGGTTTTTCACCCGCCCGCCGGACACCTTGCCGCCGCCCAGCGGCCAGCCGTCCACGGTCACGCAGCACCAGCCGTCCGCTGCCGTGCGGGCTTCCACCTCGCGGCCGGAGAGATACTCGGTGCAGCGGCAGTCGGCAAGGGTCAGCTGCTCGCAGTTCGTGCACAGGCTGCCAAAGGCCGTGAACAGATGATGCTCCGGCACAAAGCGTCCCTTCTGCACACTGCCTACGAACACCCCCGCCCGCAGCACATGGAGCCCCGTCTGCGGAAAGGCCACCGGCAGCAGCACACCGCCGCCATGCACCACAGCCGGGCGCTGCGCCAGTGCAGGGAAATACTGCCGGGCAAACTCCTGCCATGCGGCAAGGCTCTGCGCCGGGGTGGCTTCCCCTGCCCCGGTGTCCCGGGTGCGGCGGCTCGTGCCCTGCACAGCGTCCCGGCAGGCACGGCTGTCCGCACGGCGAGTGCTGCGGGCATCTGCCGCCTTGGCAGGCTTTGCCTTACCCTTGCCCTTTTTGCCCGCCTGTGCAGCAGCGGCAAGCCAGAGCTGCTCCTCCGGGGTGTATTCCCCCTCCGGCGGCAGGGTGCGGGGCGTGCCCGCCTTGACCAGCCGGGCCATAAAATGCCCCTCGCCGCCCTGACAGGGCCAGATGCGGCGCACCTTACTTACGTCCAGCGACAGGCCGCCGGTGCGGTTCTCTTCACCCGCGCTGCCAAAGGTGTAGTCCACGTTGCCCAGCACATCGACCAGCTCAAACTCCGGGTGGCGCTGCAAAAAGGCCGCCACCTGCGCTTCGTCCTCCTCCGGCGCAAAGGTGCAGGTGGAGTACACCAGCTGCCCGCCGGGAGCCAGTGCCGCTGCGGCGCAGTCCAGAATCTGCGCGCCCAGCTCTGCGCACTGCTTTACCAGTGCTTCGCAGTGCTGCTGCTGCGCTACCGGCTCCTTGCGGAACATTCCCTCACCGGAGCAGGGCGCATCCACCAGCACCCGGTCGAAAAACTCCGGCAGTGCCTCGGCAATGCGGGCGGGGGTCTCGTTGAGCACCACGGCGTTGGAAACGCCCATGCGCTCAAGGTTGCTTTTTAAAATTTCGGCGCGCGCAGCCACATACTCGTTGCTCACCAGCACACCGCGCCCCTGCAGTGCCGCCGCCAGCTGGCTGCTTTTGCCGCCGGGCGCGGCGCACAGGTCCAGCACCCGCATCCCCGGCTGCACTCCCAGCAGCGGCGCTGCCGAAGAAGCCGAAGGCTCCTGCGAGTAGAACACCCCCGCATGGTGGTACGGATGCCGCCCGGGCTTAAAATCCGGCTGATGCACCACAAAAGCCGCCTTGCAGAAGGGCGAAGGCTCCAGCGGGAAATCTGCCCGCTGCGCAAACTGCTCCGGCGTGGTGCGCAGCGCCGACACGGTGACCCCGCGCTCTGCCGTCTGCTGCGGAGCGGCATACAGCTGCTCGTACCGCTGCCCCAGCAGGGCACGCTCCCGCTGCTCAAAATATTCCGTAGGCATATTCTTTTCCTCCCATGGGATGTATAAAGCCGCCGGCTGCGGCCACACTATGGACTGTGAGGGCGGCCCCGCCCCCACAGCAACGACCGAAAGGAGCATTCACACCATGGAAAACCGCAGTGAGAACCGCAGCACCAATTGCAAGAACCAGACCTCTAACCGTACCAGCAGCAAGACCACCAACAGCGCCACCAACGAGCACAAGCACCCCAACCAGTACACCAAGGGTGCCGATGACGAAAGCGCCAAGAACTCCACCAACAGCCGTTCCACCAACGCGAAGAACAGCCGCTGATGGCGTAAGCGGCATCTGACGGACCGCAGATGCCAACAAGCAAAGCCCGCTGCCTTCCACCACTGGTTTCCAGTGCGGAAAGCAGCGGGCTTTCGCATTCTTATTTCTGGTCAGGGTCAAACTGCTGCCACAGCACCTCAAACAGCTGGTGCACGCGCTCCAGCTGTCCGTTCAGGTACAGCCAGCCCAGCAGGCATTCGAAGCCGGTAGAGGCACGGTACTCCTCCGGGGAGGCGTGCTTGGCGACGCTGGCCTTGCTGGCGTTGCGGCCGCGCTTGAACACAGCCAACTCGTCCTCGGTGAACAGCGGCTCCAGCAGCTGCTGTTCCCGGAACTGCGCCTTGGCAGAGACATACTTGACCTTTTCGGCGTTCAGCTTTCCGGCTGAAAGGCGGTGGTGCTCCACCAGACGCTGGCGCACCAGCAGTTCCAGCACGCTGTCCCCTACAAAGGCCAGCGCCAGCGGGCTGAGCTCCCGCGGGTCGATCTTTTCTGATTCGTTCATGATGCTTTATCCTTAGAAGATATAGTCGAACTGATACTCGCCGATGAGAATGGTATCGTTCTCTTCCACGCCCTTCTGCACCAGCGCGTCCAGAATGCCGCTCTCGCCCAGCTGACGCTGGAAGAACTGCAGGCTCTCGTAGTCGTCCACGTTGCTGCCGGCCAGAATATACTCCAGCCACGGGGCATCCACGCTCCACACATGGGCTTCCATGCGCTGGATGGTGAAGTCGCGGCCGTTCTTCTTGGGCTCCGGCTTTTTGTACTCGGGGGTGAACACCGGCACCTGCGGGATATCCTTGAGACGGTTGTACACCAGACCCGGCAGCTGCTTGACGCCCTGCATGGTGGCGGCAGAGATTGCCACAAAGGTCAGCCCCTTGCCCTCCACATACTGGCGGAAGGTCTCGATCTGCTCCTCGGTGGCAAGGTCGCACTTGTTGCCCACAACGATCTGCGGACGCTCGGCCAGCACGGGGCTGAACTTTGCCAGCTCCTCGTTGATCTTCTCAAAGTCCTCGATGGGGTCGCGGCACTCGCTGCCGGAAACATCCACAACGTGCAGCAGCAGGCGGCAGCGCTCCACATGGCGCAGGAAATCGTGTCCCAGACCGACGCCCTCGCTGGCACCCTCGATCAGGCCGGGAATGTCGGCGCAGACAAAGCTTGCGCCCTCACCCACCGACACAACGCCCAGCGTGGGCACAAGGGTGGTAAAGTGGTAGTTTGCGATCTTGGGCTTTGCCGCGCTGATGGTGGAGATGAGGGTGGACTTGCCCACATTGGGGAAGCCGATCAGACCCACGTCCGCGATCAGCTTCAGTTCCAAGGTCACCTGCAGATCCTCGCCGGGCATACCGGGCTTTGCAAACTTGGGGATCTGGCGGGTGGGGGTGGCAAAGTGTGCGTTGCCGTAGCCGCCGCGGCCACCCTTAGCAATGGTGACCGGGGTGTGGTCGGACAGGTCTGCGATAACAAGGCCGCTCTCTGCGTCCTTGATCACGGTGCCCAGCGGCACCTTGATGACCAGATTCTCAGCATTTTTGCCGTGGCACAGGCTTGCGCCGCCCTTGCCGCCCTCTGGGGCCACATACTTGCGTTTATAGCGGAAGTCCATCAGGGTAGACAGATGGTCGTCCGCCACAAAGATGATGTCGCCGCCCCGGCCGCCGTCACCGCCGTCCGGACCGCCTGCGGCCACGAATTTTTCGCGGTGGAAGCTCACCGCGCCATCGCCGCCCTTGCCCGCATGGAGCCATATCGTGGCGATGTCGATAAAGTTAGTCTGTGCTGCCATACAGCCCCTCCTTAGTTTTATAGGCTATTGCGTTTCAGCGCCCTCATCCGAGACAGCGCCACCCGAACACATAGCCTTATTTCATCAAAAAGAGCCGGGCCACAAGGGTCCGGCTCTACGATTGCAGTTATTCAGAAAGAAGTTACTGCTTAACGCTGCACTTCTTGCCGCTCTTGCCCACGCGCTCGAAACGGACGGTGCCGTCCACCAGAGCAAACAGGGTATCATCGCTGCCCTTGCCAACGTTCTCACCCGGCATGATGTGGGTGCCACGCTGACGGACCAGGATGTTGCCGGCCAGAACGAACTGACCGTCTGCACGCTTGGTGCCCAGACGCTGTGCTGCGGAATCGCGGCCGTTCTTGGTGC
>OGKD01001725.1_pt1 | contig 11224 bp, 8 predicted proteins | sample 1572371 | NCBI WGS metagenome assembly OGKD01 (sample SAMEA2582096, study PRJEB24529) | metagenome | biome: Human gut stool | place: China | collected 2011 | reverse complement strand
CTGGAAAAACAGCGTGCCGAAAAACAGGAGCAGGAAGAACGGCAATATAATCTGAGAATAGATGGCAAAGATGTGGCAGATCTGACAGGAAAACTGGTGGAACTGCTAGGTACTTCAACATCTATAGGAGTGATGGAAAGCGGAACATCGTCATTTGATGCGTTGGCATAGAAGCGTTGAAAAGGAGCAATATTGATTTAGTTGTTGGAAGAAAAACACTGATAAAGTTCAGAAAGAAACTAGTCAGACAAAGTAAAAACAGATAGGAAGGTAAGATTATGGCAATCACAGGATCCCAACAACGGTATCTGTATCAAGTGCATTTTTAAAGAAGTGCATGAATGACCCAGAAAAAGCAAAATATTTGGAAGAAAATTTAGCGGCTATTCCGGATTGTGCCAAAAGTGCAGTTGCTGGTTGTCAGGGAACCTTGACAAATCTTAGTTATCAGATTGATGCAACACAAATTTACACGAAATAATCCAAGAACAGAAAGCGAAGGAGAAGCAGAAAAATTCATAGTATAATTGTGACACTTATGGTAAAATCGCATCAGATGTCGAAAGATATCTGATACGAAGAGAAAAGGACGAGAAATATGAACAAAAGTGTCAGTATTATTACGGATTTGGATGGTTCAAAAATAGCCCTTATTAATGATATAAGATTTAAGTCGAGGAAGGGGATAGATTGGAATGAAGTAGAGCAGTATCTGAAAGAATATATTGGAGAATACTTTGAAATATCCGAAACCTCAGAGAAAATATATATCGGTTCTGATTTTCCAGATGGGTTCAGTCATTCAAATGATACAAAGGGATTAAAAGGTGCTAATATGAAAGCGAAAGCAAACATTACGCCTGCTATTGGTGAACTTATCCAGATTGCTTCTGAAAAGGCACAGTATCCTGATTATAAGAATAAACATGGGGCAAAGGCACAATTTGGATGGTATCGTTATAATACAAGATTTGGAATACCGGTTTATGATGAAGATGGAAATCTGGAGCGTTATAACATTTTTTCAACAAGAATGCTTGTAAGATGTGATGCAGATGGAAAACTTTATCTATATGATTTGGTAAGAACAAAAAAAGAAACGAGCAAGCCGCATGAGCAATAGCTGTACGGTAGTAAACTTCGTTTCTTCCTAACACCTATAGTAAAGGTATATGTATTGTTTGTCAAGAAGAAAATCTTGAAAGGATGTGATTTCATGGCATACAGCCAGCAACTTTGGGACGAAGCAAAAAGAAAATGTAAGCTTGGGGAAGAAGAAATAAGAATGGCAAAAGAAATGAGGCTTAATCCCAAGAGCCACAAAAGGAAAAAATAACATTTAACTAAGCCGTTATGGAGAGTACATCTTCATGGCGGCTTTTTTTGTTGGCATTTGAAAGAAGGTGAGAAAATTGAAAATCAAAAAGGTTGATAAAGCAAAGAAGGGAATGTTCAGGCAGTATCGGGCAGCATTAAAGGAATCCAAGCAGTCCATTAAGACAAAAAATTCTTCCATTAAGATGAGCATTCGCAACTGTGTCTGCACTTGGAAACTCGGAAAGCAGGGCATAGACGGAAGCCATATGAAGTGTAGGAACGAGGTTTTCCAATTCGGGAAAAAGGATACAAACAAGTCTGGAAATGGAAGATTTCAGTTTTGCTCGTTCTCCAGCTAACGGAATATCCCTCTGAAAAAGCGGTCGGCGAGGCGCAGCAGGAAAGCTGCCCCGACCGCTCTGCCAACAGCACTCCTTGCGACAGGAGAGGATTGTGGCGATTCCGAAGTCAGTTCACGCGGAGCGCATCCAGCAGAATTTCAATGTGAATGATTTTGTTCTGTCTCCTGCGGATATGGTGCAGATTGGCTCCAATATCACTTCGGTTCCAGATTCACAGCCGGGCGGAAGGAAATTCACTGTAGTATCTGCTTTGCACATATTATGAGGACACGATTCTGGAGGCGTTTCCTTTTCCTTACACGGACAGATGATATTTTCCCATCCAGTCATTGAGCTGGATAAAATATGCCATAAGCTGGGGTCCCGCCATGAGCTGACCGAACCACGGTCTGCCAAGCTCCTTGGGAGCGGCGAGGAACGCCTTGGCTTTTTTTGGATCGATCAGCGGGTAGACCGGCGCGTTCGGATCGCTTATGATCCGGCGCAGGTGATCCGCGAGAAGCTTCTCGTAGCCCGGGTGGTAAGTCTTCGGGTACGGGCTTTTTTTGCGGTGCAGCAGTTCTGCCGGAAGCAGATCCGCGCAGGCGTCGCGCAGCAGCGTTTTTTCCACGCCGTTCTGATACTTCATGCTCCACGGCACGTTGAAGACGTACTCCATGATGCGGTGGTCAGCAAAGGGAACGCGCGCTTCCAGACCGGAGTACATGCTGGTGCGGTCCATGCGGTCGAGGAGCGTCTGCATGAACCACTTGATATTCAGGTAGCCGACGGCACGCCTGCGGGCTTCCTCGGGCGATTCGCCGGGAAGCTTCGGGGAAGCACTTATAGTCTCTTCATAGCGGGCGCGCGAGTAACCGGCGAGATCCAGGCGGTCAGTCACGTCGCCGGACAGGAATGCGGCGCGCGCAGAGACATCGGCAGACCACGGAAAACCGTCACGGTTTAAAAGCTCCGGGCGGTAGAACCAGGGATAGCCGCCGAAGATTTCATCGGCACATTCTCCGGTCAGTGTGACTTTGTTGTGTCTGGCGACCAGAGAACAGAAGTAGAGCAGAGAGGCATCCACATCGGTCATGCCGGGAAGATCCCTGGCGTCGACCGCCGAAAAAAGTGCCTCATAAAGCGTGCTCTGGGAGCATTCCAGATAGGTGTGGTGCGTCTGGCAGTGGGCGAGCATGATGTTGACGTAGGGCAGATCGCGCTCGGGCTGAAAGGCGTTTGACTGGAAATATTTATCGTTTTCCGCAAAATCAAAAGAGAACGTATTTAGAGTCTGCCCGTCCTTTTGCATGCAGCCTGCGGCGATCGCGGTTACGATGGAAGAGTCGATGCCGCCGGAGAGAAAGGTGCAGACCGGGACGTCCGAGACCATCTGCCGCTTTACGGCATCGCGCACCAGATAAGAGACCATCTCCACCGTTTTTTCATAGGAATCGGTGTGCGGGGCGGCGGTAAGATCCCAGTAGCACACCTGCTTCGTGCCCTCCCGGGAGAAAATCTGATAATGACCGGGGAGAACCTCGTGCATGCCGGAAAAAATGCCGTTGCCGGGTGTGCGTGCCGGACCGATGGACAGAAGCTCCAACAGGCTGTTTTCATCGATGGTGGGCGTGATATCCGGGTGGCAGAAGAGCGCTTTTGGCTCGGAGCCAAAGACCAGTGTGCCGCCCGGGGTGCTGTAGAAGAGCGGTTTGGTACCGGCACGGTCACGGTACAAAAGCAGTTCACCGGTTCCGCCGTCCCAGATCGCAAAGGCAAAAATGCCGTTCAGGCGGCTGACAAAATCCCTCCCATAGTGCAGATAGGCGCAGAGAATGACTTCCGTGTCGGAAGTGGTGGAAAAAGTATACCCAGCGGCGAGAAGCGGCGGCAGCAGTTCGTCGGTGTTGTAGATCTCGCCATTGTAGACGATCGCGCAGGTGCGTTCCCCATCCTGCCGGATTATGGGCTGACTGCCGCCCGCAATATCGCGGATGCTGAGTCTGGCGTGGGAAAGCCCCACATGCGTGTCTAAATAGGTGCCGAAACTGTCGCTGCCGCGGTGGGCGAGCGCGTGATGCATGTCGGTGAGAATACGTTCCCAGAGGACGGGTTCCTTTTTAAAATTTTTAGAAAAGTCGCAGAAACCGGAGATTCCGCACATATAAAATACTCCTTTCATGGGAGAATGCGCCGGCAGGCTGCCGCACATTCAGATACTGGAATAGTGTATGCCGCGCAAACGGAAATTATGAGCCGGCAGAAAACGGGTACTTGCGCATCTCACGTAAACCGCTATAATAGAGAAGAATGTGAAAGGGTGAGAGATACTTATGAACGAGAAAAAGAACGAACTTCAGATGTCAGAGGCATTTCTGACCAGTATTTTTCTGGCGGTCTCCGGAGGATTTCAGGATGCCTATACCTATAATACGAGGGAGGAGGTCTTCTCCAATGCCCAGACCGGCAACGTGGTGCTGATGAGTCAGAATTTTATGGTGGGCAGATGGATGGACGGACTGCGCTATCTGTTCCCGTTGCTGGCGTTTGCGTTTGGCGTGTTTTTTGCGGAGCGCATACAGGGGCGTTTCAAATACGCGAAGCGGCTTCACTGGAGACAGGGAATTCTGCTGCTTGAGATTGTGATTTTATTTGCAGTGGGATTTATCCCGCAGGAATACAACATGGCGGCGACGGTGCTGGTGTCTTTTGCCTGCGCGATGCAGGTGCAGACGTTCCGCAAGGTAAATGGCTATTCCTATGCGAGCACGATGTGCATTGGCAATCTGCGGAGCGGCACGGCGGCATTTTCCATGTATCTGCGGGACAAGAGACCGGAACAGTTAAGACAGTCGCTCTACTATTTCGGAATCATTCTTTTCTTTGCGATCGGGGCGGGCATCGGCGGCAATCTGTCCATGCGCTACGGTATTCACATGATCTGGGTGTCGGTGGGATGTCTTCTGGTCAGCTTCTTTATGATGTTTTCTGAGCGGGTGAAATAAAAAACAGACAAAAACAGAATACAGGCAGACATAACGGTCTCCGCGGCGGCATCTAATAGAAATAAGATGTTGTTGCGGAGATTTTTTATGCCGAACGAAAAAATGGAGAATCTGCTGAATCTGGCACTGGCGGCGACACAGGAGGAGCGGGAGAAGTCGCTGGAGCTGGACATCGGCTACGATAGTGCCGAACAGACGTGGGAGGTCATTGTAAAATTTGTCGGGACAACGGAGGAGCTTGAGGCGCTCCTTTTTAAAAATTTTCCGGAGGAATATCCGCGGATTCGACTGACAAATCTGCAGAATGAATATGCCGTTTTAGTGCTGCCGGAACATCTCGTGGAGCCGGTGGCAGCGCTGGATAAAATCGAGTACATGGAAAAGCCGAAACTTTTATTTTTCGCGGTGGACAATGGAAAGCGTGCATCCTGCATTACGCAGCTGCAGGAGAGAACCGGCCTGTCGGGTGCCGGTGTCCTTGTGGCGGTCATTGATTCCGGCATCGATTACGCGCATCCGGATTTTCGGAGGGCGGACGGTACGACCCGCATTGTCAGTCTCTGGGATCAGACGATCCCGGCGTCCGGGGGCTTGTCGGCGCCGGCGGGGTATTTCCTTGGAACCGAGTACGATGAGGCGCGCATCAACGAGGCGCTCGCGCAGCCCACGGAACAGCAGCGGTATGCGGTCTGCCCGAGCAGGGATGCATCGGGACACGGGACACACGTGGCGGGAATTGCCGCCGGCAACGGAAGAGCGTCGGAGGGAAGATACCGCGGTGTGGCGTATGAGAGCGATCTTTTGATTGTAAAGCTCGGCAACCAGCGGGAGGGGGCGTTCCCGCGGACAACGGAACTGATGCAGGCGGTGGATTACTGCATTAGAAAAGCGCAGGAGCGACAGCAGCCGGTCGCTATCAACTTAAGCTTTGGGAATAATTACGGAAGCCACACGGGAACGTCGCTCATCGAGACTTATCTGGATGATCTCGCAAACTACTGGAAGAGCTCGATCGTGATCGGAAGCGGGAATGAGGGAGCGGCTGCCACGCACACGGCGGGAGCGCTTGGAATGGGGCAGGCGGAAAATGTAGAGTTCGCGGTGAGCGCGTACGAGAGCGCCTTAAATCTTCAGATCTGGAAATCCTATGCGGATGAGATGGCGGTGCTTCTCATTCATCCGGGCGGCATGCAGATCGGACCGATCCGCCAGATACAGGGACCGCAGCGTTTTACGCTGGGGCAGACGCAGATTCTGCTCTACTATGGAGAGCCGAGTCCGTACAGCCCCTACCAGGAGATTTACCTGGACTTTCTTCCTGTGCGGGACTATGTGGACAGTGGAATCTGGACGGTGCGCCTGATTCCACAGCGCATCGTCACGGGGCGCTATGATATGTGGTTCCCGGCGGGAGGCGTTTTAAACGAAGGCACCGGATTCCTTCTGCCGCGGGAGGAGACGACGCTTACCATTCCGTCCACTGCGGCAAAGGTGATTACGGTCGGGGCGTACGACGCGCGGTTCGGGCAGCTGGCGGGATTTTCAGGCAGAGGATTTACCGGAAACGGACAGGTCAAGCCGGATCTTGCGGCGCCGGGCGTGGAGATCACCTCCTGCGCGCCGGGCGGAGGCTATACGGCGCGTTCCGGAACTTCGATGGCAACCCCGTTTGTGACGGGGAGCGCGGCACTTCTGATGGAATGGGGGATTGTGCGCGGAAACGATGCGTACCTGTACGGAGAAAAAATAAAGGCGTACCTGATCCGCGGAGCGCGTCCGCTCGGAGGAGGAAGGGCTTCTGGTCTGCTGCAGGAATATCCGAATCCGCAGGTGGGGTGGGGAACTTTATGTTTGTCGGACAGTCTGCCGGAGTAGGAAAACGGGAAGAATTCCGGAAACGCAAAAAAAAAATAACATGGAAATTGTGCAGTATTTCAAAGAAAGATAAACAAAATATAAATTAATTGTGAAAAATAAATGAGAAAATTGAAAATTATGTTATACTTTTAACTAAATAAAAAACATACAGTATATTTTATGAGGATGGCTGGTGAAAACCGGCGGTTTCAGCTTACTGCGTGGTAATGAAATTTTGTTAAAGCAGACCGAAGTGGAGTGAATGATATTGTTTACCAGCATGAAGTGATCGTTCCGGACAGGGGACTTCCGTTTAAGCTGTTTCTCTTTGAGGGCGGCGGCGGAAAATACATCAGGGAGAAGCACTGGCACCGTTCTATCGAGATATTTGCCGTGAGACAGGGGCAGCTTGATTTTTTCCTAAATGAGAAAAAATATGTGCTTGCAGCGGGGGATTTTGTGCTGGTGAACAGCAATGAGGTGCATGCGATCCATGCCCCTCTGCCAAACGAGACGATTGTGCTGCAGATTCCGCTTGGCGTCTTTGCGGATTATTATACGGAAGAACAGTTTATCTGGTTTTCGCACAGCGGAAAAGAGGATGACCGTCAGGTATTTTCCCTGCTCGAGACGATGTTTGTGGCGTACGGTGAGAAACAGACCGGTTACGAATTAAAAATGCTAAGCTGCTTTTATCAGCTGGAGTATCTTCTGGTGACAAGATACCGGAAGCTTGAGGTGGGCGAAGAGATACTTAAGAACAATAAGCAGCTTAAGCGTCTTGGAAGGATTACCGGGTATCTGAAGGAGCATTATACGGAGGATCTCTCTTTAGAAAAGCTGGCAGGCATCTTCGGTTATTCACCGGCATATCTCTCCCGGATGTTTCAAAAATATGCGAAGATCAATTACAAGGAATACCTGTCGAGTGTGCGCCTGAAGCATGCCGTGAGGGATCTGGAAGAGACGGATCTTGCGATTGGCGAGATTGCATTGAACCACGGCTTCCCAAACAGTAAGGCATTTTCCAACCTGTTCCGGAAGCGGTACGGAATGCTGCCGAATCAATACCGGAAGACGGTCACATCAGAAAAAGAACGGTTCTCCTCATATTACTTACCGCATAAAGGCAGCCGTTTATTTCTGATGTGACGGCTTCCGGTAAAACGCTCCGCGGGGGCAGGGGCAAGAACACTAATTTATCGTAGTAATATCTATAGTTTCTCCCGCGTATCCGGAAGGAGATCTGTGCTACCATAGATGTATATAAAATAAAATGGCAGGAGGAGCACAGAATGACAGGACCAGTGGCACCGAGAGACCCGGAAAAAGCAAGAGCATATTTTTATATTATGCGTGAAAAAGAGATCTGCGGACTGAAGCAGGGAGATGGCAAAGCAGTGCAGTTCATCTATGAAAGTGACGGCCGTCTGGCAAACAGTGCACAGATTGTCGGAAATATCACGGATAGCAGAATACTTGAACTGCTCGGTACAGTGAAAGGCTTCCGCACGCTTGTACACAGTATTGGTGTGTCGGTTGAGATGGAGCATCCGGCTGAAAAGATAGAATTTGTTTTTCAGATGTACGGCAAAAAGGATTTGTATGGGGGCGGAACGAATCTGGTGGCAACACTGCAGGGAGATGGGATGGAACAGAGGATCTGTCTGTCGGATTATGAATGGAGTCTGGATGATGATGTGCCCGGACAGATCCGCTTTACATTTGACAAACCGGAACGGGTGGGAAAGGCAGATGTCCGTTTTTATTTAAACGACGGATTTACGGCACCGGAAGATCTGACAGAAGAAAAAGTGGATCTCCATTCGGAAGAATATTATAAGATGGTGCAGCGCTCTCTTATGAACCTGGGAAATACCTACCGCATCCGGAAAGTGATTGAGAAAGCGCGAGCCGGAAAAGAAGTGACGCTTGCTTTTATCGGAGGGTCCATCACACAGGGGGCAGGGGCAGTGCCGATTCACACAGAGTGTTATGCATATAAGGCATATCAGCTGTTTCAGAAACGATTTGCACGGAACAATAATGTCAGATTCATCAAGGCGGGAGTAGGAGGAACCCCATCGGAGCTTGGAATGATCCGTTTTGACAGAGATGTGCTGCGTGAGGGGGAACAGCCGGATCTTGTTGTAATCGAGTTTGCGGTGAATGATGAGGGAGATGAGACCAAAGGGGACTGCTATGAGAGTCTGGTGCGTAAGGTATTGAAGCTGCCGTGGAGACCTGCGGTGGTACTCTTGTTTTCCGTATTTGCAAATGACTGGAATCTTCAGGAACGTCTGCAGCCGGTGGGAAGACAGTACGACCTTCCGATGGTAAGTATTCTGGATGCGGTTACCCCGCAGTTTTCCGGAAAAGAACAGAAAAGAGTGATTACGAAGAACCAGTTTTTTTATGACATGTTTCATCCGACCAACCTTGGACATACCATTATGGCAGATTGTCTGGAATACCTGATGGAGGTATGCGATACGTCCGACCATGCGAGGGTGGACAGCTTCCGGCAGGGCATGACGGAGGAGGAAGTCTTAGAACAGTGTCTGCGCGGGGAGCCTGCGATCGGCAATTCGTTTGAAAAAGTAAAACTCTTAGACCGGCGGGACGGATATGAGGGCGCCAGTATGAGAGAGGGAGGCTTTGATGCGACAGATCACGAACTGCAGTGTGTGGAAATGGATCAGGATCTTTGCACTACGCCGGAATTCCCATATAACTGGATGTATGATGGAACTAAGCCGGATCGGGCGTTTTTTGAACTGACGATCACATGCAGAGCGTTATTTCTGATATTTAAGGATTCCGGCGAGGTGGATGCTGGGACAGCGGATGTGCTGGTGGATGGGGAATTCCGGTTCACAGCAGATCCACATGTCAATAACTGGTTGCACTGTAATGCGGTGCTCGTATTTCAGGAGAAGGAAACGGCAGCACATACCGTGAGAATCCAGATGAGCGGTGAGAATCTGGATAAGAAATTTACGATTCTCGGATTTGGATATGTGGAGTAGGGGGGAAAAGCTATGGTTACAGTTAAGAATCCGATTTTGACGGGATTTTATCCGGACCCGTCGATCTGCCGGGTAGGAGAAGATTTCTATCTGGTAACATCCAGTTTTGCATATGCACCAGGTGTTCCGCTGTTTCACAGCAGGGATCTGGCACATTGGGAGCAAATCGGAAATATTCTGCAGAGAAAAGAGCAGCTTGCTGTTGGGGGAGAGGAGATTTCCAGGGGAATCTATGCGCCGACCATCCGATACCATAAGGGTATTTATTATATGATTACCACAAATGTCAGCTATGGAGGTAATTTTATTGTGACGGCGGAGCACCCGGAGGGACCGTGGTCAGATCCCTGTTATCTGGGAGAAGAAGCAGCCGGGATTGATCCCAGCCTGTTTTTTGATGAGGATGGCAGGTGCTATTATTGCGGAACCAGACCGAATCCCGATGGAGTAAGGTACAATGGGGACTGGGAGATCTGGGTGCAGGAACTGGATCTGACGACGAAGAAGCTGGTCGGAGAGAGCATGGCAATCTGGAAAGGGGCTGTGAGAGGGGCAATCTGGCCGGAGGGACCACATCTGTACAAAAAAGACGGCTATTATTATCTGCTGCATGCAGAAGGAGGAACCGGACCGGAACACAGCATCAGTGTGGCGAGAAGCCGAAAGCTGTTTCAATGGTTTGAGGGATGCCCGCGCAATCCGATCTTTACACATCGGAATCTTGGGGCGGATTATCCTGTGGTCTATGCTGGTCATGGGGATCTGGTGGAGGATCAAAACGGGAACTGGTATGTGGTGATGCTCGCCACGAGACGCTGTAAGAACCATGGAAGTATGGGGCGCGAGACTTTTCTGGCAAAAGTTGTATGGCAGGATGGATGGCCGGTAATTGCTGCCGGAACCGGACGTCTGGAGAAGACACTGGAAGTGCCGCTAAAAGAGTACCGGTTTCCGGAAGAAACAGGAACGTGCGATACCCTGTGTTTCTGGGAGACGAGACCGGATCAGAGGCTGCTTGGGATCGGGGGAAGAAATGAGGCATCCTATTCGCTGACAGAAAAACGCGGTGTATTCCGCTTATACTGTGGAAAACAGACGATCGGTGAAAAAGGATGCAGCAGTTATTTCGGACTTCGTCAGAAAAGCTATCATTTCCATGCAGCGGTCAGATTCCGCTTTGAACCACAGTCGGAGGGAATGGTATTATACCAGAACCATGAGAATCATCTGAGGATGGAGATCGGGAAAAAGGGAGCAGATGTCTGCTTTCGGGTGAGCGCATATGTTCATGCCAGGGAAGAGGTCATCCGTGAAGTTCTTCTGAAAGAAGAGCAGGAGTTATGGGAGATTCTGATCCGCGGAGAGGAGCAGAGTGCGGGTATCTGGGTAAGGCTGGGAGAAAAAATGATCTGTGCCTGCGATAAGGTCAGTCTGCTTGCGTATACCACGGAAGAGGCGGGAGGCTTTGTGGGATGCACCATTGGAATGTACGCGTCTTCGCATGGAACTGACAGTAAAAATTATGCGGATTATGTGAGCTTTACGTGCAGTGGAGCAGAAGAATAGAGCAAAAGGAGAGGGAGAGAGATGAGTCTGGAGACGAAAGAATATGCAAAAAGACTGGTGGAACAGATGACGTTGGAGGAGAAGATCAGCCAGATGCGCTATGAATCAC
>OGKD01001714.1_pt1 | contig 11312 bp, 10 predicted proteins | sample 1572371 | NCBI WGS metagenome assembly OGKD01 (sample SAMEA2582096, study PRJEB24529) | metagenome | biome: Human gut stool | place: China | collected 2011 | reverse complement strand
ACCTGATCAACGAGGGCGGCTTCTCCAAGATGCGCTACTCCATCTCCAACACCGCCGAGTACGGCGACTACCGCACCGGCAAGCGCCTCATCACCGAGGACACCCGCAAGGAGATGAAGCAGGTCCTGAAGGAGATCCAGGACGGCACCTTCGCCTCCGAGTTCCTGACCGAGATGAGCCCGAAGGGTGGCCGCAAGACCCACTTCCTCGCACAGCGCCGCATCGCCGCCAACCATCCCATCGAGAAGGTCGGTGCCGAGCTCCGCAAGATGATGAGCTGGCTGAAGAAGTAATTGTAAGATAACGCTCTAAGCCTTCCCCCGAGGGGGAAGGTGGCCCCGCAGGGCCGGATGAGGGCAGAGCTCCCGCAGCATCCCGTTTACGGGCGGCGGGCGTAAGGCCGCCCCTCATCCGCCGCTTCGCGGCACCTTCCCCCGCAGGGGGAAGGCATTTTATATGAAAACGGAGAAAACCTATGAACAGCGATAACGTCAAAAAAGGCCCGGAGCGGGCACCAAACCGCAGCCTGTTTTATGCGCTGGGCTACACGCCGGAGGAGCTGGACCGTCCGCTGATCGGCGTCGTTTCCGCCTACAGCGAGATCGTCCCCGGCCACGCCCATCTGGATAAGATCGCCGATGCCGTCAAGGCTGGCGTGCGCATGGCAGGCGGCACCCCCATCCTCATCCCGGCCATCGGCGTCTGCGACGGCATCGCCATGGGCCATGTAGGCATGAAGTACAGCCTCGCTTCCCGCGAGCTCATCTGCGACAGCGTGGAGACCATGCTGATGGCTCATCAGCTGGACGGTCTGGTGCTGGTGCCGAACTGCGATAAGATCGTTCCCGGCATGGTCATGGCCGCTGTCCGCATGGATGTGCCTGCCGTGGTCTGCTCCGGCGGCCCCATGCTGGCCGGCACCTACGGCGGCGAGGAAGTCAGCCTTTCCAAGATGTTCGAGGCCGTGGGCGCTTATAAGGCCGGTATGATCACCGACGAGCAGCTGGAAGACTGCACCTGCAACTGCTGCCCCAGCTGCGGCAGCTGCTCCGGCATGTACACCGCCAACAGCATGAACTGCCTGTGCGAGGCCATCGGCATCGCACTGCCCGGCAACGGCACCATCCCCGCCGTCTACTCCAAGCGGCTGCAGCTGGCAAAACACGCCGGTATGGCCGTCATGGATATGGTGAAGAAGGGTATCACCGCCCGCCAGATCATCAACGAGCGCTCCATCCGCAATGCGCTGACCTGCGATATGGCGCTGGGCTGCTCCACCAATACCGTTCTGCACCTGCTGGCCATCGCCTACGAGGCCGGTGTGCCGATCGATCTGAAGCTTTTCAATGAGATAAGCGCCAAGACCCCGAACCTCTGCCATCTGGCCCCCGCAGGCCCCACCCACATGCCCGACCTCTACGCCGCCGGCGGCATCCCTGCCGTGCAGGCAGAGCTGGCCAAGAAGGGTCTGCTGGACCTCGATGTCCCCACCGTCACCGGCAAGACCCTCGGCGAGAACATCAAGGGCGCTCACATCCTGAACGACAAGGCCATCCGTCCCATCGATGATCCCTATTCTCAGACCGGTGGTCTGCAGATTTTGTGGGGCAACATCGCCCCCGATGGCTGCGTCGTCAAGCGCAGCGCCGTGGCCCCCGAGATGCAGGAGCACTCCGGCCCGGCCCGCGTCTTCAACAGCGAGGAAACGGCCATCGCCGCCATCTATGCGGGCAAGATCGTCCCGGGCGACGTGGTGGTCATCCGCTACGAAGGCCCCAAGGGCGGCCCCGGTATGCGTGAGATGCTCAACCCCACCTCCGCTCTGGCCGGCATGAAGCTGGACAAGACCGTGGCCCTCATCACCGATGGCCGCTTCTCCGGCGCTTCCCGCGGCGCTGCCATTGGCCACGTCAGCCCGGAAGCCGCTTCCGGCGGCCCCATTGGCCTTGTTGAGGAGGGCGATACCATCCACATCGACATCCCCAACGCCAGCATCACGCTGGAAGTGCCCGATGAGGTGCTGGCCCAGCGCAAGGCAAAGTATGTGGCTCCCGAGCCCAACATCAAGACCGGCTGGCTCAGCCGCTACGCCCGTATGGTCACCAGCGCAAACCTCGGCGCAGTGCTGAAGTAAGGCGCATTTTCTGCAAAACCAAAGCATCCCCTGCAGGGCCCGGCCGGGCAATGGCCGGAAAGGCTGCAGGGGATGCTTTTTTGTTCTGGCCGGGGCGCAAAAAAGCCCCGGGCCGCAGGGCTCCGGGGCAGGGGGAATCAAGCCTCAAAAATAACCACAGCGAGGAGGAAAGTCTTCTCCCCAATGGTTTTGTGGGCGGCGGCGATCCTCAGGTGAGTGGCGTTTTTGGGTGCCGTATCGTAATCTCCAGAAACAACGACCCCTCCTCCCGACTGCGTAAGCAACTGAAACATCTCCACCGATACAAAGCCAGCGCAGTCTGTGACATCTGTTGCATAGAAGACGGTGCAGGAAGTGTCCTTGTTGTAGTTGCTCAGGCGCTGCTGCAGAGCCTGCGTGACGGTAGTGGTGCCGCTGATCACTGCATCTCCATCAAGCTCATCATCGTCAGTCGTACTCATCCAGTTCGTGTCAAACAGGGGGACAATATCACGGCGGAGCTCGGGAATCTGATAGCTTACCGAGATCTCATTTTTGTTTCCCTCCTGAGAGCAGGCATACTTTAGCCAATCGACCACACTTTCGGCGACTGCACGATCCGGAGACGTTGCCTTGCCGCATCCGGTGAGCATGGCCAGAGCCATGACGCCTGCAAGGATGAGCGCAAGGATCTTTTTGACGGGTTTCATATAGAAGTCCTCCTTATCCAGTGTTGAACAAAATATTTCCTCCGTCCGTAGGCGGAGGATCAAGTTATTATACCCCCCCCCTACTATTATTTCAAGGGCTTTTTACAAAATCGTCGTTTTGCCTAAGATAATTGGATAAAACCGGGGAATTTGACGGGGTTATACGCCGGAAGTTGGAAAAAAGTTGGACAAAAGGGGCTGCTGGACCTCGATGTCCCCACCGTCACCGGCAAGACCCTCGGCGCAGTGATGAAGTAAGATAATATAAAGAACAGGAGCTGCATCCTTTCGGGACGCAGCTCCTGTTCTTTTATCGGAAAGTGTGATATAATCGTCCTGCGGTTCACCCGCCTATTTTATAGGAGAGGGGGTGAGTCAAATGGAGTACATCTTTGCATTTTTGGTATCTGTCGCAGCAGACGTAACATCACGTTATATCTGCAAGTGGCTTGACAGATATGACGAGGACCGCAAGCACAGATAAAAGAAGACCCCCTTTCGGAGTTGCCGCTCCGTGAGGGGGTTTTCTTTTTGGTGAGTCCAAATGGAATCTTTGCATTTCCACTTTCAGTATATGCGAAATTCAAAAAAAGTCAAGCTTACCGCAAGAAAATTACATTTTACGCCCCAAGCTGAAACTCAAATGTATACCCATCCTCGCCGTAGTGCTCATTGCCTACCCAGAGAACAGACTTATCAGTCAGATCGTAGACCACGCTGTGGACGGTGTTGCTGTTGGAGTCGTCGTTGTTCCAGGTGCGGCGGCCCACCGAAGCCAGCAGGTCCATGGCAGCGTTCTTGTCAGCCACGACGCCGTTGGTCTGGCGCAGGGCAGCCGCAAGGTGCTCGTAGCGGTCAAGGCCCTTCATCTCGACGGTAGTGCCGTCGTAGTAGCCGGGGGTCTTGATGAAGTTGGTCACCACCTGCCAGTCGGAGGAATCGGAGAGGGCGTCGGTGTCGTTCCAGAGGACGTTCAGCTGACGCTGAGAGCCGTCGGTGTCGTGGTCGGCATCAGCACCCACCCACTCGAGGACGGCGCTGCGGCCGGTGGAGTCGGCCACCATGTAGTGGAAGCAGCTGCTTGCCGAGTCGTGGAGGTCGTACTGCTCAGCCAGCGCCACAGCGTCCTCCACCGAGTCGGCGTAGTCGAGGATGAGCCGGAGCAGGGTGGTGGAGGTGAGGTCGGGCTTGTCGGTCTGGGTGTCGGTGGGGGTGCCTTTGCCCTCGCCCTGATAGGACATGAAGATGCCGCAGGCCACACCGGCGTCGTTGACGCCGTCCAGCGGCACATAGGGGGCCGCGAGGGTCAGGATTTTCTGGCCGAGGCTCTCTACGTCCTTGTCCTTGTCGAGGCCGAGGAAGCTCAGGTCGATGGTGGAGTAGGAGGCGTGACGACCCTTACCGGGGTTCGTGTAGACGATGGCGGTGTTGGTGGCCGAGAAGTCGTAATTGCGGCCAAAGACCCGGTCGCCGCTCTGGGTGTCTGCGGTAAAGGCCGAGCAGGCAATGGTGCTGGTCTTGATGTTCATGGGGATGATGCCCTTGGTGATGCTCTGGGTGATGAAAGAGATGAGCTCAGAGTCAGTGGATGCGCCGCCCTGGGCCAGGAAATCGTCAAAGTAGTAGCCGCCCGAGACGTTGAGCTGGTAAACAGCACCGTCGCGGTGGGCTTCGTCGCGGTCAGAGAGCTTTTTGAGGGACGAGAGGGTGGCCAGCTCGTTGTGCCAGAGGGCGAACACGGCAACGGCCAGTGCGATGACCAGCGCCGCCAGCACGCAGGCGAGGCGCTTGAGGACTTTGGAGAGAGATTGATGCTTCATGAGACCTCCTGAAAAAGTCAAAAGAATATAGATAAAATACCTGAATATTCTATCACGACTTCTGTCGTGTTGCAAGACTTTTGGAGATCTGGCCGGAAAACAAAAACAGGCGCTGAACGACAGCGCCTGTTCTGAGAGAGACTTAACCAAACAGTTTTTTCGTATTGTGCATATACACCGACAGCACCAGCCCCACGCAGATATACAGCATGAGCACCGAGCTGCCGCCCGCCGAGTAGAAGGGCAGGGTGACGCCGATGACCGGCAGGAGGCGGAGGTTCATGCCGACGTTGACGAATATCTGGGCCATGAACGCGCCGCCGATGCCTGCGCAGATGAAGGAGCCCAGCATATCCTCGCTGCATGCTCCGGTGGCGAAGGTCTTGATGATGATGGCCAGCAGCACACCCAGTACCACGCAGCAGCCCACGAAGCCTGCCGCGTTGCCGATCCAGCTGAAGATGAAGTCATTGTGGGCGTTGGGGACGCTGTAGTAGCGGCCATCGAAGAAGCCGTTGCCGAAGATGCCGCCCGAGCCGATGGCAATCTCGCCCCGCTGTTGCTGGTAGATGATGTTCTTCCAGACCGTCTCGCTGGGCGCCCAGCCCGTCTCGTTGTTGGGGTCGATGACCGCAAGGATGCGGTACCACTGGTAGCCCTTGCCGATCTTGTCGCTGAAGAAGGCGAAGGCCGCCGCTGCCGCCGCTGCGAGGGCAGCGAAGGCCCCGATGATATACTTCCAGCTCAGCCCGGCGGCAAAGAGCATACAGCAGCCGATGATGCCGTAGATGATGGCCGTACCGTCGTCACCCTGGATATGGATGATGCCGATCGGCACGAAGAGATGGAGCAGCAGCTTGCCCAGCTCTTTCGGCTCGTTGAGGCGGCTGCGGACATTGTTCAGATGCATGGCGAAGGTGAGGATGAAGCTTATCTTTGCCAGCTCGGTAGGCTGGAAGGTGAAGCCGCCCAGTTTGTACCAGGAATAGTTGTCGGTGTCGCCCGCGTTGTAGCCGATGGTCAGCGGGCCGATGGTCACATTGCGGATGACCAGCGTGGGCAGCACGAGGCCCCATGTGAGCACCACATGGACAGGCCAGACATTGACGAGGCTGCGGTAGTCGATGTTGGACAGAAGGATGGCCACCAGGATGCCGATGGCCGCTGCGCCCGCCTGCACCACGGCCCGGCGGTAGTCGCCGATGCCGGTGATCTGGCCGGTGAGCTCATCCACGGCAAAGCCGCTGCCCTGCTTCGCCGCCCACGACGACAGCGCCAGTACCGCCATCGCACTGCTGAACAGGCAGAGCAGCAGGTACATCTTGTCTGTCCGTTTCCAATATCGCTGAATGCTTTCCAAAAAAGCACCACCTTTCTGTATCCTTGGGAAGCCGTTTTCTAAGCATTGCACTCCGCTTACGAAAACAGCTTCCTCGAAACCCCACCTCACAGCCGGGCATGATCCCCCAATGTACCTTATTATACAGCAGGGGAGAGAGGCGCGCAAGATGGCCGGTTGTGACAGCTTTGCAAAATCGGCGCAGAACGCTTGACAAAGGCCGATATGCCCTCTAAAATGAAACGTACCGGGGCGGTAAATGGCCGGTCCCCGGCGTTCTTGGAGGAACAGTTTTTACATGAAGGAACAACGCCATCGAATTTTGTGCGCGGTCTGCGCACTGGCACTGGTGCTGACGGCTGTGCTGGCTCCCGCCGCATGGGCGGCAGACGGAGCGGGCGAGGTGCAGGATACGGCAAAGTCCACCCTCACCACGGACGATGCCGCCGAGATGCAGCAGGCAGACGCCGCTGTGACGGCCCTGACCGGCAGCGACGAATACGAGCAGATGTCCCGGGAAGAACGGCTCACCTCGGCCCTTGCGGAGCTGGATGAGCTGGCCCGGAAGGGGCTGGTGCGCCGGGACTCCATCCGCACCGACGAGGAAAACGGGATAGTCAGCTTTACCTACCGCTGCGGCGTACTGGGCGGCATCCTGCTCACTCTGCCCGACGAGCTGGACGAGATGACCTTTGACGCCGGAGACAACGGCCTGCGCGCCCCGAGGGACATTGCTCAATGCACTCCCCGCACCGCCGAGATGCCCCTGACCGACGATGTCCGGCAGGCTGCGGAGGCCCGGCAGTACCGGGAGAACGCTCTGCCTGAGACGATCGGCCGTGCCGCCATTTATTATGCCTTCGATAATACGGTGAACAGCTCCCGCTTTCCGTATTATTCCTATATGCAGGGCTTCTGGGAAGGCATGGGCCTGCGCACGACGATGAACACCCGGGTGACCCTGTCGGACCTGCGCCGGATGAACAAATATGATCTGTGCATCCTGAGCGCCCACGGGGCCTACTATACTTACAGCTACGGTACTTTCCGGAAGCACACCCGGACCGAGCCCATCATCCTGCTGACAGAAGCGTCCACGCTGTATAAAGACATCATCTACGGCTTTGACCTGCTGGCTCACCGCATCATCAAGCTCAACGGCCTTTACTGCGTCACGGCGGATTTCTTCCGCAATGCGTACCGCGCGGGCCAGCTCAGCAATACCATCATCTACTCCGAGACCTGCGAGTTCCTGGGCGTCACGAACAGCGTGGATGAGTCGATGGCCGAAGCGCTGCTGGCGGGCGGCGCACGGACTGTGCTGGGCTATGTGAACAACGTCTACACGGTCTACTCCCGCAGTATGCTCTGGGATACCATCAACCATCTTGCGATGGGACAGACCATCGGCAGGGCGCTGGCCCATGCGAAGGATACCTACGGCGAGAACGACATCATCTGGTATACGGAGCAGGGCGGACGCCGCCCCCACGCCGCAGCAGCGTATCTGGTGCTCTACGGAGACGAGAACGCCCGACTGAATGTGCCGGAAAACTTCTCGCTCGAGGAACGCGCGGAGGCCGCGGAAGATATGCTGGCCGATGTGCTCGAAAGCGCGGCCTGAGCGTTGCACTTTTGACAGAAATAGTTTATACTAAGGGACGGCAGAACAGGACGGCAGGACTCTGCCGTCCCTTTTTTATAGAAACGCATATGAGGTAGGATACCCATGTCTGAATTTATCACCCACTCCCGTGAGGAGACGGTGGCGCTGGGGGCGCAGGTGGCGCAGCATCTTGCGCCCGGGGCGCTCATCGCCTTTACCGGCGGGCTTGGCGCGGGCAAGACGGCCTTCTGCGAGGGCATTGCCAGAGGTCTCGGCTGCACCGACCCGGTCAGCAGCCCGACGTTCGCCATCGTGAACTATTACCGCGGGCCGCGGCCCTTCGCGCATTTTGATTTATACCGCATCTCCACGGAGAACGATTTGTGCGCGGCAGGGTTCTACGACTATCTGGATGAGGGCGCTGTGGTGGCGGCAGAGTGGAGCGAGAACTTCGCCGACCTGCTGGCGCTGGAAGACCCCATCCACATCAACATCGAGCGGGTGGACGACACCACCCGCCGCATCACCATCGAGGGGGTGGAAGTATGAACATCTTAGCCGTGGATACGGCGGGCAAGACCGTGGGCGTGGCCCTGCTGCAGGACGACCGCCTGCTCTACGAGTGCTATCTCGACGCGGGCATGACCCACAGCGAGACCCTGATGCCCCTCATCGACAACTGTCTCAAACTCTGCGGCATGGGCTGCAAGGACATCGACCTCTACGGCGTCAATGCCGGCCCCGGCAGCTTTACCGGCCTGCGCATCGGGCTGGCGGCGGTGAAGGGTCTGGCTTTCCCCCGGGAGACGCTCTGCGCCCCGGTGTCCACGCTGGAAGCGCTGGCGGCGGCCCACACCGGCTGCGGCACCGTGCTCTGTGCGCTGGATGCCCGCCGTGCGCAGGTGTACAGCGCGGCTTTCGACCTTGAGACCCACGAGCGTCTGATGGAAGACGATGCCCGTGCCGTGGCCGACCTGGCCGAGTTTGTAGAAAATTGCAAAAAGCCTCTGTTTTTTGTTGGTGATGGCGCGGCTCTGTGCTATAATAAATATGACAATGTCCCGGGCGTGCTCTGTGTACCACCAGCTCTCCGCAATGGCCGTGCCGCTGCGGTGGCCTATGTGGCAGAGCAGATGGCCCAGCGGGGCGAAGCCGTTCTGCCCGAGGCTCTGCTGCCGGATTATCACCGGCTGAGCCAGGCCGAGCGGGAGCGGGCCGAGCGTCTGGCCGCAGAAGCTGCCCGTACCGAAATACCGGAAGATACTGCAAAGGGAAAGGATCAACACCAATGACGAAACCCATCGCACTTGCCGCCGACCACGGCGGATTTGAACTGAAAGAGGCCGTTAAGGCTCATCTGGACGAGCTGGGGTTGGAGTACATCGACTTCGGCACTCACAGCACCGCCAGCGTGGATTACCCTGACATGGCTCTGCCTGCCTGCGACGCCGTGGTGAGCGGCCAGTGCAGCAAGGCGCTGCTGTTCTGCGGCACCGGTGTGGGCATCAGCATGGCCGCAAACAAGGTCAAGGGCATCCGTGCCTGCTGCTGCTCTGACAGCTTCAGCTGCGAGTATACCCGCCGCCACAACGACGCCAACGCCCTGTGCATGGGCGGCCGCGTCGTCGGCCCCGGCCTCGCCTGCCAGCTGGTGGACATCTTCCTCAACACCGAGTTTGAGGGCGGCCGCCACGAGAAGCGCATCGCAAAGCTGATGGCGATCGAGAATCGGTAAACCTTAGTATTCCAATATCTATTCACAATATAAGGAGAGTGTATTATGACCCCTATGATCGTTGAGCATCCGCTGCTGCAGCACAAACTGAGCATTCTGCGCAACAAGCAGACCGGCACCAAGGAGTTCCGTGACCTCGTGGGCGAGATCGCCACTCTGCTGTGCTATGAGGCTACCCGTGACCTGCCTCTGGAAGAGGTGGAGATCGAGACTCCCATCACCATGGCAAAGACCAAGGTGCTGGCAGGCCGCAAGCTGGCTCTGGTGCCGATCCTCCGCGCCGGCATGGGTATGCTGGATGGTATGCTGACCCTGCTGCCCGCCGCTAAGGTCGGCTTCATCGGCCTGTACCGCGACGAGGAGACCTTGCAGCCCGTGGAGTATTTCTGCAAGCTGCCGAAGGACATCGCTGAGCGCGACGTTCTGGTGCTTGACCCGATGCTGGCTACCGGCGGCAGCGCCATCGACGCCATCACCCAGATCAAGAAGCACGGCGCAAAGCGCATCAAGTTCATCGGCCTCATCGCTGCTCCGGAAGGCATCAAGGCCCTGCACGAGGCACACCCCGATGTGGACATCTACCTCGGCGCACAGGACGACCACCTGAACGAGAACGGCTACATCGTCCCCGGCCTGGGCGACGCAGGCGACCGTATCTACGGCACCAAGTAAATCTCTGTATAACGTAAAAGTGCTCTGCCGGCCAGCAGAGCACTTTTTGCGTCTTGAGGCTTATTTTCTGCGTTTCAGGATCTCATCCAGAATGGCATCCGCTACATCATCCTTGCTCATCAGGGGCAGCTCACGGGTACCGTCCGGCGTGATGAAGGTGACAACATTGGTATCCACGCCAAACCCGGCACCGGCTACCTTCAGATTGTTGGCCACCACCATGTCGAGGTTCTTTTTCTCGAGCTTGGCCGAGGAGTTGGCCAGCATATCCCGCGTCTCCATCGAGAAGCCGCAGAGGAACTGGCCCTTCTTTTTGGGGCCGATGGTGCCGAGGATGTCGGGCGTCCGCTCCACGGCGATGGAGAGGTCGCCGTCCTTCTTCTTTATTTTGTCGTCGGCCACGGCGGCGGGGCGGTAATCGGCCACGGCAGCGGCCATGACCAGAATGTCCATCTCGTCGAAGCGGCTGGTCACAGCCTCGTACATCTGCTGGGCTGTCGTGATGGGGACATCCTCGGTGAACCGCACCGGCTGCAGGGCCGTCGGGCCGTGGATGAGGGTGACTTCGGCACCGCGCATCGCGGCGGCACGGGCCACGGCATAGCCCATCTTGCCGGTGGAGTGGTTGGTCAGGTAGCGCACAGGGTCCAGCGGCTCCTGGGTGGGGCCGGCCGTGACGGCAATGCGCAGGCCGGCGAGGTCCTTCGGCTTTGCGATGGCGCGGAAGATGTAGTCCAGCAGGACTTCCTCTTTCGGCAGGCGTCCGCTGCCCACGTCCTTGCAGGCCAGCACGCCGCTCTCGGAGGGGATGACCGTGAAGCCGTACTTTTCCAGTGTGGCGATGTTGTCCTGGGTGATGGGGTTCTCCAGCATCCCGGTGTTCATGGCAGGGGAGACGAGCTTGGGACACTTGGCCGCGAGAACAACGGTGGTAAGCATATCGTCGGCGATGCCGTGAGCCATCTTGGCAATGACGTTGGCGGTGGCCGGGGCCACGAGGATGACGTCGGCCTTCTTTGCCAACGAGATATGGGTGACTTCGAACTTGAAATCCCGGTCGAAGGTGTCCACCATGCACTTGTGGCCTGTCAGGGTCTCGAACGTGATAGGGGTGATGAACTGGGTGGCGTTTCTGGTCATGATGACCTCCACGTCGGCCCCCAGCTTGCGCAGTGCGCTGGCCACGTTGGCCATTTTATAGGCGGCAATGCCGCCGCTGACGCCCAGAAGGACGCATTTTCCCTTCAGATCCATCCAAAATACCTCGTATCATAAAAGAGTAGTATTTATAGACCGCTCTCCAGCGGAATGCTACAA
>OGKD01001712.1_pt1 | contig 11324 bp, 9 predicted proteins | sample 1572371 | NCBI WGS metagenome assembly OGKD01 (sample SAMEA2582096, study PRJEB24529) | metagenome | biome: Human gut stool | place: China | collected 2011 | reverse complement strand
CTTTGATGTCTGTATGGTGCATAGGAAATCAGAATCTCCATCGAAAGAATTACTCGGAGGTATGCCGTAGTCATAAAATGGTTATATGGTAATACCGAAGTGGATTTTGCTCTGTATCTACGAACCCTTTTACTTATACAAAAGATGGAGGGATAAAATACAGGGCGTGAGTGATTCTGAAAAAGGAAACAGAGAATCGATATGTGTGAAACTAAAACTTTAGATTATTACAATAAGAATGCTCGCAGTTTTGCAGAAGCAACAATGGATGTGGATTTCTATGACACGCAGAAATATTTTCAGAACTTGTTGCCTGAGCAGGGATATATTCTTGATTTTGGGTGTGGATCCGGAAGAGATATTAAGTATTTTCTGAGCCAACATTTTCAAGTTGATGCAATCGATGGTTCAGAGGAATTGTGTCGTATTGCAAGTGATTATACAGGTATAAAAGTTAAAAAAATGCTATTTAAAGAACTGGAAGAAATAGAAAAATACGATGGAATATGGGCTTGCTCTTCAATACTTCATCTTCCAAAGAGAGAACTTAAAGCGGTGTTTGAAAAAATGGTAAAGGCATTAAAAAAAGATGGCATCATTTATACATCCTTTAAGTATGGCGATTTTGAAGGAGAGAGAAATGGGCGGTATTTTACAGATTTTACAGAAGAGAAGTTTAATGAATTTGTCCAGGATATAGAAAATGTTAAATTAAAGGAAGAGTGGATTACATGTGATGTAAGACCAGGCCGTGGAGAGGAAAAATGGCTGAACTTAATACTGCAGAAGAATTAGATGATATTAATGAATTAGAATATGGGACGGATGCACTTACTGGAGGCCAGGATAAGAGGATGTATCTGTATTATCAGCTGCTAAATAGTTTAAAAAGAGCTGATAGCGTGGATATTGTCGTTTCTTTTCTGATGGAATCTGGTGTCAGAATGCTGCTTGGTGAACTTGACAATGCGTTGAAGCGGGGAGCAAAAATCAGAATCCTTACAGGAAATTATCTTGGTATAACACAGCCATCAGCATTATATCTTATCAAGCATAAGCTTGGGGAACAGGTAGATCTGCGCTTTTATAATGAAAAAAATCGATCATTTCATCCAAAATCATATATGTTTCATTATAAGGATTATAGTACAATCTACATTGGCTCATCAAATATTTCCAAGAGTGCACTGACATCTGGTATTGAGTGGAATTACCGATTTAGCAGCAAAACAGATTCTCATAACTATGAAAAATTTTACAATACATTTCTTGATCTGTTTGAACATCATTCCATAGTAATAGATGATGATGAACTAAAAAGATATTCAAAAAACTGGCACCGCCCGGCAGTATCAAAGGATCTGGACAGGTATGATTTGCAGGATGACGAAACTACAAATAATCTTGCATTATTTGAACCAAGAGGAGCACAGATAGAGGCTTTGTGTGCATTGGAAAATACCAGGGCAGAGGGGGCAGGAAGAGCCTTAGTTCAGGCTGCGACAGGCGTTGGAAAAACATATCTTGCAGCATTTGATTCAAAGGATTATGAAAGAGTATTGTTCGTGGCGCATAGAGAAGAAATCTTAAAGCAGGCAGCACAATCTTTTAAAAATGTCAGAAATTCAGATGATTATGGTTTTTTTGACGGAGAAAGTAAATGTACGGATAAATCTATGATCTTTGCTTCGGTTGCAACACTAGGCAGGAGTGAATACCTGAATAATAAGTATTTTGCTTCAGATTATTTTAATTATATTGTAATCGATGAATTCCACCATGCAGTTAATGACCAGTATCAAAGAATTGTTAATTATTTTAAGCCGCAGTTTCTGCTAGGGTTAACAGCGACTCCAGAGAGAATGGATGGCAGGAATATTTATGAAATCTGTGATTATAATGTGCCGTATGAGATTTCATTAAAAGAAGCAATCAATAAGGGAATGCTCGTCCCATTTCATTACTATGGAATTTTTGATGATACTGATTATTCAAAGCTGCATATTGTAAGGGGAAGATATGATGAAAAAGAATTGAATGAAACCTATATCGGAAATGTTCACAGATATGAGTTGATTTATAAATATTACTGTAAATATGGTTCAAGGCAGGCTCTTGGATTCTGTTGCTCCAAGGAGCATGCAAGAGAGATGGCGAGAGAGTTTTCATCAAGAGGAATACCGTCAGTGGCTGTATTCAGTGATGCAAGTGGGGAATATACTGAGAAACGGAATGTGGCAATACAGAAATTAAAGAATGGCGAAATAAGAGCGATTTTTTCTGTGGATATGTTTAATGAAGGCGTTGATATCACATCAGTTGATATGGTAATGTTCTTAAGACCTACGGAATCTCCAATCGTTTTCCTTCAGCAGCTTGGAAGAGGACTGAGAAAATGCAGGGGAAAAGAGTTCCTGACTGTGCTTGATTTCATTGGTAATTATGAGAAAGCGGGCAGGGTGCGTTTCCTTCTGGAAGGAAAGTCTGACATGTATAGAGAGGGCTGTCATTTATCAGATACTTTGCGATTTCCGGATGACTGCATGGTGGATTTTGATCTGAAGCTGATTGATCTTTTTGCTGAAATGGATAGAAAACATTTAAAGCTTAAGGATCAGGTAATTAATGAATATTTCAGGGTAAAAGATCTGCTTGGAAAGCGTCCGACAAGGCTGGATCTGTTTACATATATGGATGATAATATTTATGAAACCGCAATCACACACTCCAAAGATAATCCATTTAAAAGATATCTGGAGTTTCTCAATGATTTGGGAGAACTAAGTCAAATAGAAGTAGAATTTTACAAAGGAATTGGAAGAGAATTTATCAGCCTGCTCGAAAACACGAACATGTCAAAGGTATACAAGATGCCTGTGCTTATGGCATTTTATAATAACTCGGATGTGCTGATGGAAGTATCAGAAAAACAGCTCCTTTCAAGCTGGAAAGAATTTTTCTCAACTGGAACAAACTGGAAAGATCTTGATAAAAATATGACATTACAGAAGTATAAAGATATTTCAGATAAAGATCATTTAAAGAAAATTCTTGCTATGCCGGTACATTTCCTATTGGAATCCGGGAAAGGATTTTTTGTTAAAAATGACGATGTGGCATTGGGTTTAAGGGAAGAATTGCGTCCGCTAATTGATAATCCTGTTATGATCCGGCAGATGAAGGATGTGATAGATTATAGGACAATGGATTATTACCAGAGAAGATATAGGGAGAGGCAGAATGAATAGTTAATATGGTCAAATTCAACCGATTTAAACTGATAATTCAACCGATCGAATCAACAATATTTTTTATAATTTGAAAATAGATAAATTTTACAAATAAGCATAAAACGAACATAACAGTTAGGATGACATATGAAAATATTATCAAAAAATACTTCGGACGCGGAAACAAAAGATACATGTAATAATGACAAATACCATACCCCCGAACAGGCATTAAAAATTTTGTTTGGATATGATTCATTCAGGGCGGGACAGAAATCTGTGATCGACAGTATCCTGGCGGGGAGAGATGCTTTTGCAGTCATGCCGACAGGCGCAGGAAAATCTGTGTGCTATCAGATTCCGGCGGTGCTTTTGCCGGGAATCACATTGGTGGTTTCGCCGCTTATTTCACTTATGCAGGATCAGGTCAAAGCATTAAATGAGGCAGGAGTGCCGGCGGCATTTATCAATAGCTCCCTTTCTGAAAAGGATTATAATGAGACGATCAGGAAAGCAAGACAGGGCATTTACAAAATTATTTATATAGCGCCGGAGCGGCTCGTCACAGAGGGCTTTCTCGCTCTTGCAAAAAGCGTACCTGTTTCAATGGTGACAGTGGACGAAGCGCACTGTATCTCACAGTGGGGGCAGGATTTCCGCCCAAGCTATATGAAAATTGTTGAATTTGTCAAAACACTGGAAAAACGTCCGATTATCAGTGCATTTACAGCTACGGCAACAGAAACCGTCCGCGAAGATATTATCTGCACGTTAGGGCTGCAGAATCCTTTTACATTGGTAAATGGATTTGACAGGGAAAATTTGTTTTTTCAAGTGGAAAAGCCAAAGAATAAAGAACAGTACATTTTGAAATATATTTCCGGGCATAGCGGTGACAGTGGAATTATCTATTGCGCAACAAGGAAAAACGTTGACAATATATATGAACTGCTTAAGAGCAAGGGGATTTCTGTGGGAAAATATCATGCAGGAATGAGCGCTGTGGAGCGGAAAAAAATGCAGGATGATTTCGTATTCGACTACACAAGTATTGTCGTTGCAACAAATGCGTTCGGTATGGGAATTGATAAATCGAATGTCCGTTTTGTCATTCATTATAATATGCCGCAGAGTATGGAAAACTATTATCAGGAGGCAGGAAGAGCCGGTCGTGACGGGCTTGACGCTAAGTGCATTCTTTTATTTTCACCGCAGGATATTGTGATCAACCGGTTTTTATTGGATCATAAGGAAATGCAGGATCTCGATCCGGCGGACAGGGAGACGGTCAGGGAAAGGGATGCCCGGCGGCTGCAAGTCATGGAGCGATACTGCTATACAACAGAATGTCTGCGCAATTATATTTTAAAGTATTTCGGGGAAAATCCGGAAAAACCATGTCAGGACTGCGGCAATTGCCTGCGGGAATTTGAAACTTTGGATATGACAGAAGCAGCCAAAAAAGTGATCAACTGCGTATACGAAGCGAAGGGAAGATATGGAAGGCAGATCATCATTGACACTGTTGCCGGAGCTAAGACGGCGAGGCTGGAGGAAATAGGAGCTGTTCGCTACAAGTCATACGGCGTTCTGGCAGGAACGAACAAGAATCTGTTAAGACGTTTGATCGAGCAGCTGGTATTAGAGGGATATCTTCGTGTGGGAGATTATCAGGTCCTCAAACTTGGCGATATCAGTGGTTTGAAAAATCCAGAGGCTTCTGTTTCCATTAAGATCACAGATGAAGATAAACAGCCGGAAAAGGCAGCCAAAACGAAAAAGAAAGCAAAGAGTGTGGAAACACTTACATCTTCCGGCTACAAGCTGTTTGAACGACTTAAGAAACTCCGCCTTGAAATTGCACGTGAGGAAAGTATGCCGCCGTATATTATTTTCAGTGACAAGACCTTGATCGATATGGCAGCAAAAATGCCGGCTTCCAAGCCTGAAATGCTGGACGTTTCAGGTGTGGGCGAAAATAAATTTGCGAAGTATGGAGAGCGGTTTCTTGAGGTAATTGAGGAGTATAGGCGGGAAGTGGGATAGGAATCTATAGATTTATAAAACAGCATGGTAGTTATAGGAATGTACTTATAGTAATTCCTAATTGCAGAGCATCGCACAACATACTCAGAAAAACCGGCTAATCAAGGAGAAAACAAAATTATGATAAAAATCCTATTCATCTGCCACGGCAACATCTGCCGCAGCACCATGGCGCAGAGTGTCTTTGCCCATCTGGCGGCGGAAGCGAACCTGGCAGATTATTTTGAAATTGATTCTGCGGCGACAAGCCGCGAAGAAATCGGAAATACACCACATTACGGAACAGTAAGGAAACTCAGGGAAGAGAACGTTCCACTCATCCCGCACAGGGCGCGTCAGATGACAAGAAACGATTATTTATACTATGATTATCTGATCGGCATGGATACTGCGAACATCCGTAACATGATAAAAATCGCCGGAAGCGAGGACAGTCAGGGAAAAATCTACAAAATGCTGTCCTTTGTGGGATATGAACACACGCACAGGCTGTCGGAGGCGGGAGATGTCGCTGATCCGTGGTATACCGGAGATTTTGAGGCAACCTATCGGGATGTGAAAAATGGCTGTGAAGGTTTGCTGGCATATATAAAGGAAAAACACGAGTTTACATTGTAATTTTGGCAGTTGAAAGTATAAGTAACTGGTGTTAGAGAAAGAGGAGTATCATGGAAACAAGAATTGCATTAATCGGAATTATTGTGGAGAATCCGGAATCCATCGAGGCGTTGAATCATCTTTTGCATGAATATGGAAAGTATATTATTGGCCGAATGGGAATCCCATACAGAGAGCGTGAGGTCAATATTATCAGCGTGGCAATTGATGCGCCGCAGGATGTGATCAATGCTCTGTCAGGAAAAATCGGACGGTTGGATGGAATCGGAGCGAAAACCGTTTACTCAAACATCAAAGGAAAGAATGAAAAATAAAATCAAGATTATAGAATTTAAAAAAGCCGTGCAAAAAACAGATGGAGTGTGAGCCGGAAGATGGCGGTGCGGCGGAATGTAAGTAGGAAAGGAAAGACAAGATATGAACAAGAAAGGATATACCGCTACAGTCATGCGAGAGGATGTGGCAGAGTCGCTGATGAATACCCTGGAGGAGCTGGATGCGGCATTTGAGGAAGCAATCCGCGATCCGGAATTTCTCAAACAATACCACTACTATCTGGAACAGTATGTCGGGAGAGAGACACCGCTGTATTACGCGGAGCGTCTCAGTGAAAAGTACGGCATGAAAATGTATTTAAAGCGTGAGGATTTAAACCACACCGGCGCACACAAGATTAACAATGTGATCGGACAGATTCTGCTGGCGAAGCGCATGGGTAAGAAAAAGGTGATCGCAGAGACCGGAGCGGGGCAGCACGGCGTGGCGACGGCAACCGGCGCAGCGCTCTTTGACATGGAGTGCACGGTCTATATGGGAGCCGAGGATATCAAAAGACAGTCACTAAACGTAATGCGCATGGAGATGCTCGGCGCGAAAGTTGTCAGTGTCACTTCCGGAAGCAATACGCTAAAGGATGCGACCAACGAGGCGATCCGCACCTGGGCAAAAACGGCGGAGGATACCTTTTACATCATCGGTTCTGCTGTGGGACCGTATCCGTACCCGAAGATGGTGAAGGAGTTTCAGAGCGTCATCAGCCGCGAGGCGAAAAAACAGATCCTTGCGGCGGAGGGAAAGCTTCCGGATGTCGTGATGGCGTGTGTGGGAGGCGGCTCGAACTCCATCGGCATGTTTGCGGATTTTATTGAGGAGAAGGGGGTAAAGCTGATTGGCGTGGAGGCAGCCGGAAAGGGAATCGAGACCGGGGAACACGCGTCGGCGATGGCGCTCGGCGAGCCGGGAGTTCTGCACGGCATGCGTTCCTACCTGCTGCAGGATGCGGACGGCAATGTCCAACTTGCACACTCCATCTCGGCGGGGCTGGATTATCCGGGCGTCGGTCCGGAGCATGCGTATTTAAAGGAGAGCGGCCGTGCGGAATATGTGGCAATCCGGGATGATGAGGCGATGGATGCGCTGATGGAGCTGTGCAGACTGGAGGGAATCATTCCTGCGATCGAGAGCGCCCATGCAGTTGCCTATGCGATGAAGTACGCGAGGGAGCGCAAAGAGGCGGTCGGTGAGAAGCAGGCGGCAAAGGAGACCATGGTCATCTGTCTGTCCGGCCGCGGCGATAAGGATGTCAATACGATCGCAGATTATCTTGCAGGAAAAGGATATTTAAATTAAGCCGGGAAGTTGTCCGGCGAGGGAGGATATGACAGATATGAATCGAATAGAAGCGCGTATGAACGCCTGCAGCAAAAAGCAGGAGAAAGCATTTATTACTTATATTACCGCGGGACTGCCGGATCTGGCAGCCACAAAAGAAATCATCCGGGCGCAGGAGCGCGGCGGCTGCGACGTGATTGAGCTTGGCGTGCCGTTTTCCGATCCGCTGGCGGACGGACCGGTCATCCAGGACGCATCGTACCGTGCAATCTGCGGCGGGGTGAATGTGAAGAAGATTTTTGCAATGATGCAGGAACTGCGCACGGAGGGTGTGACGGTCCCGATCATCTTCATGATGTATTACAACACGATCCTGCACTACGGCGTGGAAGCGTTTGTAAAAAGATGCAATGAGGCGGGGGTGGACGGACTGATCGTTCCGGATCTGCCGTTTGAGGAGCAGGAGGAACTTATGACAGCGCTAGATGCATCGGAGGATACGATCTTAATCCAGCTCGTGTCGCCAGTGTCCGGGGCGCGGATTCCAAAGATTCTCGCCGGAGCGCGGGGGTTCGTCTACTGTGTATCGTCCATGGGTGTCACGGGGCAGGGAGCAGAGTTCCATAAGGAGGTAAGAAGCTATCTTACCTCGGTACGGGAAGCGACGGATCTGCCGGTGATGATGGGCTTTGGCATCCGGACGGCGGCGGATGTCCTGCCGCTTGCGGATCTGATCGACGGAGCGATCGTCGGAAGTTATTTTATCAGGCTGTTGGAGGAGCAGGGCTTTGCGCCGGAGGCGGCGGAGACATACTGCCGGACCTTTAAAAAGGAACTGAACGCATAGAGGGGGAAAAAGGGATGAAAGAATATATTGCAAAGGTTGCCGAGGGAGAGAATCTGACTGAGGAAGAAGCAAAAGGGGCGATGGACATCATGTTAAGCGGTGATGCGACGCAGGCGCATATCGCGGCGTTTCTGGCGCTGGAGCGCGTGAAGGGCGAGACACTGGATGAACTGGCAGGATTTGCGGTGGTGCTCCGCGACAAGGCTGAGACGATTTCCCCGAAGGTTGATAATTATATCGATCTGGTGGGAACCGGCGGAGACCGCACATTTACCTTTAACGTGTCCACTACGTCGGCGTTCGTGGTGGCTGCGGCGGGACTTCCGGTGGCAAAACACGGAAACCGCTCCATCTCGTCGAAATCGGGCGCCGGGGATGTGTTAGAGGCGCTCGGCGTCAATATCATGGCAGACCCGAAGAAAGTGGAGGAGTGTGTGGAGAAGACCGGAATCGGTTTCATGTTTGCGCAGCTTTTTAACAAGTCCATGCGCTATGTCGGGCAGGCGCGCAGCGAGATGGGAATCCGTACCGTCTTTAATATCTTAGGACCGCTCGCTAATCCGTCCCGCGCAAAAAATATGGTGGTCGGTGTCTACAGTCCGTCACTCACGGAAAAGGTAGCGACGGCGATGAGCAGACTTGGGGTGGAGCGCGCGTATGTAGTCAGCGGTGAGGACAACATGGATGAGATTACGCTGACAGGAGCGACCACGGTATCCGAGATCCGAGATGGAGCGGTGACAACATTTACCATCACACCGGAGCAGTTCGGTATGAAGCGCGTATCGCTGGAGGAGCTGCGTGGCGGAAGCGGCGGGGAAAACGCAAAGATTACGAGAGCCATTCTGGACGGAACGGAGCGCGGCGCCAAGCGTGACATCGTTCTTTTGAACGCAGGTGCAACTCTTTATGTCGGAGGGGTTGCGGAATCTATGGAAGCGGGTGTAAAATTAGCGGCAGAGGCGATCGATAGCGGCGCGGCAGCACGGAAGCTGAAGGAGCTGGTTCGCGTCTCAAATACATAGAGAAAAGGAATCAGAAAGATGATACGGTTTAACAGTGATTACACAGAGGGATGCCATCCGGCGATCTTAGAGAGACTTGCGGCAACCAACATGGAACAGACACCGGGATACGGGGAGGATGTATATTGTGCGGCAGCTGCGGAGCAGATAAAAGAGGCGTGCGCCGCACCGGAGGCAGCGGTGCATTTTCTGGTGGGAGGAACACAGACGAATGTGACAGTGATTTCGGCTGCATTAAGACACTATCAGGGTGTGATCACTGCGGTGACCGGACACATCAACGTACATGAGACGGGAGCACTGGAGTCCTGCGGACACAAGTGCCTTACGATCGAGACGGCGGACGGCAAACTGACAGCAGAACAGATTGCTGCATATACGGACGCGCATTATGCCGACGCAAGTTTTGAACACACGGTTCAGCCGAAGATGGTCTATATTTCCAATCCGACGGAGATTGGCACGATCTATAAAAAAGCGGAGCTGGAGGCGATCTATGATGTCTGCAAAGAGAGAGGGCTTTATCTGTTTTTAGACGGTGCAAGACTGGGCTACGGTCTTACATGCCGGGAAAATGATCTGACACTTGCCGATGTGGCGGCGCTCACGGATGTCTTCTACATCGGAGGAACCAAGGTCGGAGCGCTCTTTGGCGAGGCGGTTGTGATCACAAACGAGGAATTGAAGCGCGATTTCCGTTACAATATGAAGCAGCGGGGCGGCATGCTGGCAAAAGGCAGACTGCTCGGCATCCAGTTCCTCACGCTATTCGAGGAGAAAAGGTATTTTGAGATCTCGGCGCATGCATCAAGGCTTGCGGAAAAGATCCATGATGAGCTAAAGGACATGGGCGTAAAATTTTATGTGGACTCGCCGTCGAACCAGCAGTTTGTGATTCTTCCGGATGCGGTGCTTGAAAAGTTAAAAGACGATTTTGCATTTGAATATCAGGCGCGTGTGGACGATACGCATAGCGCTGTCCGCATCTGTACCTGCTGGGCAACCAAAGAGGAAAACGTGGAGGCGCTTCTTGCTGCACTGAGGGGATTATTACGATAGAACGGAGAGAGAGTATGCAGCAGAAGAAACGTATTTTATTACTGGCAACCGGAGGAACGATTGCGTCCAGAAAGTCGGATAACGGCTTAAAACCGCAGATTACACCGGAGGAGCTGATCGAGTATATTCCGCAGGTAAAAGAGATCTGCGATGTCGAGGCGGTTCAGCTTTTAAATCTGGACAGCACCAACATGGAGCCGTCACACTGGAAACTCATGGTTCATGCGATTTGGGAGCACTACGACGATTTTGACGGATTCGTGATTGCCCATGGGACAGATACGATGGCGTACACGGCAGCGGCGCTTTCCTATATGGTGCAGAACACGAAAAAGCCGATTGTGATTACCGGTGCGCAGAAGCCGATCGACCTGGAGATCACGGACGCGAAATCGAACCTGATCGACAGCTTTTTATATGCTGCCGATGACCGCTCACAGGGGGTACAGATTGTGTTTGATGGAAAAGTCATCGCCGGAACCCGCGCCAAGAAGGTGCGGTCCAAGAGCTACAATGCATTTTCCAGTATTGACTATCCGTCGCTCGCCGTGATACAGGACATGAATATTATGCGCTATATCCCCATGCTTCCGTACGAGGAGGAAGTCCGGTTCTATGAGAAGCTGGATGAAAATGTTTTCCTGATGAAGCTGATCCCGGGAATCCGTCCCAAGGTGTTAAAGAGTATTTTTGAAAATTATGACTGTATCATTGTGGAGAGCTTTGGCGTGGGCGGTATACCGCAGTCTATCGCAGAGGAGTTTTACCGGCTGTGCCAGGAGCATCCGGACAAGCTGGTGGTCATGGCGACGCAGGTGGCGCACGAGGGAAGCGATATGACGGTCTACGAGGTCGGCCACAACATGAAAGAATATTGCCGCTTCTTAG
>OGKD01001708.1_pt1 | contig 11348 bp, 8 predicted proteins | sample 1572371 | NCBI WGS metagenome assembly OGKD01 (sample SAMEA2582096, study PRJEB24529) | metagenome | biome: Human gut stool | place: China | collected 2011 | reverse complement strand
CATTGACGGCGGAACTTGAGCTTTTTTTTTTGCAGGGCGGAGGCACCGGTCTAAGAGCGGAATTTTGTTCGGCCTGCCATTTCTCATACTGTTCTTTTGTCAGAATCTTTTTTATTTTCTTTTCTTTGGTTTCTGCGGCTTTCTTTTGTGAGTCGGCAGAATTGGTATCTCTGTTCATCATCGGACCACCTCCCATTCTGCCCGGGAAACCACCTTCTCCCATCATTGGCGGTTGGCCTCCACCCATGGGCGGACGTCCTCCCCGCATACCGGGACCTTCTCCCATTGGTGGGCGATAGTCATCCGAATTTTGCATAGCCTTGAAAAATGCTTTTTGCTCTTTCAGGTTCAGCTTATATATTTTCTTATATTGTTTATCTGTCAGTTGGAGCAACTTATTCATTTGCTCTGTCATCTGGATTGCTACCTTCTCTGGATTCAGAACTTTGCGTGGAAGATGCTTTTCTTGTTGCTGCCTTTCTTGCGGCTCATAGGCTTCTTGTGCATTTATAAAACCTGCACAACATGTTAAGCTGACTGCCAATCCTATCAATTTCATGTTTTTTCTCATTTCTCTTACTGCTTTTATTTGTTTTAATATCTCAAAGCTAAGTAGATACTGGAGCAGATAAAAATAAAATCGACTAAGGGTGGAGATTTGTCTATCAAATGCCTGACTTTTCTTCGTCCGATGGGTTTATGCTATTATGCTTTAGGATGGAGGAAGGTTCCCCGCCTTGAAACTACAACAGTAACCTATTACCATACTGAATATACGATGAATAAAGGGTTTGATAATATAGGTGATAGGTTGAAAGAGGATTCTTGTTTTTATCTATGAGAGTGACTGTCCATTCATTTACCCATTGAAAAAGGAAAATATGAATATAAACAAATAGTTTGTGGATAGTCTCATTATGCTATAAGCTGCTAAATTTGTAGCCAATAATAGAGCATATATTATGAAAAGACTACTATTCATTTTTTCCTTTTTTTTCTTGTTCGTGTTAAACGGAAAAACACAGGAGGTAGAGATTCTGACATTAGAGGATTGCCTCCGCATTGGTATTGACAATAACTTGTCGTTAGAAGGGAAACGTAAAGAAATACAAAAAAGTAAATATGGCGTATCTGAAAACCGTTCGAAGTTGCTGCCGCAAATTAATGCGATAGCCGGTTATAATAACAATTTTGATCCTCCGGTGTCAGTCACAGACGGTTCATCTTACGGAGTTCCCTATAATATAACGAAAACATTGCAACATTCTGCTAATGCAGGACTGGAAATGCAGATGCCGCTTTTCAATCAGACTCTTTATACTTCTATGTCCATAGCTAAAGTGATGGAAGAAATCAGTCGTCTGTCTTATGGAAAAGCCAGGGAAGATGTTATTCTTCAAATCAGTAAGATGTATTATCTCGGACAGGTCACGGCCGAACAAATCATGCTGATAAAAGCAAATATCACCCGTCTGGAAGAATTGAGAGATATTACACAGGCTTTCTTCGATAATGGAATGTCTATGGAAGTCGATCTGAAAAGAGTCAATATCAATTTGGAAAATCTGAAGGTGCAATATGACAATGCACAAGCAATGATGAAACAGCAATTGAATATGCTGAAATATATTATGGATTATCCGGCGGAAAAAGAAATCGCACTAACGCCCGTCAATACAGATAGTATTACTACGGTAGCCTTGACCGGCTTGTCGGAAAATATCTATGAACTTCAACTTTCACAATCGCATGTACAATTAGCGGAGCGGCAAAAGAGGATAATCACTAACGGCTATATCCCTTCTCTTAGCCTGACAGGAAGTTGGCGGTATGCCGCTTATACGGATAAAGGGTACCATTGGTTTCACTCCGGTCCGTCCAATCACTGGTTTCGTTCTTATGGAGTGGGGCTGACTTTACGTATCCCTATTTTCGACGGGCTGGATAAAACCTATAAAATTAGAAAGGCAATGATTGATATAGAGAACAGTAAGTTGGCATGGGAAGATGCCCGTAAGAATCTACAAACTCAATATCTGAATGCCGTGAACGGAACAACCAGCGTAATTTTAAGAAACAGAAAGATAATTATTTGCTTGCCGAAGATGTATATGCAGTCACCTCCGACCGTTATCGGGAGGGTATCGCTTCTATGACAGAAGTGTTGCAGGACGAGATGCAAATGAGCGAAGCACAAAACAACTATATCAGTGCACATTATAATTATCGGGTGACTAACCTGATGTTGCTTAAACTGACCGGACAAATAGAATCATTACTCAAATAATCGTAAATAACAATCATAAATATGGAAACAATGGAGAATAACATCCCTTCTATTAGTCATCAGGAGAAAGCAAAGAAAATGAAAAAGCTTCGCCGCTGGCAAATTGCGGTCAGCCTTCTCGGAGTAGCTATAATCGTCTGGGGAGTGATTGAAGTGATCTGTCTTTTTCTGAATTATAGTCAGACGGAGACGAGTAACGATGCGCAAATAGAACAATATGTGTCGCCTATCAATTTGCGTGCTTCGGGCTACATTGGCAAGATTTACTTTACAGAACATCAGGAGGTACATAAAGGAGACACTTTGCTCGTGCTTGACGACCGTGAATATAAAATCCGAGTCATGGAAGCAGAAGCTGCGTTGAAAGATGCACAAGCCGGTGCAACGGTCATTAACGCAACACTTAATACTACGCAAACTACAGCGTCCGTTTACGATGCGTCTATTGCCGAGATTGAAGTGCGGTTGTCGAAACTGGAAAAAGACCGGAAGCGGTATGAGAATCTGGTGAAACGAAATGCGGCTACTCCTATCCAACTGGAGCAGATTGTTACGGATTATGAAGCTACGCGTAAAAAACTGGAAGCTACGAAGAGGCAAAAGAAAGCTGCGCTCTCTGGTGTGGATGAAGTGTCTTACCGTCGTGTGAGTACCGAAGCGGCGATTCAGAGAGCAACAGCTGCACTTGAAATGGCTCGCTTGAATCTGTCTTACACAGTGGTGGTAGCTCCCTGTGACGGAAAACTCGGTCGTCGTTCGTTAGAAGAAGGGCAGTTTATTTCGGCAGGGCAAACCATTACGTATATTCTTCCTGATACCCAGAAATGGATTGTTGCTAATTATAAGGAGACACAAATTGAGAATTTACACGTCGGACAGGAAGTGTCTGTCACGGTAGACGCCATCAGTGATAAAGAATTTAAAGGAAAGGTAACTTCTATATCAGGAGCTACCGGATCTAAATATTCGTTGGTGCCGACGGATAATTCGGCTGGTAACTTTGTGAAGATTCAGCAGCGTATTCCCGTACGAATCGATTTCACGGATTTATCTAAAGAAGATAATGAACGGCTGGCGGCAGGCATGATGGTAGTGGTGAAAGCCAAACTCTAATAATCCCCGTCATCTTTTCCTGCGCTATATCTCTCTTTTAACTTTTAATTTATAATCTTTAATTGAACCCGATGCCCTCTTATCCTAAAAATTATCCTTTCTATAGCTGGATGCCCAAACCGCTGGGTATTATCATTCTGTTATTTTTCTTTCTGCCGATTCTTACGGTAGGTGGGGTCTATTCGGTGAACAGTACTGAAATGATGAGCGGGCTTGGTATTATATCCGAGCATATCCAGTTTGCTAATTTTGTAACCTCTATAGGTATGGCTGCATTTGCTCCTTTTCTGTATCAGTTGGTATGTGTACGGAGGGAGAAGATGATGTGTATTGTCGGGTTTGCGCTCATGTATATATTCAGCTATATCTGTGCCAAGACGGATAGTATTTTTCTATTGGCGCTTTGCAGTCTTCTGACAGGTTTTCTGCGTATGGTATTGATGATGGTCAATCTGTTTACGCTCATTTGGTATGCAGGTGGAATGGAAGCTACCCGCAACATTACTCCGGGATTGGAACCAAAAGATGCTGCCGGTTGGAATAAACTGGACATAGAGAGATGTGTGAGCCAGCCTGCTGTTTACCTGTTTTTTATGATTTTGGGGCAGTTGGGCACGGCATTGACTGCTTGGTTGTCTTTTGAATATGAATGGAAGTATGTATATTATTTTATGATGGGTGTTCTCCTGGTTTCTATCTTGATTTTATTAACTACCATGCCCAATTATAAGTTTCCCGGGCACTTTCCTATTAATTTCCGTAAGTTCGGCAATGTTACTGCATTCTGCATTTCATTGACCTGTTTCACTTATGTGTTAGTGTATGGAAAAGTTCTCGATTGGTATGATGACGAATCTATTCGTTGGACCACTGTTATCGGTATCCTCTTTGCGGGAATCTTTCTTTATATGGATGCCACCCGTCGATCGCCCTATGTTTTGTTGGAGGCATTTAAACTGCGTACCATACGCATGGGAGCATTACTTTATCTGTTGTTGATGGTGGTAAACTCCAGTGCAATGTTTGTCAATGTATTTGCAGGAGTGGGTATGCATCTCGATAATCTACAGAATGCCTCGTTGGGTAATTGGTGTATGGTAGGTTATGTCATTGGGGCTGTGGTTGCCATGGTGCTAGGGGGGAAAGGATTGCATTTTAAGTATTTGTTTGCGATGGGATTTTTTTTCCTTTCTTTATCGGCTGTTTTTATGTATTTCGAGGTGCAGACAGCTGGAGTTTTTGAACGCTTGAAGTATGCGGTCATTATCCGTGCTACGGGTATGATGATTCTGTATGCGTTGACAGCCGCTTATGCCAATCAGCGTATGCCTTTTAAATATCTTTCCACATGGATTTGTATCATGCTCACAGTGCGTATGGTTGTCGGACCGAGTGTTGGCGGAGCGATTTATACAAACGTTTTGCAGGAGCGGCAGCAACATTATGTTACCCGTTATGCTCAAAATGTAGACTTGCTTAATCCGGATGCTTCCACCTCTTTTCTTGGCACGGTACAGGGGATGAAGTATCAGGGAAAAAGCGAGACGGAAGCCCGTAACATGGCTGCCATATCCACCAAAGGACGTATTCAGGTGCAGGCCACGCTTTCTGCTCTTAAAGAAATGGCGGGATGGACGATTTACGGTGGGTTAATTTGTATGATATTTGTGCTTGTTGTTCCTTATCCTAAACGAAAATTGCTAACTTAGCGTCGTTTTTGATAATGATCTGTTAATATGTGCAGTGTTATGGATACCGGACAAAATCGTTTATTACAGTTTGACCGTGATTTGTTAAGTGGGAAAAATATATGCAGTTCGAGAGGAATATTTGTGACTTTTCCATCCTCGCTGAAAAGACCCTTTCAAATGAAAGGGTTGGGGCTGGTTATTTGCCGGCAAGGTTATTTCAAATTTTTGCTCAATCAGAAGATACACCTGGCTAAGTCGGGTGATAGTTTGTTTATTCCTGAAGATGGTGAATTTCAGGTGCTGGAAGAGTCCGGAGATCTGGAAATACAGATATTGGTCTATCAGATAGAACCTATACGGGACATTATGGGAAACCTGGTTGTTTCTATGTATATGTATTCCCGGCTTACGCCTGATAGCCCTTCTTGTGTGTGGACTACCGGTGAGGAAGAAGAGATTATGAAATATATGTCTTTGTTGGACAGTGCTTTGCAACCGCAGGAGGATTCATTTAAACTTTATGAACAGAAATTGCTTTTACTGGCATTGACGTACCGGATTTGTTCTATCTATAATCGGAAACTTGTTAGTAACGGTCAGGAAGTGGAAGGACGTAAAAACGAAGTCTTTATTCATCTCATCCAATTGATTGAAAAGTACTATATGCAAGAGCGGGGTGTCGCATTCTACGCTGATAAACTATGTTTGTCTCCTAAATATCTTTCCGCTGTTTCTAAAAGCATTTGCGGATATACCGTGCAAGAACTGGTGTTCAAGGCGATTATCCGCAAAAGTATTTCGTTGTTAAAGAATACGCAGCAAGACATTCAAGAGATTTCAAATGCTTTCGGCTTTCCCAATGCTTCTTATTTCGGTACGTTCTTTAAGAAACAGGTAGGAGTGTCACCGCAGCAATATCGAAAGAATCTCTAAGCGTTTATTCTTTTTCGCCATAAGCAAGATCGCCTGCATCACCCAGTCCCGGAACAATATAAGAATGTTCGTTGATTTCCGGATCAATGGCAGCGCACCAAATGGTTGTCTTGTCTTCAGGAAATACATTCTTTATATGGTCAATGGCCTTTTGGCTGGCAATAATGGAAGCAACGTGAATTTCAGCGGGATGACCTTTCGTCAGCATTGCCTGGTAACTCAGTTCCATACTGCCTCCTGTTGCTAACATAGGATCGGTGATAATCAATGTCTTGTCATCAATACGGGGAGATGCGATATATTCTATATGTATATCGAATTTCAGCGTATCTTTATATTTGCGGTAAGCAGAAACAAATGCATTTTCCGCTCCGTCGAAATAACTAAGGAAACCTTGGTGGAAAGGCAGACCTGCACGTAGAATAGTGCTGATTACTAAATTGTTGTCCGGCGTACTGACCGGAGCAATTCCCAGTGGTGTCTGGATATTCTTTACCGAGTATTTAAACTCTTTACTCATTTCGTAAGCCATGATTTCTCCGATCCGTTCAATGTTACGGCGGAAACGCAGGCGGTCGTTCTGAACTTCTACATTTCTAATTTCGGATATGTACTGGTTTAGAATCGAATTAGTTTGGCCAAAATCAATTACTTTCATATTATATTTTAATCAAATTTTAATCTCATTTTCATAGTATTGATAACATACTGGCTTGCAAAGTAAACGATAATCTTTCAAATTGCAATATTCAGTTTGCAGATATTGTTAGGAATTTATAAAAGAGTTTCAATTAGGGAAAAATTTCTCTAATACCTTCTTCCTTTCCAAAGAAAGTATTACTTTTGTAGCCGGATTTACAAGGGGCTATCCAAAGCTCCCCATGTTAAGGTGAAAAGAGATAGAAAACAAAATACCAATTTTAATTAATTCAAAAGAAAATGGCAAATTTAGATTTAAGCAAGTACGGTATCACAGGTGTGACCGAGATTGTGCACAATCCGTCTTATGACGTTTTGTTCGCTGAAGAAACAAAACCAGGTTTGGAAGGTTTCGAAAAAGGCCAGGTAACTAACATGGGCGCTGTAAACGTAATGACTGGCGTTTATACAGGACGTTCTCCTAAAGATAAATTCTTCGTAAAAGATGAAACCAGCGAAAATACAGTATGGTGGACTTCTGAAGAATACAAAAACGACAACAAACCAGTTGACGCAAAATGTTGGAAAGCAGTTAAAGAATTGGCAACTAAAGAATTGTCTAACAAGAGACTGTTCGTTGTTGATGCTTTCTGTGGTGCTAACGAAAACTCTCGCTTGAAATTGCGCTTCATCATGGAAGTTGCATGGCAAGCTCACTTCGTAACAAACATGTTCATCCGTCCGACAGCTGAAGAATTGGCTAACTTCGGTGAACCTGATTTCGTTATCATGAACGCTTCTAAAGCTAAGGTTGAAAACTACAAAGAACTGGGCTTGAACTCAGAAACTGCAGTTGTATTCAACTTGACTGAAAAGATCCAGGTTATCCTGAATACTTGGTACGGTGGTGAAATGAAGAAAGGTATGTTCTCTATCATGAACTACATGAACCCGCTTCGTGGTATCGCTTCTATGCACTGCTCTGCTAACACCGATATGGAAGGAACTAGCTCTGCTATCTTCTTCGGTCTGTCTGGTACAGGTAAGACTACTTTGTCTACTGACCCGAAACGTAAATTGATCGGTGACGACGAACACGGATGGGATAACGAAGGTGTATTCAACTACGAAGGTGGTTGCTACGCTAAGGTTATCAACTTGGATAAAGAGAGCGAGCCGGATATCTACAACGCTATCAAACGTGACGCTCTTCTTGAGAACGTAACAGTTGCCGCTGATGGTAAGATCGATTTCGCTGATAAGTCAGTTACAGAGAACACTCGTGTTTCTTATCCGATCTATCACATCGAGAACATCGTTAAGCCGGTTTCTAAAGGCCCGCACGCAAAACAAGTTATCTTCTTGTCTGCTGACGCATTCGGTGTATTGCCTCCAGTATCTATCTTGACTCCGGAGCAAACTCAATACTACTTCTTGTCTGGATTTACCGCTAAATTAGCAGGTACAGAGCGTGGTATCACGGAACCGACTCCTACATTCTCCGCTTGTTTCGGTGCTGCTTTCTTGTCATTGCACCCGACAAAATACGGCGAAGAGTTGGTTAAGAAGATGGAAATGACTGGCGCTAAGGCTTACTTGGTGAACACAGGTTGGAACGGTAGCGGCAAACGTATCTCTATCAAAGATACAAGAGGTATCATCGACGCTATCCTTGATGGTTCTATCAACGAGGCTCCGACAAAGAAGATCCCGTATTTCGACTTCGAGGTTCCGACTGCATTACCGGGCGTAGATCCGAAGATCTTAGATCCTCGCGATACCTATGCTGATCCTGCTCAATGGGATGAGAAAGCGAAGGATTTGGCTGCTCGCTTCCAGAAGAACTTCGCTAAGTTCACAGGCAACGAAGCTGGTAAGGCATTGGTTGCTGCTGGTCCTCAGTTATAATTGCTTAAAAAACCTTGATCAAAAAAGGTCAAGGTTTAAAAATATCTTTATAAAAAAGCGTGGAATTACTAATTCTGCGCTTTTTTTATGATAACTGCGTTAATTTTATTATAAATGTGAAGTAGTTTTAAAAAATATTCCTATCTTTAGACCGGATTATCTGTTATAAGAAGAGCTTAAAAAGGAGTAATGATAAAAAAACTGACACTTATTATTGGCTTTATAATTTGTTTGTCATCTTGTGGCAAGGATTATGTCTATCGGATTGAAGGGGAACTTTCTAATCTGGAAGATCAAACCGTATATGCTGTATTTGAGAAGGATAATTATAAAGTGGTTGATACAGTGGCTTGTACGAAACCCGGGCAGTTCCAGATCGATCAAAATGAAGCGGGTTTCCATTGTGTGACTATCTTCTTTGCGGATAAAGAGCATTGGGTTACGGCTTATCTGGAACCGGGAGAAACCGTAAAAATCACGGGTGACGCTAACTCTCCATTGCTATTGCAGGTAAAGGGGGGACGGACAAATGATAAGTTGACCGCTTTTAAGAAAAAAATCGCTCCTTTATTGACGGAATTGACAAATTTATCAAATTCTTTAAATAGCAAGGATTTGAACGATACGATCGAGGAGACGGATATCGCCGCTCGTTTGGCGAATGTTAATATGCAATTGAGCGAGGAAGCGATCCGGTATGTGAAAGAGAACCCGAATGAAGAGGCATCCGTTGTCTTGATTCAATCTTTTTTCTCAGATCCCGATGATACTCGTAAAATTGATGAGTTGTTGGCGTTGTTGAATCCAAGGTTGAAAGACTTTTATCTGGTGAAGGAGCTGGAGCAATATAGCGCCCGTGCGAAACGTACGGCTTTGGGTGCGGAAGCCCCAGATTTCTCCGTAAGGAATATTTATGGGAATACGGTAAGTTTGGATTCTTTCCCGCAGAAATATTTATTGCTGACATTTACCGCTCCTTGGTGTGATATGTGCCAGACAGAGGATCTATATCTGGATAAGGTAGCGATGAAATATCCGAAAGATCAGTTGGATATTCTTTTGGTTAGCTTGGACGATAATCCGGATAATGTCCGGGATGTACTGAAGAAAGATAGTATAGCGTGGAATCTGGTAACAGATTCGGCCGGACAAGCGGCTATGTTGATAGATCTGTATAACGTAAGCGTATTGCCACGCTGTTTCTTGATAGATGAGGATCATAAGATCTTGATGAAAACAGAGAATGGAATCGAGATCAAGCAAACACTGGAGAACTTGTTCGAAGACTGAGCGATTGAAAACAGGAGGTTCCGGTTTTAATTTGTAATTAGTAACTCAAAATTCTTAACTATGTTAGTAAAATCTTATGCCGCTGCCGTGCAGGGGATTTCCGCTACGGTCGTTACCGTAGAAGTGAACTGTTCCAAAGGTATCCAATTCTTTTTAGTCGGTCTTCCGGACGTGGCTGTTCGTGAGAGCCATGAACGCATTATCTCGGCTCTTCAAGTATGTGGTTATAAATTCCCCCGCAATCGTATCGTTATTAATATGGCCCCCGCAGATATCCGTAAGGAAGGGTCTTCTTATGATCTGCCTTTGGCGATCGGTATTCTGGCGGCGGCAGAGCAGATAGATTCATCCAACTTATCCAAATTCGTATTGATGGGCGAGCTTTCTATGGATGGGAGCCTCCAATCGATAAAAGGGGCATTGCCTATCGCTATCAAGGCTAGGGAAGAAGGCTTTAAGGGCTTTATCTTACCCAAGCAAAACGCTTGTGAGGCTGCGGTGGTGAACGATCTGGAAGTGTATGGAGCTTCGAATATCAAAGAGGTGCTGGAGTTTATGGAGGGGAAACCTACATTGCGACCTACGGTTATTGATACCCGTAAGGAGTTTTACGACCGCCAGCAATTGTTTGATTGCGATTTCTCCGATGTCCGGGGACAAGAGAACGTGAAGCGTGCGATGGAGGTGGCCGCCGCCGGCGGGCATAATCTGATCATGGTAGGCCCTCCCGGAAGTGGCAAGTCCATGTTGGCGAAGCGTCTCCCCACGATCTTGCCCCCTTTTACCTTGCATGAGTCCTTGGAAACAACTAAAATCCATTCCGTAGCCGGTAAGATAGGAGGTGGCACCTCCTTGATGGTACAACGTCCTTTTCGCTCTCCCCATCATACGATCTCTAATGTCGCTATGGTAGGAGGTGGCACTTTCCCGCAGCCGGGAGAGATCAGCTTGGCTCATAATGGTGTCCTTTTTTTGGATGAGTTGCCGGAATTTAACAGGAGTGTCTTGGAAGTCATGCGGCAGCCATTGGAAGATCGAGTGATCAATATCTCCCGTGCCCGTTTCACGGTGGAATATCCGGCCGGCTTTATGCTTGTGGCCTCCATGAATCCTTGTCCCTGCGGCTACTACAACCATCCGGACCGTCCTTGCCTTTGTTCTCCCGGAGTCGTCCAGAAATATATGAACCGCATTTCCGGCCCTTTATTGGACCGTATCGATATCCAGATAGAGATTGTCCCTGTCCCTTTCGAGAAGATATCCGAGCAACAGCCCTCAGAGCCTAGTATCGCTATCCGTGAGCGGGTCATAAAAGCCCGTGCGATCCAGGAAAGGCGTTTTGCCGCTTATGAGGGTATTTATTGCAACGCCCAGATGAACTCCAAGCTACTCCATCAGTACGCCGTTCCCGACGCTTCCGGCCTCTCCATCCTCAAAACCGCCATGCAACGTCTCTGCCTCTCCGCCCGTGCCTATGACCGTATCCT
>OGKD01001707.1_pt1 | contig 11359 bp, 9 predicted proteins | sample 1572371 | NCBI WGS metagenome assembly OGKD01 (sample SAMEA2582096, study PRJEB24529) | metagenome | biome: Human gut stool | place: China | collected 2011 | reverse complement strand
CAGGCTTTTTGATGAGCAGGAAGCGAAAGCGGATTGAGAATATTATTGACTTTGATATGCGAGTGATATGAATTTGATTAATCCCATCACGGCGGAGAGTTTCTGTGGGCTGTGGTGGGATTTTTTGTGCGTGTAGGGAATTATGTCTTATATTGATTAGATAAGGTGGAAGCTTAATATGTATAATGTGATAGAAGATACATATAAGTTAACTCTTGAGAATATTAAGATAAAGCTGAATGGGCTGAGCTTTATGAGAAATTTCGGGGATTTAGTGATGAGAGCGTCAACAGAAAAAGTAAACTTGGGTAGTTTTAAATACATTAATTGGGGTGTATACTTGATCATATGATTAAAAATTATTTTGACATCATCAAAAAATATATTTATAATATAAAAATAGATAGTAAGCAGGAGGATTGGTGCATGACAATATCAGAACAAATAAAAGTATTGTGTGTTAGATGTGGTGTAAGTGAAGCTGAATTGGCAAGGCGGCTGGGAAAATCGCCACAAAGTTTTAATTCGAAAATGAAAAGAGAAAGTTTTACAGTAGACGATTTAGAGAAAATTGCAGATGTATTGGGTGTCGGATTTAACAGAGAATTTATATTAGCAAATGGAGATAAAGTTTGATGAAGAATATTGTAAAAGAATTTAAACTTGGAGAATTATTTTGTGGTCCTGGCGGATTGGCACTGGGAGCAACGACAGCGAAGATTGAAGATTCAGATTATAAGATTATTCATAAATGGGCGAATGATTATGATAAAGACACATGTAATACATATACGAGAAATATCTGCCCAGATGATGGCGAGAGTGTTATTTGTGGAGATGTAAGAAAACTTGATATTGACTGTCTTGGAGATATAGATGCATTAGCTTTTGGATTTCCATGCAATGATTTTTCTGTTGTAGGTGAGCAAAAGGGATTTGATGGTGTATATGGTCCTTTATACACATATGGGGTAAAGGTATTAAAGAAATATAAGCCTTTGTGGTTTTTGGCAGAAAATGTTGGCGGACTGAAGAGTGCTAATGATGGAAAGGCATTTCAGAAGATACAGGAAGATTTGAAGAATGCAGGATATAGAATATATCCTAATTTATATAAATTTGAGGAATATGGTGTGCCTCAGGCAAGACATAGGGTGATAATTGTTGGTATCAGGGAAGATCTGCCATATGAATTTAAAATACCTAGTCCAAAACCATATAAAAATGTTGATGTTACTTGTAAGAATGCAATAGAGAATCCTCCAATCGGAAAAGAAGCTTATAATAACGAGTTAACAAAGCAATCCGAAATAGTTGTAAAGCGATTGAAATATATTAAACCGGGAGAAAATGCGTTTACTGCGGATTTGCCAGAAGAATTGCAGCTTAAAGTGAAAGGGGCAAAGATAAGTCAGATTTATAAGAGATTAGATCCAGATAAACCTGCATATACAGTAACTGGTTCTGGTGGTGGTGGAACGCATATGTATCATTATTCAGAGCCAAGAGCATTGACTAATAGGGAGAGAGCAAGATTACAGACATTTCCAGATAATTATATTTTTGAGGGGTCTAAAGAGTCTGTTAGAAAACAAATCGGTATGGCGGTACCTGCAAAAGGAGCTAAAGTTATATTTGAAGCTATTTTAAAGACATTTGCAGGAATCGATTATGAAAGTGTAGAACCAAGCATAAAGGAGTAAGGTATGTATACTGAGGATTTTGAAGATAAAATTTTATTTACACCAGCACGAAAAGAAGGTGAAGCATGTAACCATTTAAAGATAGTTACAGCATTTACGGATGTGGAGAGAATATCAAGTCATCTGATAAAATTATTTGATGGAAGAAATAAAGAGTATGTGTCTGGAATAAAAGTGGACATTATACTTGGGATGACAAAGGGCACGGGTCTGACACAAAAGAAACATGACAAGATATGCTCATTGATAAAAAGATTGAATAGTGTATCTGGAATGCCTCAGATATCATGCAATTATATTGTGGAAGGTAAACAGGTACATTCCAAGGTGTATGTATGGTGCAGGGGGCGAAAGGCAATAGAGGCTTTTAATGGTTCAGCTAATTACACTATGAATGCATTCTTTGTAAGAAGAGAATGTATGGATGCATGTAATCCTAAAGAGGCAAACCATTACTTCAACAGTTTATTGCCTGATACAATAAATTGCTTTGATGGTCAGATAAAAGATAAAGTTTTATTTTCTAGCAAGAAAAATGTAGAAGATGATGTTGCAGATACTAATTTGGAAAATTTATCTTGGGAGAATTATCGGGCTATTGAGCCGGTAGATACATTAGAAGTATCTTTACTAAAAGCAGATGGCAGCGATACGGGATATGGTTCCGGTGTAAATTGGGGAATACGTAAAAATGGCTATAAGAGAAATAGAAACCAGGCGTATATTCCATATAATGTGGCAGATCATAAAGATGGATTTTTCCCAGATGTAAATGCTGATGGAACGTATCCAGTGTTTAAGGTTGTAACAAAGGAATATGATGCTTTTTATATGAGACAGGCACAAGCAAAGGGAAAAGCATTAGAAACTCCAGAAAGTAATGCGATAATAGGAGAATGGATAAGGCATAAACTTGGAGTGCTGGATGGTACATATATTACAAAACAGATGTTAGAACAATATGGTAAAACAAAAGTTTTGTTTAAAAGGTATGAAGATGGCATATATACTTTGGAATACTAATTCTGGCATTAAGGAGAGAACAATATGGAGCAGAAGATCAATATTGATAATTTAAACGATTTGCAAAAACAGGCGTTAGTCTGCATGTATTATGCTATGCTTCCTAAAACAGACGCAAGATATAAGCAGAGAATGCATGATTGGGAAGTGTTAGAAAAGAGATTTGGAACAAAGAAAACAACATATAAACATGCAAAGGATGCTTTTGATTTTTATTTTCCTAACAATGGAAGAAAAGGCTGGGGAGATGATAGAGATTTAAAAAGACGAGGACATGCATATCAGGAAGTATTTGAGCTGTATAAGGATTATTCTGCAGATCAATTGGAAAAAGCTGTAGCGGAGATTATTCATAGATATGAGTATGAGGAACCAACATTTGTATCTATGAAATGTGGTTTCACAGAAACAGTACATAACATTCTAAATGGTAATAAATATATAACAGTGGATGGGGTTTATACGCTGAAAGAGGAATTGAATATAGGAAAAACTGTATTTGTTACATTAGGAGGGGATACAGGAAAAGCAGAAGTGGATTGGGTTCCAGGGTTTATAGGAGTAGCACATGTTATTAAAGAGCCATATGATTTTGGATATAATGGTAAAGAAAAGTACTTTAAGTTTAATATAGAAGTTGACTGCGTTTTTGATAAGCCATTTAAAAGAGAAGATTTTTTAAGTTATAGAGACGCATACGATGCTCCATATATAGGACCAGAGTTATCAAGAGATCCGTCACAGGCATTAAGTACTTTGGATATGATAAAGGCTGTTGCTGTTATACGTGCAGTACTTGATGAATTCCCAGAAATGCTTGAAAAATTTAAGGAAATTTTTGACAGAGAGTTTATGGATAGGGTGCTTGGAGCAGTTACTGTAATGATACCAACATCTGTAAAATTTGGAGAAAGCAAAGAGGATGCAGTAAATTCTATTCAGGAAGAAATGAGCATAGAGAATGAAGGCTCTGAGGAGGAAGAAATGGAATCTAAGCCATATATTGAACCTGATTATTATACAGGGTGTTCACGAAAAAATAAGGATACAGGGGCTGTATATGCACACAATAGAATTGTATTTGGAGCACCAGGAACAGGAAAAAGTTTTCAGCTGGATGACGAGCAGAAGGATCTCATTTCAGAAGGTGGAGAGTACGAAAGGGTTACATTCCATCCAGATTATTCATATGCTAATTTTGTTGGAACATATAAGCCAGTACCTACAAAAAATGGAATATCATATGAGTATGTTCCTGGACCATTTATGCGGACATATGTAAAGGCAATAGAAAATGGACAGTCGGAGAATAAGGAAGATGTAAAACCATTTCTGCTTCTCATAGAGGAAATTAATAGAGCAAATGTTGCCGCTGTATTTGGAGAGGTATTTCAGCTTTTAGATCGCGATGATAGAAATGCAAGCCAATATCCAGTTAAACCTTCTGAAGATATAAAGGCATATTTGGCAAAAGAACTTGGTGGAAGGCCAGAGCAGTATGATGAAATAAAGATACCAGATAATATGTATATCTGGTCAACTATGAATAGTGCTGATCAGGGCGTATTTCCAATGGATACAGCATTTAAAAGAAGATGGAACTTTGAATATATAGGTATTAACCATAAGGAAGAAAAGATTAAAGATACATATTTAGTGTGTGATAAAGCACAGGTGCCATACAGAGTTGACTGGAATGAGCTTAGGAAGGCTATAAATACAACACTTGCTTCTAGAGATTATAAGATAAATGAAGACAAGCTTATGGGACCATTTTTTGTATCTAAAAGCATTTTAGAGAATGAAGATGCGTTTAGAGAAACTTTTAAGAGTAAAATTATTATGTACTTATTTGAAGATGCAGCAAAGCAGAGAAGGCATATGTTGTTTGAAGGCTGTGATGAGGATATAAGAAACCAATATTCAGCGATTTGCGAGGAATTTGATAAAAGAGGCATAGATATTTTCTGTAAAGAAATCCGAGACAAAATCAAGAAAGAATATTTGAGTGAATTAGAATGAGAAGGGAATGTTACTGGATGATTTCTAAATATGTCAAAGAGCAGAAGCGGTATACTCAAGATGAACTTAGAAAAATATTTGAATGCACTGCTGATGAAACAGTGCAGATTATAAGAAAGTTAAAAGAGTATGGAATTGTTAAAAATGTAAAAAAAAGTGATAGGCAAAGTATGCTCTCTGACTTAGTTGAGGAAGATATCAGAGTAACAGATATCGAAAGTGGAGAGCGGGAATTGTATTATGTGTTTTCATTTGTTGGAGTAATTGTTGTATATGGACGGGTATTAAAGTGTTATCCTAAATATATTAATTCTTGTGGTAGTCCAATAGCGCAGATGAAGCAGATTATGCGTGTTTTGGAAAAATATAATTCAAAAGAGCAGGTAATAAAACTGTATAATGAAAGTGATGATGGAGGATCGTTTAACTTATTGGCAGTAATGCTGTATTTGCTGCGGGATTATTATGATAATGGAATATATGCTAATGACGTTGAGATTGTTGAGACTAATGGCACAGGAGAAATACTGTGGGACAGAACAATCAATGAAACATTTTCATATATATCAAATAATAGGCCATATTATACTGAATTACAGACAAAAAAGCGAACTTCTGATGAATATGATTTTATCAGACGCTTATATGCATGTGTATTGACTAAATTTTCAAAGGAACTTGAAGAATCCGATCTGCCAGAGTTGTTTAATATTGTGACAGTAGAGCTGTCGGAAGAACAACTGGAAGATTTGGGGGATGAAGATTATATTTTATATAGGATACAAAATGAACTTAATGTGCAGTACAACACAAGAAAACAACTGGTGTTGAAGGCAATGTATGCGTATATAGCACAAAAAGCAAGCTTTAATAACATTGATAGTTTTAGCATATATGGTACCAACAGCTTTAACTTAGTATGGGAAAAAGTATGTGCACAGAATTTTGGAAATGTTTTAAATATAAAATTATCAGAGCTGCCACTTGGAGTTTGTGATGATTATAAAGAAAGTAAAGATAGTACTTTAATAGAAATAATTGATAGACCAGTATGGCATAAGACTTCAGATAATATTAGTGATGAAAAGTCAGATACACTAAGACCAGATTTGATTCGTATTTATGAGTGTGGTGAAAGTGGAGAATATTGTTTTGGCATATATGATGCAAAGTATTATAACATTAATTTTCATAAGAATGCGTCAGAATACAAAGTTATAGGACAGCCTGGAGTGGCAGATGTTACAAAGCAGTATTTATATCAGCTTGCGTACGATGATTTTATAGCAAAGCAAGGATACAAATATGTGCAGAATATGTTTTTTTGTCCTGATGAATCTGGGGATAAAGAATATGGATGGGTGCAGATGGATATGCTTCATCAAATTGGAGATAAAAAACTCGAGAATGTAGCAGTTGTAAAGCTTTGTGCATCAGAAATGTATTCTTTATATTTAGCAGATCATATAGTTAGTGAAAATGAGATGGACAAATATATTCCAGTAATTGGACGACATGAAGTAGATAGTCAAAACTTTGCAAATAGGATGATGGCATATCTAACAAGAATCACAACTGCCAGCAAATTGGCTGAAAAGAAACTGGAAATGAAATCGGACAGAGGCAGGCTTATATATCCGAAACAGATAAAAAGAGAGTTGGGTGCCAAAATTATATATGATGCTATATGCCCTGTTGCAAGTAACGCTTTTTATGGATTTAATCCATATGAAAAAGAAGACCGTGAAAGTATGGTGGCAGAGGATATGGGCGATTCTTATAATCGTTGCAGTCAGATTGCGGATGCCTCTATTGAGATAGAAGAAATTATAAAAGATTTATCAGAAGCGGAGCTTAGAGATGAAAAAGTATTTAAAGTAGTACTTAAAAAATGTATTGAAAGTAAATCAGATATTAAACCTATGGCGGATGGAACATCGCTTGATATGCTGACAGACAAAATAATGGAGCTTGTTAGAGATGTGTATTTATAGTGTGCAGCTAATGTACAGTTATAAGTATAAATGTCAGATAAGAAGTAAATGAGAAAAGAACTGGAAAGCTAGGAAACAACAGATTGTTGAGGTGATTTTGTGGCAGATGATTTAACAAAAGAACAGCGGCATAAAAATATGAAAAATATTCATGGGAAGGATACCAAAATAGAAGTTATATTAAGAAAGGCTTTATGGAACAAAGGATATCGGTATCGCAAGAATTATAAAAAACTTCCGGGAAGTCCAGATATCGTGCTGACAAAATATAAGATAGCTATTTTTTGTGATGGAGAATTCTTTCATGGAAAAGATTGGGATACTTTAAAACAGAGACTTGAAAAGAGTAACAATAGTGAGTACTGGATTAGCAAGATATCCCGCAACAAAGAGCGGGATGATGAGATAAATAAGAAATTGGACTTTGAGGGCTGGACTGTAATCCGGTTCTGGGGTGAAGATATAAAGAAACATACGGATGAGTGTGTGAAGGTTGTGGAAGAGACAATTTTTGATATGGTTATGTATGATAGCAATGATGTGTAGAAGTAATAAGCAGTGGAGAAGGGAGAAAATAACTTATGACTACAGAAGAAATTTTACATTTAAATTTAACAGATGAACAGTATGCGGCGGTAATTGACGATTCAAGAAACATATTATGTCTGGCTTGTGCAGGTTCCGGGAAATCAAGAACTTTGGCATACAAAATAGCGTATTTGATATCCCAGGGTGAGGAACCAGAAAGTATTATTGCGTTTACATTTACAGAAAAAGCAGCAGAATCTATCAAACGTAGAGTTGCGGAAGCATTGCGAAAGTTTGGATTATCTGAAAATATTGTAGGGGCTATGTTTATTGGAACATTAGATGCGTTTTGCCAGAAACTGCTTGGAGACATTAACGCAAAGTATCGCCAGTTTGATATTTTGGATCAGAACCGTTTGGTGTTATATGTAATGTCGAGACAGTATAAGTTGGGATTGAAGAATGGAAAGGGCTATTTTAATCGAATCAAAGAATTTACAGATGCATGGCAAACAATGCATAATGAAAATATAGATCTGAAAGACATTGAGAAATATGATACGGAATTGTTTAATAGTCTGTCATGTCTTTCTGATTCAATGAGTGCAGATGGTTACATGGATTTTTCTTTTGCAATATATCTTGCAGTTCAGGAATTAAAAAAGATAGAAAAAAAGGAAGGTTCATATATTGAGAAGTTTAAGTATCTTTTTGTTGATGAATATCAAGATATTAATCCTATTCAGGAAGAGTTTATAAAAACACTATCTGAATTTTTAGATATGTTATTTGTGGTTGGGGATGATGATCAGTCAATATATGGCTGGAGAGGTGCAAATGTACAGAATATTTTGACTTTTAAGGATAGATATAAAGATGTTAAAATACATAAGTTGTTGGTCAATTTTAGAAGTACAAAAGCCATAGTAGAGACTGCAAATAGTTTTGTTCAAAAAACAATTCCGTTTGAAAGATTACCTAAAGAGATAAAATACCATCAGAATGGTAATATTCAGGATTTGCGGAACTTGTGGTTTCAGGCCAGGGAAGATGAAGCTAAATGGGTTGCGCAGCGAATTAAGTCACTAATTGGCACAACATATATTGAATATAATTCGGATGGAACAGAAAAAAGCAGAAGAGGACTTACTTATAGTGATTTTGCAGTACTTATTAGGAGCATTCGCTCACAAAAAGACGAGAATAAGGATGTTCAGTTTGTAAATGCAATGAGGGAACTGGATATACCTGTGAAAACTTCTGGAGAAGGCGGAATTTTTGATAGACCATATGCACAATGTATATTGGAAATAATGGAGTTACTGAGAGATGGAACGGGAGTAAATCGAACTGATGCGGAGAAATGCTTTGTGGAATCAGTCTTGCCTATTTTTCCAGATGCGGATAAGAATAAGTACTTTAATGTTTTGCAGGAATGGTATTCGAACATATATACACCAGCAACATCGGCAAGAAGAAAAGTATACCCGCAGAATTTTTTACATCAGCTAGTCGATGCGCTTAATTTACGAATGGTTAGAGATGAAACAGCTTTAAGAGATTTGGGATTATTTAGTGATATAATTAAGGATGTGGAACAAACATATGTAAGTATCGATTCTGAATGGAGATATAGAGAAATGCTTAACTTTCTGCAGAATATAGCGCAGAATTATGAATTAGATTCTGTAGACTACATTTCAAAGGTTGATGCGGTTAATGTATCTACCATACATAAAGTTAAAGGACTTGAATATCCTGTTGTGTTTGTGGTGGATTTGGTTAATCAACGTTTTCCTGGTAAAAAAGGACAGTACAGTGGAATTTTGCCAAAAGAATTGATGGGAAATGCAATAGATAGAGGTGCATATGGCAATAGACTAGAGGATGAAGCCAGGTTGTTTTATACAGCTATTACTAGAGCAGAGCGTTTGCTGTATTTGACAGGAAGTGAAATTCATCCTGGATTAAAAAACAAGAAGAAACCATCTGTTTTTACCGCAGAATTGAATCACCCTGATATGAGAAAAGATATGACTATAGATGAGTTAGCTGATAAGATTGAACCTATCCCAAGATTTGATGACAATGAACTGCCAACAGATTTTTCGTCAGTTAAATCATATCTTAAATGTCCATTCATGTATAAATTGCAGAATATATATGGGTATAATGCGGCAGTTCCTGAATTGTTTGGATTTGGACAAACTACACATACAATATTGGAAAGATTGCACCAGAAATATAAGGATAGAATTCCGACAGAGAAAGAAATCTTTGATATGGTTGAAGATACATTTATGCTTAAGCATGTATTTCCAAGTAATGATCCGGTAAATAGACCGGGTTCTTATGAACGAGCTAAGATGCTTGTTCATGAAATTATGAAAAAATACGTGAATACATATTCAGATGATTTTTGCCGGATTCGTCAAGATGAGGCACGATTTGAATTGTTGGTAGATGAGGCGTTGATTACAGGTTCTATTGATTTGTTGTTGAAAGAGGATGAAGCTCAAAACATTGATGCAGCAGAAGTAATCGATTTTAAGTCAATGGAAATGTCAGATAAATTGGAAGAATTTGATTGGCGAGAAATGTCGCTTCAAGTGCAACTGTATTCAAGAGCTGCAAAAGAAGTAATAGGAGAGAATGTGGAGACAGGATATGTCCATACATTAAAGGATAATAATAGAGTGAAAGTTCCAGTTGATGAATTATCAGTTAAAAATGCAATTGGTGCGATTGAATGGGCAGTAAAAGGTATTTTGCAGGAAGATTTCCCGATGAGAGCGTGTTCTGCAAATTGTACAGAATGTGACTATCGGGCTCTGTGTAGGCAGGAAAGAGAGGAGTTTAAGCGAAAAGAGCTACCTCCAGTTATTAATACTCCTGTAGGAGAACGAGTTATTGCAGCATTTGAAGAGGATGAATTATAGATATGAGAATAAAATATGAAGCAATAGATATTTTCTCTGGATGTGGTGGAGTTTCTTGTGGGCTTTCTTTAGCTGGATTTAAAATAAAGTCAGCAGTCGAAATTGAAAAGCATGCTGTAGATACATATCTGAATTATGAGCCATTAAGCAAAGTGAATGTATTAAATGAGGATATTTGTAAGTTGAGTGGTGAAAAAATATTGAAAGCTGCAAAAATAAAAAAGGATGATATTTATTTGTTTGCAGGATGTCCGCCTTGCCAGAATTTTTCGAGACAAAATCCACTTAATAAAAACAAAACAGAGGAAGAAAGAAAAAAGTTATTATTTGAATTCTTACGTATTATCGAGGAAATTTTGCCCCCATTTATATTGATGGAGAATGTTCCAGGAATAAAGTCAGAAATAAATGGTAAAATTTTAACGGAATTTTTAAATAGATTGAAAGAAAAATATGATGTGTATGATGAAATTTTAAATGCAGCAAATTATGGTGTTCCACAAGCAAGGAGAAGATATGTTCTACATGCAGTTAGGAAAGATATTAATAATGAGTTAAAAACATATGGTTTTGTCTTTGCATTGCCAATAGCAACACATAATAAAAATGGTACAGATGGATTAAAATCATGGAAAACAGTGAGAGATGCAATTGGTGATTTACCGCCCATTAAAGCAGGGGAACTTTATCAAGGTAATGTTAATATTCATAATCACAAAAGCGCTTCTCTTTCAGAAATTAATCTAAAAAGAATAGAAGAAATAAGGAAACATGGTGGTACTAGAACAGGGCTTCCAGAAAATTTAGTGTTAGAATGCCATAAAAAGAAAGACAGCAATGGAAATGTGTTTAATGGTCATAAGGATGTATATGGAATAATGGATCCAGATGAGCCATCTCCTACGATTACAGGTGGATGTCTTTGCTATTCTAAAGGAAGATATGGACATTATAGTCAGAATAGAGCAATTTCAATAAGAGAAGCAGCTAGGTTACAGACATTTCCAGATGACTTTATTTTCAGTAATTCATTGACTGACTCTGCTTTGCAGATTGGAAATGCTGTACCAATTGACTTGGTTAAATCTAGTGGAATGGTGTTTAAAGAGGCTATAAAAACAATAAAAATTAATAGAAGAAAAAATTAAGT
>OGKD01001706.1_pt1 | contig 11367 bp, 8 predicted proteins | sample 1572371 | NCBI WGS metagenome assembly OGKD01 (sample SAMEA2582096, study PRJEB24529) | metagenome | biome: Human gut stool | place: China | collected 2011 | reverse complement strand
ACGGCCTCTTGAACCCCATTCAAGCGCGCTACCAAAACTGCGCTACACCCGGATACTCATGAGCTTTTGTCGCTCACAGCTTCATTAGTATACCTGATTTGGTGTGTTTTGTCAAGGGATTTCGGCCAATTTTTTATCTTTTTCGGATATTCTCTTTTGTTTTTGCCAAATCTGACGGAACATTGTCAAATTCCGATGTTGCCATTGCTACGACAAATACGCTCTCTGCACCGGCGGCAAGCAGCGCTTGTGCGCAGGCCGCCGCAGTCGCCCCGGTCGTAACCACATCATCCACCAGAAGAATGGCCTTCCACAAAGTCCGGCTCCTGCGCCCGGAAAGTGCCTGCCACGTTGGCAAGACGCTCCTCGAACGGCAGGCCGGCCTGATGTTTCTTTGCCCGGATACGGCGCAGCGCAGCCGGGCAGAGCGGGAGCTGAAGCGCCTGTGCCAGCGGGAGAGACATGAGATACGGCACATTGTAACCGCGCCTTGTGCCGGACGGCGGCACAGGCACGATGCAGTCGTAGCCCAGCGACATACCCGGAACCGCCTGCGGGACCGGCTCCGCGCCGTACATCCGGATCTCGCTGCCAAACGCCAGCTTTGCCAGCAGAACGCCCATTTCCACAGCCGCCCACGGTGCCGCCTGATACTTTGCGCGGAGGATCCCGGCACGCACACAGCCCTCATACCGGAACGGTGCTGCGCCGCCCGTCAGGTCGCCCAGATAATGCTGCGACATGTCCAGCCGCATACCCGGCTTGCGTCGCAGCTGTTCCAGCTCTTCTGCGCAGTCCGGGCACTCCGGAACGCTGCCCAGCACCCGGTTGCAGAACGGGCATCTCCGCGGATACAACAGCTGCCGAACGCCCCGCAGCGTGCGCCGCGGCAGGCTATAATAGCCCATCAGTCCTTCTTGACGGCCACAATCACGCGGACTTTCTTGCCCGCAGCGCAGCCGAAGTTGTCGTACCAGCCGGTCAGATAATAGCCGTCCGCATTGACTTCAGTCAGTTTCGTAGGGTAATACTGGCCCTTGTACCACAGGTAGACTTGTGCGTCGTCCGCCATTTCATAGCGGGTGCCCTCGCTCAGCACCGATGCCGCACCCACCTTGTCGATCTTCATCGGCATCAGCTGGACCATGGCGCGGACATTACCGGTGGTCTCCTGCCGGATCGCCAGACCGCCCACCAGCACCGGATATTTGGTGCTGGTCGTGAAGGCTGTCTGCGCTCCGTTGACGTAGCACACATAGGTAGCGCCGCCGCCCACCAGACGGAAAATGGAAGCGTATGGTTCGCCCACCAGTTCGCCGATCTGCCGCAGGCCGATGCTGAGCAGGCTGTCGGTATTGGCTGTCAGTTTTTCCCACACAGTGGTCAGAATGTCGCCGTTGATAATGCCCCACAGCACCTCGGTGGTGGTCGGGATCAGCACGTCCTGCAGGTCGGCAATGATCTTTTTCTGATTGCCGGTAGTGCCGTCCGAACCCTTCGAAATGATGGTTCCGATGGTGGTCAGGGTGCCGGTATTGGCCGCCACATTCTTGATGTCATCCAGAACGCCGTAGCTCCACAAGTCGCCCGTGACATCGTTGAGGATGAGCCGGTCGATCCGTCCCTGCGCATCAAGGGTGTAGTAGCGAACGTTCAGAGCAGTCAGATCTGTCCCCGATAGGCGGCTGGGACGAACCGTCCCAGCCACACCCTCCGTTGTCGTATCCAGAATCTGAACATCGTTTGCAAATGTATAATCACCCAGTTTTGTTCCATCATCGCTCACACGGCCTGTGATGGACCGGATCTCGATGTTGTTCACTTCTTCGCCTTCGGGCGTCACGTTGATCTCCACCAGCCAGCCCTTGGGGTAGTTCAGGCTCTTGTCCACATGGACAGTCCGGACGATGCCATCGGTGCACATGACGGCCACCCGCTGCAGCACATCTGCGCCGTTGTCCTCCACCAGGTCACGGGATGAGGACTGTACCACGCCGTAAAACACGCTGTCGGCCTCGTCGCCGGTGACGATATCAGCTACTTCGTTGTTCATGCCCAGCAGCAGCGTGACCACCTCGCCCACTCCGCCGCCGTTCAGGCTGGACACCTTGGACGCCACGATGGTGCTGCCCAGCTTGTAGCTGGTGCCTGCCACCGTAACCGCTGTCGGAGCGCTTGCGCTGGGCGACACTGCCGTGATGCGGCCTGCTGCACGGCGGGTGTAGATCCATACCGTCTGTAGGCTTTCGCTATAGTAATACACATCGTATTTGTTCAATTCAGCAGAAGAGGACACTTTGTCGTTACGGTAAATGTTTACCGGGGCAAAGGGCAGCTGTGTGCTGTCTCCCGCCACAAAGGGACCCTGCAGGCTCTTGAGCATGACCGTGGAGACATCCACCTGCCCATCTGCGACGGTAAAGCCCAGCGAGGTTCCATAGGCTGCGCCGCTGGCCGTATTGACGGTCAGTGCATTATACAGCAGCACCGCGCAGTCCTCGTAATTCATCGTCTGTCCCTGCGAGAGAGCCAGCTGATTGCGCAGGCCGATCTCCTGTGCCTTGTTCAGCTGTGCCACCGGGAATGCGCCGTTCAGGTCGGTCATCTTATAGCCCAGAAGTTTCAGCACTGCGGTGCAGGCTTCTTCCAGCGTGACGGCATTTTCCGGGCGGAATGTACCATCTGTATAGCCGTTCATCCACCCCTGCTGCACCGCGATGCGCACATAGGGCGCGTAGGCCGAGCTGCCGGGCACATCCCGGTACAGGGTGCCCAGATTGCCCTGTTTGCCGGCGCTTCCCCGATAGGAGGAAAATGCCACCAGCATCTTTGCCAGCGTGCCGCGGTTGACCGCAGCATTCAGGCTGCCGGTCTGGCCGGGTTCCATAGCCCCCAGCGTGATAGCCGTCTGAATGGCAGTGTTGTTCAGACTGGAAGCTGATGCAGGCAGCACCAGCATCGACATGGCAATGCTGACCGCCAGCAGAATTGCGAGAAGACGTTTTTTCATAGGAGTGTTCCTCTCTTTCCGGGTTGTTAATCGTAACGCAGTGCTTCGATGGGGTTGAGCCGGGCCGCGCGCCTTGCCGGCAGATAGCCAAACAGCACGCCGATGCCCACCGAGATACCAAAAGCCACCGCGATGGAGTTGAAGGACGGGCTGACCGTGATGTCCGTGCCGCTGGTGAACATGGGCAGCAGTTTGTTGGCTGCCATGCTCACCGCATAGCCCAGCGCAATGCCCAGCACGCCGCCCAGCGCAGAGGTGGTGGCAGCTTCCACCACGAACTGCGACAGGATGGTGCGCTCTTTTGCGCCCAGTGCCTTGCGGATGCCGATCTCGCGGGTACGCTCGGTGACGGACACCAACATGATATTCATAATGCCGATGCCGCCCACCAGCAACGAAATGCTGGCGATGCCGGTGAGCACCACGATGACCATGTTGATCATGTTGTTCATTTCTTCCAGCCACTCGCTGGCGCTGTAGACATAGTAGCCATCTTCGGTGCCCAAAAGCTCCTTCAGCTGGTTTTCCACTGCAGTCTTTGCCTCGTCGGCGCGGCTCTCGTCCATCATGATGGCCGTATAATTGCTCACCGAGCTCTTGCTGGTCAGACGCATCACCGTCGTATACGGCAGATACACACAGTCATCATCCGAGCCCTGCTGCATCTCGGCATTGCTGACCTTTGGGGCCAGCACACCCACGATGCGGAACTTGTCGGCACCGATCTTCAGCGTCTGGCCCAGACCGTTTCCGCCATAGCCCACACGGTTCAGATAATCGCCGATGACGCAGACCTGCTTGTTATCCTTGATATCCATGTACTGCAGGCCGCGGCCCTGTGCGATGGTATAATTCTTGATACTGGTATAATTTTCGTCCACGCCGCTGACGGTGGACCAGCGGTAGGTGGTAGTGCCGATCTTCAGGCTGCCCGACCCGCTGTAATCGATCTGCGGAGAGACCGACTGCAGAAGGTCCGGAAATTCCTGCGGCAGCTTGTATATTTCTTCCACCGGAACCGTGCGGGAACCGTGGCCCCACACCTGAATGGAAAGGGTGTTGGTGCCCAGTGCCGAAAAGCTGTCGCGCATGCTTTTGGTCATGCCGTTGCCCAAGCCCACGATGACGATGACTGCCATAACACCGATGATGATGCCCAGCATGGTAAGGAAGGTGCGCAGCTTGTTGCTCCACACGTTCTGGATGGCCTGACGGAAGGTTTCAATGATCATGCTTTCTCCTCCTCATCCGGCGTTTCCGGCAGCAGCGTGGGCTGCACCATGGCTTCCGGTGCATGGGCATCGCCATCGTAGACCACCCGCCCGTCCTCCAGACGGATGATGCGGTCTGCCTGCACCGCAATGGAATTATCGTGGGTGATGAGCACCACGGTGTGTCCCTGCTCATGCATCTGTTGCAGCATTCCCAGCACTTCGCGGCCGGTATGGCTGTCCAGTGCGCCGGTAGGCTCGTCGGCCAGAATGACCGCCGGGTTCCGCACCAGCGCCCGAGCGATGGAAACACGCTGCTGCTGGCCGCCGGAAAGCTGGTTGGGGCGGTTCCTGAGCTTATCGCCCAGACCCACCTGCTCCAGCACCTCTTTGGCCCGGGCGTGGCGCTCGGCGCGGCCGATGCCCGCATACACCAGCGGCACCTCCACGTTTTCCATCAGGTTGAGCCTTGGCAAAAGATTGTACTGCTGGAAGATAAAGCCCAGCATCTCGTTGCGGATCGCAGCCAGCTCGTTGCGGTTCATCTTGCCCACATCCCTGCCGTTGAGCCGGTAGGTTCCGTGGGTCGGCACGTCCAGACAGCCGATGATGTTCATGCAGGTGGATTTACCGGAACCGGACTGGCCCACGATGGCCACGAACTCGCCTTTTTCGATTTTCATCGTGATGTGGTCTGCAGCCTTTACCGTGGTATCGCCCATCTGGTAGTATTTGCATACCTCATCAAACTCGATCAGAGCGCTCATGCATTCCTCCTGTGTCAGCCCATAACGACCACGCCGTCCGCTTCCGACGGATCCGCAGTGTCGCCGGTATCCGGCTCCGCTGCCGGTTCTGCAGTGCTGTCGGCAGTATCATTGCCGGTGTTGTCCGTCATGTACTCGTAGCCGCCGTTGTCATAATAGGTATCGCTGCTCACCGAAGCAGAATCATATGCCACAGTGTCGTTTCCGGTCACGCCGCTGATGATCTGCGTGTAGCTATCATCGCTGACGCCGGTCTTGACCGGCACATAGACATAACCGTCCGGTGCGATCATACTGGGATCTGCGTTGACGGCGCTGGGCGAGTCCTCTGTTACCAGCACATAGCCGCCGCGGACGACCGCCGCGTTGGGCACCGACAGCGTATTCTTCGCCTCTGCCACCACGATCTCTGCGTTGGCGTTCATGCCGGGGCGCAGGCCGTCGATCTCATCGATGCGGACGGTCACCGGGTAGGTGGTGGTGCCGCCGCTGGAGTTGCCCTTCATGGACACACGGGTCACAGTGCCAGTGTAGGTCTTGTCCGGCACGGCATCCGCCGTGACCTGCACGCTCTGCCCCACCGACAGGCTGCTGACCTGCAGCTCGTCCACATTGATGACCATGACCAGGTAGCTCAGATCATAAATCGTGCACAGGTCTGCGCCGGTGGCAAGGGCATCGCCGGTCTTGGCATTTTTCTCGATCACCGTGCCGCTGATGGGCGAGGTGATGGTGTAGTTGTTCATGGTTTCCTGCAGGTTGTCCATGTTCAGCTCGGCGCTGCGCAGGCTTTCGGCAGCGGACTGTACCGCCTCGGTCAGGTCCTCGCCGCTGATCTGCAGCACGATATCATCCTTGTTCACCGTGCCGCCTTCCTTCACATTGATGGCCGTGACCGTACCGGCTGTAAGAGTCGTCAGGGTACGCTCGGCCTGATATTCAAAATTCTTGGCCGCGATGCAGCTCACGCCGTTGATGGTGGCCGTTGCCGCCTGCGCAGTGGTCAGGCCGCCCGCATTGCGCACTGCGATGGTCACGGTACGGGTCAGCAGATTGCCGGTGCTCAGGGCATCCGTGCCGGTCACAGCGGTCACAGTGCCGGTCAGCGTTTCAAAGGTGCCGTCCAGCGTCACCTCGGCGGTCTGCCCCACCGAGAAGGTGGCTGCATCTGCTGCCGGAAATTCCAGCTGCAGCGTCATGCGGGAGCTGTCGCGGATGACCGCCACCTCCTGCCCGCTGGTCACTTCGTCGCCTTTGGCCACCTTCAGGCTGCTGACAACGCCTGCCACTTCGGCACGGACGTTCTGGCGGTCTGCGGTTTTGTCGTAGCTGCGCTGTGCCTGCTGCAGTGCGATGGATGCCTGCTCCACCTTCGTGGCTGCATCCGAAGAATCCACCGTGTAGAGCACATCGCCTTCTTCCACGATATCGCCCTCTTCAATGGTGCTGGTCAGCACCTTGCCCGCCACAAGAGATTTTACATTATAAGTATTGGCCGGGTTCAAAGTTCCGGTGCCGCTGAGGGTATTGGAGATATCCCGCTTGGACGGCGAGACCTGCACATAGTTGATGTCCACATTGGTGTCCTGTGCCTTGCCCGGCCGCAGGACGAACCATCCGCCCAGCGCCGCAATGCACACCACAGGCACCAGCCATTTCCAGTTCTTTTTTACGAACCCCACCGGGCCGCCGGCCGCTTTGGCTGCGGCGGTCTTCGGCTGTGCGGCCGCGTCCTTGTTCTTCTTCCAGTTCATGTCTGCTGTTTCCTCCTGTATTGCCATAAACCCGCCGGTTTTATCCGGCGAGTATTCCGTTTTCATTCGGGCAGTGCACCGGACTTCCGGCACATAAAATGTCTTAGGGCTAGTGTATCGCATTTCAGACGGATACACAAGCGTCCAAATTTCATTTCCGGATATTTCCGAGAAACTTTTATCAAACTTTCACAGGCATTTTCATTTGGATTCACCGGTCCAGCTCCAATTCCCGCAAAAGCAGTTTCAGGGAAGCAGAGGGATCTTCTGTGTTCCACACCGCCCATGCCGGGATCACCTCATTTTCCAGCGGGATAAAGGTCAGGTTTTTGTTGGTGGGCAGCTGGTTCAGCACCGGTTCCGCCAGAATCGTATACCCCCCGTAAAAAGCGATCTGCAGAGCCAGTTCTTCCATCGAAGCTGCAAACCGGATCTTCTGCGGGTCGCTGCCTTCCCACGTAAGGACCTGCGCAAACTGCTGCCACAGTTCCCGCTCCATTGCCGGCGCATAATACTGCTCTCCGCTCAGCTGGCTTCGCTGCAGGGACGCATAACTTGATAAGTGGTTCTGCCGGTTGAGCACCACATACTGCCGCAGCTGATCCACCTTCATTTTCTGCAGTGCAGGCACAGGTTCCAGCGGGATCAGTTCCAGCAGAAAGGCAAGGTCGATCTTTTTCTGCTGCAGCTTCTTTTTTGCTTCCGGGAACTCGATCAGCTGAAAATGAAGCGGGACCGCCGGGTGCCGCTCCTTGAACAGAAGCAGCTTTTCGAGGACCGGCAGGTCCTCCATTCCGCTCATGATGCCGATTTCCAGCGGGCTGCCGCTCTCGCTTGCGGCAGCCTGTGTGCGCCGCACGGCATCCTCTGCAAGGTCAACAATGCGTCCTGCATACTCATAAAACACCTGTCCGGCACTGGTCAGTGCCACCGAGTGCCGTGTGCGCTGAAGCAGTTGCGTACCAAGTTCTTCTTCTAACAGTTTGATCTGCTGGCTCACCGCAGTCTGGGAGACAAAATTCTGCTGTGCCGCTTTGGAAAAGCTCAGGTTTTGTGCCACCGCAATAAAATATCGCATCTGCTGCAGTGTCATGGAGACAGCCCCTTTCCATACATCCGTTTCTGTTATAACTTCTACTTCTAATTATAAAAAGAAATCAATATTTTTCAAGCCCATTATATTGTGATAGAATTAACAAGCGAAAGGGGCATCCGGCCCCGCCTTTGTGAAGAAAGAAGAACGTGAAAGGAATCACACCATGAAAAAGATCTCGCGCAAAAGCTTTTTGAAGCTGGCTTCTGCATCCGTGATGAGCGGCATCACTGCCGGCGCACTGGCCGCCTGCAATGCTGCTTCCGGCTCTGCCTCTTCTGTGGCAGCCAAGTACACCCCCGGCACCTACACTGCCACCGCCAAGGGCATGGGCGACATCACCATGACCGCCACCTTCAGCGAAACCGCTATTACCGACATCAAACTGGACCTGTCCAACGAGACCGACTCCATCGGCCAGGCTGCGGGCGACGAGCTGGTCAAGCAGCTGCTGGAAGCCCAGAACAGCACCATTGACGGCGTGTCCGGCGCAACCGTCACCGGCGACGCCGTGAAGCAGTGCATGAACGACTGCATCACCCAGGCCATGGGCGGCACTGCTGTGGCCGCTCCGGAAGCTTCTGCCGAGCAGGCTTCCGGCTGGCGCACTGCACCGGATCCCATTGCCGACAGCGAGATCGACAAGACCTACGACGTGGATGTTGCCATCGTCGGCATGGGCTATGCCGGCCTGAGCTGCTTCCGTGAGCTGGCCGAAGAGGGCAAGAACGTCATGGTTCTGGAAGCCATGCCCAAGGACAGCTGGTGGACCGTCGGTCACGACATCGGCCACATCAATTCCGAATACCTCAAGAGCCATGGCGTGCCCGAAGTGGATATCGTGGAGTTCGTCAACAACTGGATGCTGCAGACCCACGGCAAAGCCAATACCTCTTTGGTCATGAAGTTTGCCAAGAACGGCGGCAGCACCGTGGACTGGTGGCTGGATAAGATCAACCCGGATACGCTGGCCAAGACCCGCATCCAGTTCTGGCCGGACAACGAATACACTGTTCACGAGCTGAACAACGGCCTGCACTACTACACCGGCACGCTGGAATGGTGGGAAAACTACTGGGAGAACCCCACCAGCGGCGAAAAGAACAACAACACCGCCGGTCAGCTGGAGTTGAAGGACCTGAGCTGGGACAACTACAACTATGTTGAAGAGAACTTCTCCGACCATGCCACCGCCCTGTTCGGCACCAAGGGTGTGCAGCTGGTAATGGACGGTGCAAAGGTCACCGGCGTGATCGCACAGGACAGCGACGGCAATTACCTTAAGATCAACGCTAAGAATGGCATTGTGCTGGCAGGCGGCGGCTTTGGCGGCAACAAGGAAATGCTGAACGACCTGCTGCCGAACATCGCCCGCATGTTCACCAAGGACGAGGACTTCCTCGCACCGTTCGGCCGCGACGGCTCCACCATCCAGATGGGCGTCTGGGCAGGCGGCCATCTGGAAAGCGACATTTCCACCATGAACTTCGACTCCATGACCGTGCCCGATTATCTGCCCGGCCCTCTGTGGGTGGACGAGAAGGGCCAGCGCTTCCAGAACGAAGCCTTTGCCGGCCCGGAGATCAACGGCTTCTTCATGGCACGCGCAAAGCGCGGAAACATCACCTCTATCTATGACAGCACCTACGAGACCCAGATCCTACGCGGCTTCCCCGGCCATCAGGCATTCGAGTACGACATGCCCGCTGTGGTGGAAGCCATGAAGGGCAACTTTGAGGCCGCAAAGGCTGCTGGTGCCGAGGGCGCCAACGGCTGGTACTGCGCCGACACCATCGAGCAGCTGGCCGAGTACATCGGTGTGGAGCCTGCAGCCCTTTCCGCTACTGTGGAGCAGTACAATAAGGTTTGCGCCGAGGGCTACGACAGCGACTTTGCCAAGGACCCGCACTTCCTGAATGCAGTTGCAAAGGCTCCCTTCTACGCCCATGTCACCACCCCGAGTCTGGGCTTTGCACTGGTGACCACCGGCGGCTTTGTGACCACCAATGACCAGCAGGTGCTGAACGAGGATTATCAGCCCATCGAGGGCCTGTACGCTTCCGGCAACACCTGCGGTATGCGCTTTGGTCCCGAGTATATCACCCCGATCCCCGGCGTGAGCATTGGCATGTGCCTGACGCTGGGCCGTGAGCTGGGCAAGTATCTGGCTGCAAAGTAAGCAGTTCTGATATAAATATAGAAAAGGCAGGCTTTTTACGCTGGGAAAGGGCCTGCCTTTTTGCTTTTTATAAAAAGTATGTTACAATAGAACTGGCAAAGAAACCGCAAAGAAACCGGTGCCGGGCGGTGCGGCTCCGGGGTAAGGAGGAAGCACGGTGAGCGAAAACGAAAAGGGCTATTATATCCGAGAATTTTCCAACATGACCGGTCTGCCCCAGAGCAAGATCCGGTATTACGAAAAGATCGGCCTGTTCAAGGTGAAGCGGATGAAAAACGGCTACCGCTGGTTCAGCCCGGAGGATGCATTCCGGGTGAACGCTTTCCGCTGCCTGCTGCAGTATGGCTTCAGCATAGAGGAAGCGGTGCGGATGCTGGACGAAAAGCAGCAGACCGAACAGTTTGAGCAATCTCTCAAGCGGCAGCGCTACACCCTGACCCACGAGAAGCAGCTGCTGGAATACCGCCTGCAGGCGCTGGATGAGGCCATTGGCCTGCTGAACATGGAACCCGGTTCAGACTTTTCGGTTCAGGATGTGCCGGATAAAATATATGTCTATGCTTCCAATGGGCGGGACTTCAGCGTGGCGGGGCAGGCAGGGGAGACCATTTCCCGCTTTGTGGAGCTGCTGTCCATTTCCAGCTATGCGCGGGTGATCGAGACGGCGCAGTTCAGCTCCGAAAAACCGGAGCTGGACCCCAGCTATGTCTGTGCCATCCCGGCTTCGGAGGAGTGGCGGCTTGGAACATATGACCGCACCCATGTCCACTGGATGAATCTGGGCAAATGCATCGTGTATCACCGCAGCCTGACGCGGGAGGAGAGCGTGCGCAAGGAAACCTTTGCCCTGCTTCTGGACTGGATGACTGCCCACGGCTACCATATGCGGGAAAAAATGATGATCCTGCCCGGTTTTTTGAATCTGGATGGCTGCGGAAAGGACATGGAGACGGTGATCCTGCCGGTAATCTGAGCCAAAAACGCGGTACAGCACAATAGACACAAAAAGCCCTTGTGGAGTTTGCACAAACTCACAGGGGCTTTCTTGTTGTTAAATGACAAACAAAGTTTCAAAACGGTAACGGTGCTTGACCTTAAACCCGGTTTATGCTGTAAAGTGTTGTTCGTGAAATGTCAAACGAAGTTCCGGCCCGGCGGTGCCTGACCGGAAAACATCGTACACACGAAGAAGAAAGAAAACGTAAAGGAGAACCTTATCATGGCAAACCGCATTTCCCGTCGCAACTTCCTGAAAAAGGCTGCTGCCGGTGCCGTCGGCGCTGCTGCTGCCGGTGTGCTGACCAGCTGCGGCAGCTCTGCAAGCTCTGTTGCTTCCAGCACTGCTGCTTCCTC
>OGKD01001704.1_pt1 | contig 11370 bp, 7 predicted proteins | sample 1572371 | NCBI WGS metagenome assembly OGKD01 (sample SAMEA2582096, study PRJEB24529) | metagenome | biome: Human gut stool | place: China | collected 2011 | reverse complement strand
CGGCATAGTCGCCGATGCGCTCGAACTCGGTGACAAAGTTCAGCAGCTCGGTCACTGCGTGGCTCTCGTCATCGCCCAGCTCCTGATCGGTCAGTTTGATCAGGTAGTTGGTGATCTCCACCTCCATACGGTCGATCAGGTTCTCGCGCACCTTGATGGCGCTCACGGTCTCCTCGTCCATCTTCAAAAGCAGCGGCGCGGCCAGACTCACATTGCGGGCGGCACGGCGGGACATCTTGATCACCGCGTTCTTAGCCTGCTGCAGAGCCACAGCCGGGCTCTTGTACAGACGCTCGTCCAGCACCGGCATACTCAGTTCCTGTGCTTCCTCCACGCTGCTGGGCACTGTGAGCATCGCCAAGCGGCTCAGCACCCCGCTGCAAGGCAGGAACAGCAGCATAGCGCACACGCTGGACATGGTATGGATGTTTGCAATGGAGCTCTTGTTCATCACATCGCCCCACATGGGGATGCCGATGGTGAACTGCACCGCATAGATCAGTGCCAGCAGGATCACGCTGCCGATGACGTTGAAGTACAAGTGGATGAGCGCTGCCCGCTTACCATCCTTGGAGGAGCCGCCGATGGTGAGCAGCGGGGTGAACGCCGTACCGATATGCGCGCCCAGAATGATAGGAATGGCAGAGCTGAAGGTGACAAGCCCTGTGCTGGACAGTGCCTGCAAAATACCCACGGAGGCGGAGGAGGACTGGATGATCACGGTGACCACCACGCCCACCAGAACACCCAGAATGGGGTTGGTCATGGTGACGAACAGATTCTGAAAGACTGCGCTCTCCCGCAGGGGTGCCACGCCGGTATCCATCAGGCTCATGCCGGTAAACAGGATACCGAAGCCCAGCATGATCTGGCCGATGTTCTTCTTTTTGGCATTGCGGAGGAACACATAAAAAATGCAGCCAATAAACGCCACCACGGGTGCAAAGGTCTTGGGCTGGATCAAGGTCAGCCACAGGCTGTCGCCTGAGATATCCGCCATGCGGATCAACTGACCTGTTACCGTAGTACCAATATTTGCACCCATGATCACGCCTACCGACTGCGTCAGTGTCATGATACCGGAGTTGACCAGACCAACACAAATAACCACCGTACCAGCCGACGACTGGATGACGCCGGTGATCAGTGTGCCGAAGATCACGCCCTTGATGGTAGAGGAGGTAAGCTTTTGCAATACGCCCTGCATCTTGCCGCCTGCCAGCTTTTCCAGTCCGGCGCCCATGATGGACATACCGTACAAGAACAGCGCAACGCCGCCCAGCAGAGAGGTAATGTGTGTGATATCCATAACGATACTCCTAATATGAAACTTCCCTTTTTATCCTTTACAGCACACAGCTGCCGAAACCTTGCACGTGCACAGCACTTGCCCTGTTCCGGCAGCCGCTTATTTTTATTATACCATCAAAGGGGGCGTCTCAACAAGGTTTATTTTACACGAAAATTACTTTTTTCACACATTCCGCAACATATTTCCGGGTGGCAAACAAAAAGCTTTCCGTTATTTTACATACATTTTACATTATACCATCTCGGATGCGGTATGTCTCCGCTTACCCGGCCAGCTCTTCCATAGCCTCGCGCACCGTATCGGCCGAAAACAGGAACACACCACTGCCGGTGTATACCTCCACATGACTGCCCACATAACGCAACTCAAAATCCTTCATGGTGTTTCCCTCCTGTGTGTCTGTTTTATTCCCGGGACTTCCCCGGTGAACACAGTATCGCACAATAAGGATACTATAAAAAGGACTTTCAAAAGTTTTTGCAGACTTTTTGCGCAAAAATCGGATGATACCCCACGGTCTGCCCCCCCTGTCCGCAGCCACCCCCTCGGAAATCGGGGCTTTGGTAGTTCCCCTTCACAGCGCCGCATTTCCGCAGGAAACAGGCGCCGGAGCTGCCGTTTTCCGTCACGACCCCTTCCCGTGAAAATGGGATAGCGGAGCGTCCGCAGACGCTCCGCTATCCCGAAATTAAAAATATATTTTCCGCTGATCATGCCCAAAGCACACGCGGCGGGCATTCCAAATCGTCCCGCCCCGCAAAAGATGGCATCACTCTGCCGCATCCGTCACCCGGACGGGGTAGCCCGTCCGCACACAGCGCACCGCATACCGGGCGTTGCCGCCGGAGGTGCAGGTGAACAGGGTCAGATCCCAGCTGTCTGTCTCGGTGGCGGTGGTCATCTCCTCGATCTGGGTGGGGTGCAAAGTCTCCACGCTCTCCACCTCGTAACTCCAGCGCAGACCATCCGCATCCGTAAAATAGACCGGGCTGCCGATAGCCAGCCACTTGATGGGACTGAAATGCTTTGCATAGTTGTGGCCGCAAATTACCAGGTCATCGGCATAGGTGGTGCCGCTGTACCGTCCGGGGGCGACCTTCAGCCCGGCGTAGCTCCACTGCGCCATCACCGGCAGTTCCAGCCCTGCCGCCGGGATGGAAAGCACCCCGATGTAGTCATGCCCCTCCACCTCTACGGTGGTCATCTCCTGCGTCGGGTCCAGCACCGGCTGCGGGGCTGCGGTCTCGTTTTCCTGCCGGTGCTCCGTAATGGTCTTTTGCATGGTCTGCTCCAGCTCGCCCAATACTTCCTGCGAGGCCTTTTCTGCCCGGGCGGCATCCCACCGGTTGTAACCCAGCAGCCCGGCGGCGCTCAAGATCAGCACCGCACCCAGCACCATGCACAGCCTGCCGATTTTCCGTTTCATTGCATTCCATCCTTTATATATAATAGTACCGTCTGCTTCAGTATACCATTCCCCGCTCCGGTTTACAACCGTTCTTTCGGGCGATTTTTATCGGGCAGCAGCGCGCAGACCAGCCGCACCATCTGCCCGGTCAGGGGCAGCCATACCAGCGCACACAGCCCGTTGAACAGGGTGTGGGCGTTGGCGATCTGCCGGGCGATCACGGCACACTCTGCCCCTGTGGGCGAGCACAACCGCACCAGCGCCGCAAAGGGCTGCAAGAGTGCGCAGCACACTGCCGCGCCGCTCAGATTAAAAATAGCGTGGGCTGCCGCCACCCGCTTGGCATCTCTTCCCTGCCCGATGGCGGCAAGCACCGCCGTAACGGTGGTGCCGATGTTATCCCCCAGCAGAATGGGAATGGCAGCGGTCAGCCCCAGCAGGCTGTGCACGCCGTCCGCCCCGGGCTGCGCCGCCATGCTTTGCAGCAGCGCCACCGTGGCAGAGCTGCTTTGTACTGTCAGTGTCATGCAGACGCCCGCCAGCAGTCCATGCAAGGGGCTTTGCTGCACCCGGGCAAGCTCCAACCGGAGCAGCGGGCTTTGCAGCAACGGCTCCATGGCACTGCGCATCACGGTGACGCCTTCGAACAGCAGCCCAAAGCCGAACACCGCTTCGCCCACGCAACGGCCCCGCCAGTTTTTGCAGGCCAGACAGAGCAATACCCCGCAAAACAGCAGCAGATACCGCCAGCTTTCCACCCGGAACGCCAGCAGCTGCGCCGTGACCGTCGTGCCGATATTTGCCCCGAACACCACCGGCACCGCCTGCCGCAGCTGCAGCAGCCCCGCTGCCAGAAAAGCAATGACCATGACCGTGACCGCCGAGCTGCTTTGCAGCACCGCCGTGACCGCCGCCCCGGTCAGCAGCCCCGCCACCGGGTTTGCGGTGCACCGCGCCAGCAGGCCGCGCAGACGCCTGCCCGCCCCCTGCTGTACTGCCCTGCACAGGCTGTCCGTCCCATATAAAAACAGCGCCAATCCGCCGAATACCTGTAACAACACTTGGAACCCCTGCTCCATCCGCACCCTCCGTTTCTGCCTGTCCTTTATTTCTATGCAGCGAGAACCGGTTTTCGTCCTGACAAAACCTACAAGTTTTTTGTGAATTTTTGTTTAATATTTCCCTATCCTCTTGCAATCCCGCTGCAAAAGGAATATGCTTATCAGGCGTTAATACTTAACAGCTGTTAAGTATTTGTAAAATGCAAACGAGGAGGGATCGTTGTGTCCGAGCCAAGCACCCCCAACTTTCAGGGGATGTGCCACTATATCGGGCAGCTGAGCAAGGCATCCAAGGCCGGGATGCGGGCGGCGCTGGCCGATTGTCCCAAATGCCACTTTAATATGCTGGAAGGCCTGCTGCATTCCATCAACTGCCACGGCAGGGACGGCGCTATCTATGTCTCCGACCTTGCCCGAGAGATCCGTCAGCCGCTGCCGGCGGTCTCGCGCGGGCTGCGGCTGATGGAGCAGGACGGCACTGTGGTGCGGGAACCGGACCCCGCCGACCGCCGCAAAACGCTGGTGCGCGTCACCCCCAAGGGGTATGAGCTGTGCCACCAGTGTGAGCAGGCTCTGCGCGACTACTTTGCCAGCGTGCTGGCACGGTTAGAGCCGGAGCAGGTAGCCCAGATGGACGCGCTGCGCGGCGCGCTGATGGATGCCATTCTTGCGGAAAATGCCGCGCGCAACATTGACCCGAAGGGAGAAACGAACCATGACAAAGATCTTTAAGCAGCTGGCCCGACACTGGGCGGTCTGCCTTGTGGTGTTCGCGCTGCTGTTCGTGCAGGCGTACTGCGACCTTGCACTGCCGGACTACACCAGCAAGATTGTGGACACCGGCATCCAGCAGGGCGGCATTGAAAGCCCCCTGCCCCAGGCGGTGCGCCAGAGTACGCTGGACGCGCTGAGCCTGCTGATGAACGAGGAAGATGCGCAGAAGCTGCAAAACGCCTACCAGTACTATCTGCAGGACGATGGCGTGTTGCAGTTGCGCTCTGACCTGACCGAGGACGAGCGCACCGCACTGGAAGATGCCGTGACCACCCCGGACATCGTGCTGTATATGGCTGCCGCACAGGCCGCCAACACCCCCGCCGGGCAGAGCAGCATGGGCCTGACCGGCCTTGCCAAGATGCCCTCTGCCGCTGCGGACACCGACACCGAGACCGTTACCCCCACGGCAGCAGATCTGGACACCGTTTGCAGCCAGTTTGCCGCCATGAGCCAGATGCCCGGTTTTGACCGCAGTATGCTGCAAAAGCAGCTGGACAGTGCCATGAGCCAGCTGGACAGCACCCTGCTGGAAAACCTGAAGAGCCAGTCCCTGCTGCTGGTGCAGCTGGAATACGAGGCACAGGGCGTTGCACGGAATGTGCAGATGCAGTACCTCTTCCGGGTGGGCGGCCAGATGCTTGCCCTTACTCTGCTGATGGTGGCCGTGGCTGTGGCTGTGGGCTTCCTTGCCTCCCGCGTATCCGCCGCCATCGGTCGTGACCTGCGCCGGGAGACCTTCTCCAGCGTCATCGGCTTTTCCAACGCAGAGATTGAGAACTTCTCCACCGCCTCCCTCATCACCCGCACCACCAACGATATCCAGCAGGTGCAGTTCGTCTGCGTCATTCTGCTGCGCATGGTGGCCTACGCGCCCATTCTGGGCATTGGCGGTGTGCTGCACGTTGTGGGCAGCAGCTCCGGCCTTTCCTGGATCGTGGTGCTGGACGTGGCCATCCTGCTGTTGCTCATCATTTTCCTGATGAGCGTTGCCATGCCCAAATTCAAGGTGATGCAGCAGCTGGTGGACCGGCTGAATCTAGTCAGCCGCGAGATCTTGACCGGCATCATGCCGGTGCGCGCCTTCAGCCGCGAAAAGTTTGAGGAGCAGCGCTTTGATAAGGCCAACCGGGAGCTGATGGGCACCCAGCTGTTCACCAACCGCGCCATGGTGGCCATGATGCCCTTTATGACCCTGATCATGAACGGTACCAGCCTGCTCATCGTCTGGTTCGGCGGCAAAGCCATGGATGCCGGCACCATGCAGGTGGGCGAGATGATCGCCTTTATCACCTACACCATGCAGATCGTCATGTCCTTCCTGATGCTGGCGATGGTGGCCGTCATGCTGCCCCGCGCCGGTGTGGCTGCGGATCGTATCGACGAGGTCATCCGCACCAAAGCCACCATCCACGACCCGGATGAAGCCGCCGCAAAGGCCGCACAGGCACACACCGACTGGCAGGGCGTGGTGCAGTTCGAGGATGTGAGCTTCCGTTACCCCGGTGCAGACAGCGATGCACTGGAGCACATCAGTTTTACCGCAAAGCCCGGCGAGACCACCGCCATCATCGGCTCCACCGGCTGCGGCAAGTCCACCCTGCTCAACCTGATCCCCCGCTTTTACGATGTGACCGGCGGCAAGGTGACTGTGGACGGCATTGACGTGCGCAAGATGCCGCAGGCACAGCTGCACGACCTGCTGGGCTATGTGCCCCAGAAGGGTGTGCTGTTCAGCGGCACCATCGACAGCAACCTGAAATTCGGCGGCGAAGATATCACCGATGCGCAGGTACAAAAAGCTGCTGCCATTGCGCAGGCCACTGATTTTATTGAAGCAAAGCCGGAGGGCTACCAAAGCCCCATCGCACAGGGCGGCTCCAACGTATCGGGCGGCCAGAAGCAGCGGCTTTCCATTGCCCGGGCAATTGCCAAAGACCCCAAGGTCTATCTGTTTGACGACAGCTTCTCGGCACTGGACTACAAGACCGATGTAACCCTGCGCCGCGCCCTGAAGGCACAGACCGACAACGCCACTGTGATCATTGTGGCACAGCGCATCTCCACCGTGCTGCACGCGAACCAGATCCTTGTGCTGGACGAGGGCAGGCTGGTGGGCAAGGGCACCCACGCCCAGCTGATGGTCAGCTGCCCGGAATATCAGGAGATCGCCCGCAGCCAGCTGAGCCAGAAAGAGCTGGCGCTGGATACCCTGAATACAGAAAAGGAGGGTGAGTGATATGCCCAGACCCGGACGTCCCACCACCGAACGCGCCAAGGACTTTAAAGGCACGCTGCGGCAGCTCATCCGCACCATGAGCCACTACAAACTGCCCCTTGCGGCAGCCATGCTGTTTGCTGTTCTGTCCACCATCTTCAACATTGCAGGTCCCAAGGTGCTGGCAAAAGCCACTACCGCCCTTGCCACCGGCTGGATCGCCCGGCTGCGCGGCACCGGCAGCATTGATTTTGTGTATATCGGCCGCATCCTGCTGTTTTTGCTGGGGATGTACCTGCTGAGCAGTGCTTTCAGCTTTATTCAGGGCTGGCTGATGACCGGCCTTTCCCAGAAGGTCTGCTACGACTTCCGCCGCCAGATCAGCGAAAAGATCAACCGCCTGCCGCTGGCGTACTTTGAAAAGCGCACCGTGGGCGAGGTGCTCTCCCGCATCACCAACGATGTGGACACGCTGGGACAGAGCCTGAACCAGAGCATCACCCAGCTGATCACCAGCGTGACTACCATGATCGGTGTGCTGGTGATGATGCTTTCCATCAGCCCCCGCATGACCCTGATCGCCCTGCTGATCCTGCCGGTGTCGCTGGCGCTGGTGCTGGTGGTTGTCAAGTTCAGCCAGAAGTACTTCAAAGCGCAGCAGGCCACGCTGGGTGTGGTCAACGGTCAGGTAGAGGAGGTCTACGCCGGCCACAACGTGGTCAAGGCCTTCAACCGCGAAGCCGTGGTGCTGGCAGACTTCAACGCCGCCAACGATAAGCTGTACGAATCCGCATGGAAGAGCCAGTTTCTCTCCGGCCTGATGATGCCCATCATGAACTTTGTGGGCAACTTGGGCTATGTGGCGGTGGCCATCGTGGGCAGCATTTTTGCCGCAAACGGCGTTATCACCATTGGTGATATTCAGGCCTTTATCCAGTATGTCAAAAACTTTACCCAGCCCATCCAGCAGCTTTCGCAGGTGTCCAATATGCTGCAAAGCATGGCCGCTGCCGCCGAGCGGGTGTTCGAATTCCTGAACGAGCCGGAAGAAGAGCAGCTGGCAGACCCCGCCCACCGCGCCGACCCCGCCGACATTGACGGACAGGTCACCTTTGACCATGTGCGTTTCGGCTACACCCCCGACAAGACCGTCATCCACGACTTCAGCTGCACGGTGCAGCCCGGCCAGAAGGTAGCCATCGTGGGTCCCACCGGCGCGGGCAAGACCACTATGGTCAAGCTGCTGATGCGCTTCTACGATGTGGATTCCGGTTCCATCACCCTGAACGACCACAATGTGCGGGACTTTGACCGCAGCGCCCTGCGCGAGGGCTTTGGCATGGTGCTGCAGGACACATGGCTGTTCAAGGGCACCATCATGGAGAACATCCGTTACGGTCGGCTGGACGCCACCGATGAAGAGGTGATCGCCGCCGCAAAGGCTGCCAACGCCGACCACTTTATCCGCACCCTGCCCGGCGGCTACCAGATGGAACTGAACGAGGACGCCTCCAACGTCAGTCAGGGACAGAAACAGCTGCTTACCATCGCCCGCACCATTCTGGCAGATAACCGCATCCTGATTTTGGATGAGGCTACCAGCAGCGTGGATACCCGCACCGAACAGCGTATCCAGACCGCTATGGATCATCTGATGGAGGGCCGCACCAGCTTTGTTATTGCCCACCGTCTTTCCACCATCCGGGACGCCGACCTCATTCTTGTGATGCGGGACGGCGACATTGTGGAGCAGGGCACCCACGACCAGCTGATTGAAGCCGGCGGCTTCTACGCCGATCTGTACAACAGCCAGTTCGAGGATGTTGTGGATTAAAGCACCTGTTATCGCAATATAACTGCAAAAAGAGCACCTGTTGCCTTTTTAGGGCAGCAGGTGCTCTTTTGTATAAACTCCCTCAGTCAAAGCCTACCGGCTTTGCCAGCTCCCTCAAAGAGGGAGTCTCTGGCGAGAAGGAACACTTTTATGTTTTACCGAAAACTGCACCGTTATGCCAAAGGCCCCATCTCCGAGGGGGCTGTCGCCGCAGGCGACTGGGGGAGTTTTTTATTCCTCCACCGGTTCCAGTTTCAGGCCGAACAGCTTTTCCGAGAGGGACGGCAGCTGTTGCTGCAACGCGCGGACATAAGCCATTACCACCGGGTCCTCGCGCTTTTGCCCCAGCACGATGCCAAACCGGTGTCCCCTGCCCCAGTCCAGTACCCGCACAAAACTGAGGTCGGGTCTGCGGTAATAGACCGCCGGGACCATCTTGAGCGCCGGGTCGCCGTAGGCTGCACTGCGGATACCGCCCACCGGCGTAAACTCCACCCCTCGGTCCATTCCCTCCTGCAGCAGGCTTGTTTCGTAGACAGTCTGGTACATCTCCTTGATGGGCAGCCAGCGGTATTGCAATGCCTGTTCCAAGGTCAGTCTGCCCACCGGCATATCGGCGGGCGGGTGGATGGGGATGCAAAGTTCTGGCATATAGAACAGCGGCACAAAGGTAAGCCCCTGCGCGTAGAACTCTGCACTTTCCAGCTGGAAGGAAAGATCCATCTCCCCTTTTTTCAGGCTGCGCCAGACCTCGCTGCGGTTGGCGCACCACCCCAGAATGGGGGTATACCGCAGGCACAAGTCACTTGTCAGGGAAAACAGGTCGTACCCGAACATCCGCATGGCTTCATGGCAACACGCAATGACCAGATGCCGTTCCGGCGGTTTTTCCTGCTGCTGCACCGCACGGGCATGGCACACTGCCTGCTGATATAGGGCTATCAGCTGCTTTGCCTTGGGGTAAAAATCCTGCCCCGACGGGGTCAGCACCACCCGGCGCGGCACATGCTGGAACAGCTTGAACTGCAATTGCCCTTCCAGCGTGCGGATCTGCTGCGAAAGTGCCGACTGGGAAAGATACAACGCCTCTGCCGCCGCAGAAAAACTGTTCAGTTCCACGATCTTTATAAAGCCTTCCAGTGCGCTCTCGTTCATGCTTTTTCCCTCCTGCAATACATTAGGTTAGCCTAAATTATAATATAAAAAATATGAATTGTAAACAGCACCCTTCTACGCTACAATTGTTAAGGATTCGGCAAAGTGCCTTTTGCTTTGCTGCACGATAAGAAGGAACACAAAGAAGAACAAAAAAGAAAGAGAGCGTACCTATGAACAAGATCTCCCGTAAGGGCTTTATCAAGATTGCCGCTGCCGCCGCCATGAGCGGTGTGACCGCCGGTGCTCTGGCTGCCTGCAATGCCGCCTCCGGTTCTGCTTCCGCTTCCACCTCCGGTGCTGCCGGTCAGTACATTCCCGGCACCTACGAAGGCACTGCCGAGGGTATCTCCTCCACCGTCAAGGTCACCATGACCTTCTCCGACAGCGCTGTGACCGATGTGGTGGTGGACACCTCCGGCGAGACCGCTTCCTTCGGCGCTGCCGCTGCCGACGAGCTGCGCGAGCAGCTGATGGCTGCCGGTTCTGCCGAGATCGACGGCGTTTCCGGCTCCACCATCACCTCCGATGCCGTGATGAAGGCCGCCAAGAGCTGCTACGCACAGGCCAAGGGCGAGGCCGTGGTCTCCAGCGTGCAGCTGCCCACCGGCGATGAGAACGACTGGCTGGGCAAAGAGCCCGACATCGACGAGACTGCCATCACTGAGACCGTGGACACCGACATCCTGATCGTGGGCGCTGGCAACGGCGGTATGTTCGCTGCCGCCTATGCTGCTGCCAACGGCCTGAACTTCCGTGTTATCGAGCAGAACGCCAACGTGCAGGACACCCGTCACTGGTACGGCGCTGTTGATTCTGCTGCCGCTAAGGAGGCTGGCGAACCCGCCACCGATAAGGCAAAGCTGCTGAGCGAGATCTCCCGCTATGCCTCCGGCAAGTGCGACCAGCGCGTGGTCAAGACCTGGATCAATGAGTCTGCCGCCATGCACGACTTTATGCGCAGCATTCTGGAGGATAAGTACGGCTGGGTGTGCGATTTCACCTCCGGCAGCGAGGCTGCATGGCCCGCAGAGAATGCCGAGCACAACACCGACTACCTCTACCCTGTGCAGGAGCACAACTACATGGCCAGCGAGCGCGAGTCTGGTCTGGCTCGCAATGAGCTGCTGCTGCAGTACATTCAGGAGCTGGGCTACGATGTAGACTTCAAGACCAGCCTTGCCAAGCTGGAAAAGAACAGCGATGGCCGCATTACCGGCGTCATCGCCCAGAGCACCGAGGATGACCACTTCATCCGTTACAACGCCAATCAGGGCGTGCTGCTGGCCTGCGGCGGCTTCCCCGGCAACCCCTACATGATGGAGCAGCTGGACCCGCTGGGCACCAGCGTGACCACCGCCTGCTCCTACTCCCCCGCCGACAAGGGCTACGGTATCCGCGCCGCAGTGTGGGCAGGCGCTAATCTGGACAAGGAAGCCGCTCCCATGCTGTTTGACCGCGGCATTGTTGCCCCCGGTGTGGGTGCCGGTTATGTGGACAGCGACTCCGCCTTTGGCGGCAAGGCTTTCCCCGGTAAGATCCGCCAGTATAATCCCGGCACCCAGCCCTTCCTGAAGGTGAACCGCAACGGCGAGCGTTTTGCCAACG
>OGKD01001697.1_pt1 | contig 11396 bp, 7 predicted proteins | sample 1572371 | NCBI WGS metagenome assembly OGKD01 (sample SAMEA2582096, study PRJEB24529) | metagenome | biome: Human gut stool | place: China | collected 2011 | reverse complement strand
TGCAAATTTTCTATAGAATTAAAGAATTTTCCCCCTGATTTATCGGGTGAGCCATATTCACTTTGAGGACATCATTGCCCTTTATTGCTTCGATCGCAGACTGCGCTCACTCATTTTCAATGCAATTGAAAAGATTGAAGTGGCAGTACGCACAAAGGTTGTACAAGTTTATGCCGAAAGCACAGGCAATAGCCATTGGTACGATGATGAAAGTTTGTATCGCTTCGGCTATGACGACTTGATGGAACATATCGAAGCGGACGTAAACCGTAGCAACGAGGATTTTATCAAGCATTACAACTCCAAATACAATGACCCGCCGATGCCACCAAGTTGGATGGCGCTCGAAGTGGTGTCGTTTACCACATTGAGTCGTTTGTTCCAATCCTTAAAGTTAGACAACCGCAAAGAGGATATCACCGAACAATTCGGCTTGAAGAAAGTGGCTATCTTGGAGAATTGGCTACACGCCATATCCAATCTTCGCAACTGTTGCGCTCACCACAGCCGCGTTTGGAATCGCCGCTTTATGGTCAGCGTGACCTTACCATACAACACTCTTTATCTGTTTATGGATAGAACCACAATCGGACAAATTCGCACAAACAAGTTGTTTGCCGTGCTTTCCTGTATCACCTATATCCTTGACATCATTAGTCCCGGTAGCGACTTCAAAAAGCATATCAAAGAATTGCTTAAGTCTGATTGTCATCTGCTCGAACTTAAAGATATGGGATTCCCGAAGTATTGGCAATCCCTCCCGGTTTGGCGAGAAAAATAGCAAACTTTGCGTCTTAAAGCGCACCCCGATAGTTTACTTCTTTACTTTTGGTAGCCCTTGACTCGTCAAGCTATCTGGTTTGTTTTTATATACCCCTCACCAAGTTTTTCTTGTGCTATAAACTTTTCTCTTTTGTAATACAGATCTTGTACCTATGTGTGGGGACTGTATTAGAGAAGATATACTCTCTCATGGGGACATGTCTGGGGACTAATTCAGTACCACCTTAAAAGCTTCTTCTTTTCCGTTTGAGGCATATAGCTTCAAGACAGGTATAACACTACGAGGTCCTGCGTTTAGGATGATTGAGTAAGTATCTCCTTGGGATAAATCGATTTGAGTGGTATAGGTGCCACTTGTTTCGGAGGAACTTTCAGATGCGGATTAGACGCTGTTTGTGGATGCGAATGAGAATTTTCGGCTGCGTCTGTTTCGCATGCCCTCTTCCTCCCGTCCAAACATACAGGAAACGATATGCTCCTCATGGGTGCGATACCGGCCAATCTCTATTTGCGAGCCCTCACTGAAACCGGTTGGAAGAATGCGGCCTGCCATGCACAAATATTCTCTTTAGTCAGCGGCCGGTCATAATGGCTTACATATTTTAAGTACTTGATGCGACATTAGAACAGGAGAAACGTCGCAATATTCACGACGTTATTCAGCTTAAAACGTCTGATTATGGAGTTTAATGCACGAACTTATTTCCATTGAGGATGCAAGATACAGTTGTAGCATCTTATCGCCGTAAGATGTATGATCTTACTGTTGTAGGATGTATGATCTTACCGTTGTAAGATGTATCATCTTTCACGGATACTTGACATCTCCTTGTCTTGCGTCTTTTAGCAAAGTGACAGTTTGTAAATTTAAGTCATGGAGAATCGATTCTTTCGGGTAAAGGTAAGGTATGCTCCCGAAAACGAAAGAAAAAAACGACAATCGATTGGTTGATAGGGTAATGCTGGAAAACGGCCTTTTATTCTAGCGGGATTTATTCATCGTATTTCATGTTTTGGGGGCAGGAAGGGAAGAAAAACGGTGCTACAATAGGGTTATAACAGGGTAAGAATGCCCATTCGCGACTACTCATAACCCTATTCTTGACTACTTACGATGTCCAACGGCAGTATCGGCCTAGCCTAACACGACCAGTCGTGTAGGCTTTTGGTGCCTATCAGAGGTGAAAAACGCTCTGTTTTAACAAAAAAGTACTTTTATGGCTATTTCTTTCTCGCTAGTTTGTTTCGTTTGTAAAACGAGTGTGTTATAGTAAGTGCTTTATATTGATCATAAAGATTGTTTGGTGTCAATTTTGCAGATAGAAGGATATTTTTAGGGAAGGTGCCATATAGCATAAAAAGGCGAGACTTGATAGCCTCGCCTTTTGTTTGGGTGGTGATTAAAAGATATTCTAGGATTAATTTTTTGTTTTAAATCCAATATGTCCACCATTATAAAAAGTTACAACATCACCAATGCTAATTTGGCCATAACCATTTATTGTTACTGTATGGTCATCGCTCATATCTGTAACGGTGTAATTACCGCTAGGAACAAAATAGAACCATATACTCATATAGGTTACACTTCCGTGGATCATATTTTTACCACCTGTTTCAGATGTGAGTTCAATCCATCCTCCGGTATATTCTGGATTTGAAGTTACTACGACTTTGCCATAGCCACTAGGAGTGGCAGCTTCATAAGTCATAGGATGAGGACCTAGAACTCCATTTGCTGCTATTACCTCTGTTGTTATTGCGAATAAAAGAACTGCTAAAAATAAAAATGCTCGTTTCATAATGATATAAATTAAAAGTTTAACATAGAGGAATAGGGGTTAGACCCTTATTCCTCGAATTCTTGTCCTTATTCCTTGGCCTTGAACATCCAGAACCAAGCCGTACCTCCTTCGCCTGCGCCAGCCTCGGGAGCGCAAAGATATAGATGGTTGTCATCTGATACTAGGATGTGGTAATTATACTCGGGTGCGTTGTCCGAGTTCGGTTGGACTCCTAATAAAGGATTCGTACCGGAGAATGACAGCGTGCCGACATCCCAGCCTTCCTTGGCTATGGCAGAGAGATCCCAAGAGATGTTACCACTTTCGCCACGGCTCATCTCTACTTTCTTCCCATTCAAGGTGAATGTCATCCATCCTTTTTCGAGGGTATCATCCGGATAACCTTTTTCAATACATTGATTATCGAAAGCTTCGTTTGTATTGCCTGACGCTATATCCTCGAACTTCCACCAGTTAGGGCCGCTATCGCTCATATAACCACCATTACCCCAGTAATTAGGAGCGTCCGTTGTATCCCAAACCCACGTGCGGCTATTGTATTCCGGACCGAAGAGCTGCTTGTAGATAGAAGGAACGTCGACGTATTCATTGATTGTCACATCTTGTGAATAAGATACGATCGAGCCGTCTTGGTTTATAGCTCGTACGGTTAAGGCTGTCAAAGGGGGAGTGCCTATGATGGAACCTTCGGTTCCGGTAGCTAGGATGGCCCCGTCTTGATCCAATACCTGTACGGTCAGCGTGGGATTGGTGGAGAAGGTGAACTTGTTTTGTCCGACCGTCGTTTGCGTAAGCTCTACACGGGCTTGCAGATCCGTTTCTGTTATGCTCGCTGCTATGGAGCCTTCTTCCTCTATCGTAGGATCGCAGGCGGTGAGGAGCATCGCGAATAGCGGGATAGCTATACTATATTTCTTCATGATTTTCTAATTAAAAGTTTGACTTTGTTGAAATCGTTTTTACCAGCGGTTATATTGGCTGTCCGAGCCTTCCCAGCCGGCGTTCTGGGCAATGCTGCCGTTCGACATATCCACCTCGCTCTCCGGTATCTTGAAGAATCCGGCGGTAGCGTTATATCGGGTGGCGTAGCCACCTCCGTGAGCCTTGTTAGAGTCCTCTTGGCCATTGGTGTATATTTTCACGTTGGTCTGCTTTTCCAATGCGGCGGCGGCTATATGCCAGCGACGGATATCGTTCCATCGAATGCTCTCGAATGCGAGTTCCCAACGGCGCTCGTTTTGCAGGGCTTGGAGCGAGTAGGACGAAATAGGGCTTAAGCCGGCTCTCTCGCGAACCCGGTTGATTCCATCCGTGTTCTCTTTCAACTCGGATTGCATTAGTAATACATCGGCGAAACGGATAAGCACAAGGTCGTGGATATTGTTTAGCTGTAAGTTCTCGGAATTCTGAGCCCAGCCATCGGTTCCGTACATCAGGTTCTCGAAACATACGGAGTAGGCGTCTCCATTCTTTGCGGCTACAGGGAGCCATTTCTTGGAGAGGTATCCAGTTTCTTGGATAAACTCACCACCTCCACCGAATGCCCATCCTTGCTCGGTCCAAGCGGCGCAATCCGAAACGGATGCGTCACGACGTTTGTCGTTAGGTTCGGAGCTTCTCCAGTCGTTCACGAGGTTCGGGGCGGCAGGTCCGGCTCCCCAGCCTTGCCCGAAGGGGAACGATTCGGCCACGCCTGCCATGCCACGTACGCCGAAGTGTAGGGCGAAATTATTCGCGTAACCAATGCTTGTGCTCCAGTCGGCTAATTTGTTGTATTTGATAGCGAACAATGTCTCAGGATTTACGGCATTGTCATCTTCCACCCATTTCAGGCCCTGTCCGGTGGTATAGTCGTAATCTTCTACCGTAAACCGGTTTGTATAGGCCCAAAGGTTGCGGAAGTCCGACGTGACCAGTGAGTATCCCGAATTGTTAACGCAATCGTCGATGTAGCCGATCACTTGGTCTTTTGTCAGTGTGGAGCCGTCGGGCAAAGCCACGGAAGTCAACGGTGAGTAAGTGGTACTGGTCAGTGCGGCCAAGTCTTCTCCATTGCAATACATACCCGTATAGAACAACCAAGCACGGCCAAGCATGGCTTCGGCGGTGTATTTATCGACATGTCCGTCCGTCTTTCGAGTGTTGGGCATGATCTCGGCGGCATCACGTAGGTCTTGCAGGATTTGTCCCCATAGCTCAGCTGCGGTTGGTTGGCTTGGCTCTACGGATTGCGAGGTGATTGTCAGAGGGACGCGTCCGTACATGGAGGCCAGCTCGTAGTAATAGAAAGCGCGAAGGAATTTCGCTTCTCCCTCGATCTGGTTCTTGTCGGATTCTGCCAATTCGATATTTCCGATACCATCCAGCAAGGAGTTCGCACGGTTGATGCCTTGGTAACGGTCTTTCCAGAATTGTTGGGTCATGTCTTGCTTGGAGTTCATCAACATGTCCAGAGATTGCATGTGCAAGTCGTTCGGACCTCCACCCCCTAGGCAATCATCGCTGGCCAACATGGCGGCGTAAAGGAAAGAGCACTCAGGTGTGGCGGACACTTGGTTCAAGTTTTAATAGACAACGGCCAAAGCCGGTGATAGATACTCGGTCGTAGCGGGAAAGTTCTCGCTACTTTTTGTTACGTAATCCTCGGCATCCAGCGTACAAGAGGTGATTCCCCCCATGATCGAGGCCGCGATACCGATTAAATATATTGTTTTTTTCATCTTGATAATCAATTATTAGAATTTGACATTAACTCCTACCATATAGGTTCTCGCTTGGGGGTAGTTACCTACATCCACGCCCGTTACCCAGCTCTCTTTATCGTTGAGAGCGGTTCCGCACTCTGGATCCATTCCTTTATAACCTGTGAAGGTAAAGAGGTTTTGGGCGGAGACATACAAGCGAAGCTGCTGGAATTTGCAACTTTTCCATAGACGTTTGATGTCGTAGCCTAGGGTTACGTTTTGGATACGGAAATAGTCTGCGTCGTCCACGTAAATATCGGAAATGTTGATATGGTTCACGGTGTTACCGGGCAACAGGATCGGGTATCGGTTGGATGTTCCCTCGCCATGCCAGTAATTGTAGACGTTGCTGCTATAGTTATCGAACTGTCCGTTACCAAACTTACGATACGTGTGGGCAACCTGCATGCCGAACGCTCCGTAAGTGGAGATGTTCAAGTCAAAGCCTTTCCAGCTAAAATCTAGATTCAAGCCCATCGTAAGGTCTGGATGAGGATTACCGATCTCCGTCTTATCGCTGTCGTTGATCACGCCATCGCCATTGACATCGACAAATTTCAAGTCACCCGGGGCTATCGAGGTGCCTTGCAGGGAGTTAGAGGCATCCCCACCGCAATTCTGGTCAAGATAGGTCTGTATATCCGCTTGATTTTGCATCACGCCATCGGTCTTATAGCCCCAGAAGTAACCGATAGGATGTCCTTCTTCCATACGGGCCATATAGGTGGTTCCCTCGGACAGAAGAGCGTTACCTCCATTTACGTAATGAGTACCGTTATTAACTTCTGTTACCTCATTCTTGTTATGCGCGAGGTTCAAGCCGATGCCATAGCTAAAGTCTGAGCCTACCTCATCCCTCCAATTTAAGGCAAGCTCGATACCCGTGTTCTTAACTGTACCGGCATTTGCGACCATGGAAGAGAAACCGTTGATTGAAGATACGGGTACGTCGATCAGCAAATCTTTTGTTTTCTTACTATACCAATCGAAGTTTGCGTTTAACCGGCCGTTCAAGAAGCGTGCGTCTAAACCTACGTTCGTCTGCTCCGATGTTTCCCATGTAATCTCGTTATTGGGTAACAAAGAGGGGTAAGCGCCTTGGGTTCCTCCGTTTTTATTATTATTGAAGGAATAAAGTCCTAAATCACCGAACGCGTATGTGGAGGCGTATTTGTACGCTCCAATATTCTCGTTACCATTTTGTCCCCAACTGGCGCGAACCTTCAAGAAATCCATCCAGTTTTTCGTGTTTTCCATCCAGCTCTCGTTACTCATCACCCAACCTGCGGAGAATGAGGGGAAGTAACCCCAGCGATGACCGCTGGAGAAATTGGAGGAACCATCGGCACGGACAATCGCGCTAAACATATAAGTTTCCTTGAGGTCGTAGTTGATACGGCCGAAATAGGATAGGATGGAGTGATCATCCACGGGATATCCTCCCACTATACCAGCGGTACGACCGGAGAAGTTGTTGAAGTAAGCATGCGAGAAATCTCCGAAGATGCTGGTCGTGGCGTGTCCTTCGATGGTTTCCGACATATTATTACCTTCTCTGGAATACTCTGTACCGACCAATACGTCGAAATGATTCTCCTTTACGTCGAAAGCATAGCTCAATGTATGTGTCATACCCCAATTCCAACCGATGGTCATATTCTCGTCCAGATAATCATCCGTATTCTGGTCGTTGTTATTATTTTTATAGATGCCGTTATATGCTTTGTAGAGGCTGGAGTTCTGTTTGTAATAGACTTGGCCTTTATACTTCAAATCCTTTAACGGCTGTATCTCTATATAACCGATGGCGCTAAGATTGTGGTTCCGGCTTTTATTATTGCCACTGGTGGTATTTAACAAGTTGTTCATCGGGTTATTGATGTATTGGTTGAGCCCGAGTAAACCCATTGATCCGGATCCTTGCGCGATCAAGTCGTCGTAGTCGAATAACTCTCCTTGGCTATTGTATAATGGAACCAATGGATTGGCTCCCATCATGCTATAGATGCTGTTGGAGTATTGGTTACCGATTTGGATACCTTGGTTGGATGTGTGTTGGTAATATACGTTCTCACCGAATTTTATGATATCCAGATCCTTGTTTTTCCAAAGGATATGCTCGGAATTTAAACGAATGGTGAAGCGGCTGTAGTCGGATTTAACCGGACCACCGAAAATACCGTCTTGATACTGATAACCTACGCCAGTAGAGAACTTGGAGAGCTCTGAACCTCCGGTCACGTTCACGGAGTGAGATGTGGTTATCGCGTTCTTGTTGCGAAGTAACTCCAGCCAGTTCGTACCCGGGTTGGAACCGTTTTGATAGGATTCCAGTAAATCTGCGTCTAGGTATTGTGACCAATTGAAGGGCGATACGCCGGCGTTGAAGTTGATCTGGTCTTGAACGGCCATGTATTCTTTGGCGGTAAGCATATCCGGCATCTTTACTACATTCTGCCAACCGATGTTGCCGTCATAGGATACTTGCACTTTTCCTTCTTTACCTTGTTTTGTGGTAACCAAGATAACACCATTCGCCGCACGGGCACCATAGATGGCGGAGGAAGCGGCATCCTTTAATACGTCGATACGCTCGATATCGGCAGGGTTCAAGGAATTGATATCGCCCCCGGCCACACCATCAATAACATAGATAGGAGCCGTATCTCCATTCGTACCGGCACCACGGATGTTTACTTTAAATCCGTCACCCGGCTGACCGGAAGAAGCCACGATATTGACACCCGGGCTTTGATTCTGTAATGCGCTTAGTGGGCTGATCGTATTACGTTTAGCGACTTCATCGCCTTTTACCTCTACGGTCGCACCTGTCACCAACTTTTTCTTTTGTACACCATAGCCTACTACCACTACCTCGTCCAAGCTCTGTGAGTCCTCTTTCAAGGTGATCTGTAAGTCGGATGTTTGGGCGGTTACGGGAATCTCTTGGGTCATATAACCAATGTAGGAGATCTCTATGATAGAGCCGGGGGCGGCCTCTAAGCTGAACTTACCATCCAAATCGGTTATCACTCCGTTCGTCGTTCCCTTTACGATAACATTGGCACCGATGACTTCCATTCCTGTTGCGTCTTTCACGGTACCAGTGATTCTTTTTGTTTGTTGCATGACTTCCATCGAAGTACTAGGGGCGGCTAACATTTGTGGTATGCCACCTAGCTGGAAGGCCATACATGCGCCTAAAAACAGCGTCGTTTTCTTAATTGTTGAATTCATTATTTTTTACATTAAATCATATAAGGCTAAACTAAAATTCATTTACTCAATAGGGTCATTAGCGGTTAACTGCTAAAAACATTAGATTTTCGGTCCTTCCTCATAGGCAATTGTTTTTTGTTGTTAATATGTATTGTTAATTTCTGTCGCAAAATTACGTCGGATCCCAAGTGCGTTCAAATACTATTTTATCCAAGAATAATACTTTTTTGCCGGAGTGTATTTTTAACACATCGATGGGGTAGCCGTAGGCATGAAAGCCTTTGTGACTGGTCGCAAAGATAGATGTGTGAAGGAAAAGAGAAGGGGGGATTTTGTATAGAAATAGGGGGGGATATGTATTTATCCCTGTTAAAAAGGTCTCTTATACAATGATTTTTGTCTTTTTGTAGTTATCCCGGAACTCTTTGGGAGAGCAGTTTTTCTTTTTCTTAAAGATACGGTTGAAGTTCGAGAGGTTATTGAAGCCGCAGTCATAACAAATCTCCGCGATGGATCGTTGCGTGTCCACCAGCATGCGGGCGGCGTAACCGATACGGATATCGGTGATATAGTCGGAGAGGGTCTTCCCGGTCCTCAACTTGAAGAAACGGCTGAAAGCGGAAGGGGCCATACCTACGAGTTCAGCCAGTAGGTTCAGGCGGATATCCTGTTGGTATCGCTCGTTGATGTAATTTTGTACTTTTTGGATACGACGACTCTCGGAATGTATATCCGTTATTTTAGCGAACGAGGAACTAGCCAATACTTTGTAGTCCTCCTCGATGGAAAGCTCATACAAGATGGTCAAGAAGTTGATGACCGCATAAAAACTTTGCTCCTCGGAAACCAGCTTTTCCAGTAAATGGTAAACCTTCAAGATGGAAGACATCGGGAAACTGATGCCGCGTTGAGCTTTCTCCAACATTTTCCGGATACTGTTGAATTGGTTTTTCTCCAATATATTATTCCCGAAGAGATTGGGAGAGAACTGGATCGTGATCTCATGGATCAGAGGCGATTTACATGCGTTCTGCTCCCAGACATGTTCCAGTTCTTTCCCGGTTATCAATACTAACTCGTATTCTCCGATCACTTCCGCGGAATCACCGACCACACGCCTTACCCCCGGAGCGTGCTCAATGAAATTGAGCTCGTACTCCAAGTGGCAATGGATCGGATAGGTAAATTCTGTCTTACGTCGGTCTACGATGTAGAAGCAATCCTTTTCCGATAGTGGGGTTATTTCGTGGATAATGTCCATGTTTAGCTGACTGTTGATAGTTGACAATTGACAGTTAATGAACCTCGGTCAGCTCTATGACCTTGCTACGGGCATGAGCCGTAGAGAACACGTTCATTCCTATTTTCATCAAGAAATCTCCGCTGAAGGTACCTCCGTCGGTAACCAAGGTCGATTTCTGGCCCGGCATGAGGTTTATCTCTTGTACCTTATATTTCTTATTCGGGTCCAATCCTTGTAGCTTTACGGGGAAAGTCTTTTCTCCGAAGCGAGGGTGGATATCATAAGCGAATAGGACGGATTTGCTTTTTGCCTTATCCACGTACATCACGGATGAATGGTTGGTCTCGTAGGGGGAAACAAGACGGTAGAGATCGCCGTCGAGGATTGTGCCCTTTAGACGTTTGTAGTTGGCAACCGCTTCTTGGCAATATTTCATCTCGTCTTCGTTCATTTCCTTCAAGCTGATATCGAAGCCCATCTTACACATCATGGCCACGTCGGTACGGAACTTGATGGAGGTATTCTTGTTCCAGCTAGTCACGTGGGCGCACATTGCCTTTGCCGGGAAGAACTGGGAGAATCCCCATTGGATATACAAACGCTCGATCGGATCGGTGTTGTCGCTGCACCAGAATTCCGTGAAGTATTTCAATGCCTCGTAATCACAGCGGGCTCCACCACCGGAACAAAGCATGATTGGTAGGTGAGGGTATTTTTCGGCTACCCGTTTGAATACGTTATAGACTCCTCGTACATGATCGATATATAATTGATTCTGTTTCTCCTTGAGGTAAGGAGAATAGACATTGGTAATCGGGCTGTTGCAATCCCATTTGAAGAAAGCCAGATCCGGATTCTCGGTCATGATATTATCCACTACGCTGAATACGTAATCCTGTACTTTCGGGTTACTTAAGTCCAAGACAAGTTGATTGCGGTAGTAATAAGTCTCACGATTCGGTAGATGGATCGCCCAATCCGGGTGTTTCTCGAAAAGTTCGCTCTTGGGGTTTACCATCTCCGGCTCGATCCAGATACCGAATTTCACGCCGGCATCTTTAGCGGTCTGCACCAGATGAGGAATGCCGTTCGGCAACTTATCGTGTGTAACCTCCCAATCGCCCAATCCGGCCTTATCGTTTTGACGAGGGTATTTATTAGCGAACCAACCATCATCCAGCAAAAACATATCTACACCTAGATGCTTGGCTTCTTTCATTAGTTCCTCCAATTTCTTCTCGTTGAAATTGAAACCGGTCGATTCCCAGTTGTTCAGTAGGGTAAGGCGATCGCCTTTACCATCCTTGATCTGGTAATTACGTGCCCAATCATGGATATCACGACTGGCTTTTCCGGTTCCTTGGTTACTCAACGTAAAGATAAACTCAGGGGTGACGAACCATTCGTTCGGCTTCAATTCATAGGCGGACGCATAGGGATTGATGCCGGAGATGACACGAAGGTTACCGGCGTTGTCTACCTCGAACGTAAAGCGGTAGTTTCCAGTCCAACCGATCGTTCCCATTAAAACATCTCCTGTATTCTCGCTGGCCGGGGCACCTAACCCAATCTCAAAAAACGGGAAAGCGTGCATAGCGGCAC
>OGKD01001696.1_pt1 | contig 11398 bp, 8 predicted proteins | sample 1572371 | NCBI WGS metagenome assembly OGKD01 (sample SAMEA2582096, study PRJEB24529) | metagenome | biome: Human gut stool | place: China | collected 2011 | reverse complement strand
TCTCCCTCCGCCCCTTCGGGGCACCTCCCTCGCAGAGGGAGGTTTTTCGACACGCGGACAGCTTCCCCCGAAGGGGAAGCCTTTATGCTGCTATATCCCCAACCAGTTCTTCCGTCCACATCGGCAGACCGTATTTTTCATCGAGATGGAATCCGTCAAAAAACTGCTTGTCATCGTCGGTAATAACGCTGCCGCCCCACTCGTAATCCAGCAGGGTAAAGCCGCATTCGTCAGCCCAGGCGGCCAGCGTCGGCAGCACCGTGCCCTGCATGGTCTCGGTGATGCCGAACACATCGCAGACCTCGGTCCGCACATTGTCGGCCATCGGCGGCAAAACTACGATGAGCCGCACACCCTCGCTCTGGCAGCGCCGGGCCAGCGTGTGCAGGCGGTTGAACTGCTCGTCATTCAGCGCCCAGCTTTTGCAGCGCGGCGTGATGGTCGCGGTGTAGTCGTATAATTTGCGGTGCAGCGGCAAAACTGTGCCATCATCGGCCAGATAATCCGCCGCGACCCAGTCGCCGGATTCAATCGTATCGGGCGTGCCGCGCAGTGTGTCCATGGCAACGGTCAGCGCGTTGACGTTGTACTCGAGGTTGAAGCAGTAGGCCAGCGGATTGTTCAGCGTTTCCTCCAGCGTGGCGAAGCGGTCCGTGTTGTAGCCCGCGTTCAGCGTGTAGAACGAGACCTCGACCAGCAGTGTGTCTGCGTCGTGGCCGGAATCCAGCAGATAGTCGGCCAGGTCAAGCGTCTCTTTTAACGATGCACCGCCGAACGCGAGGTTCTGCCACGACTGCCCGGACAGGCTGTCCACAAGGCCCATGTCAAAGTGGGCCAGACGGCTGTCACCCAAAATCAAATTTGTGCCGGGATCCTGCTGGTATGCCCGCACCCGCGCAACCGGCTGGCTGGACGTCGCGGAGGCCTTCAGCCCGAAATAGTTGTTTGGCTCAAATGTAATGAAAAAGGCGAGCCAGAGCAGCACGGGAATTGCCAGCAGCGCCAGCTTTTTGAGAATGTTTTTCACGGACCAGAAACCTCCTTCCGTAATTTTTGTAGAACGTAGGGGCCGGGCATGCCCGGCCCGCCACCTGACGATAAATGACATCTGATGGGAAAGCTGCGGGCGAGGCATGCCTCGCCCCTACAGCGCAGTTGTCAGAACCCCGCGTACATACCAAATCCGCTGCTCCCAAACCCGCCGCTCTGTATGATATAGCCTGCCAGCAGGGCGATGACAAGGGCATAATATACGGCCCAGCGGTGCTTTTCATTGGCCAGGCAGATTTCGGACGGCTTGTTTTTAAACGCAAACGCCCGGCGGGTGTCAAGGTAAAACGCCAGCGCCAGCACCAACGCCACAAACCCGTAGTACGCCGCGACCATGATGGCGTTGGCATAAAATCCGCCGGACGCGGCGGCGTACAGCTCCGACGCAAACCGTGCGGGACCCCAGCCCATAAAGCAGCGGCCCAGATACGCGAACGCATCCCCGACGGTCAGCGGTGCGGCGGCGGGGGACGACCCCACACGGAAGAACACCATGCTCACGCACCACAGCACAAACACACCGGCGCGCTTGGCCCACAGCACGCGGGCCGGGGCTTTCTTTTTCGGCTTGCCCAAACGGCGGTGCAGCAGCTCCTCGCCCAGGCGGTAGCTGGCCTGCAAAAGGCCCCACACCACAAAGGGCAGCGTGTTGCCGTGCCAGAAGCCGGAGACAAAAAACACCGTGAACACGCAAAATTCCGCGGGCAGGCGGCTGATTTTGCCGCCCGTCAGCCCGGAGACATCCGCCCACGCCAGCGGCATGAACAGATAATCCTGCAGCCACGACGAGAAGCTGATGTGCCACCGGCTCCAGAAGCCCGAAAAATTCGTGGCAAAGAACGGCGTCTTGAAGTTCTCGGGCAGCTCCAGCCCCAGCAGCAGACCCACGGCCCGCGCGACTTCGGAGTAGCCGGAGAAGTTAAAATACAGCTGGAACGTGTAAAACACCGCGACCAGCACCAGCATAGGCCCGCCGTAGCTGCGGTAGTTCGGGAACACTTCATCCACCAGCAGCCCCAGCACGTCGCTGACGGCCACCAACTTAAACAGGCCCAGTGCCATCAGCCGCAGCGCGCGCACCGTGCGGGCTGCGTCAAAGCGGTGCTCCTTTTTAAACTGGGGCAGCAGCGCCCCGGCGCGGCAGATGGGCCCCTGCGTGACGGTGGCAAAAAAGTTCAAAAACAGCGCACAGTCAATGAAATTCTTCTCAACCTCGCAGTCGCCGCGCGCGGCATCAATTAAGTAGGAGATCGCCGCAAAGCTGTAAAAGCTGATGCCCAGCGGCATGGCGACGGCCTGCCAGCCGCCGTCCGATGCGAACGCGCCGTTATACTTAAAGAACGCCAGGATCGACAGCAGCCCTACAACGCCAATGCGCAGGAACACCGTTTTGCGGACACCCTCCCGCGCGGTCATGCCGCGTCCGCACAGGTAGGTGAACACGGCAATGACAATCGTGACCGGCAGCATCGACGGCATCGCCAGTGCGTAAAATACCCAGCTGGCCGCCAGCAGAAACGCGCTCTGCCAGCGCTGCGGCAGATGCAGGTAGACGGCGGCCACGACCAGCAGAAAGCCGAAAAATCCAAAACTTTGCAGGCTCATGGCCGCACCTCCCCTTTATAATCATCGGTAATATCTTATTATACACGATTCCGCGTCCCAGCGCAAGGGATTGGGGCATAAAGAAAGCGGCAGGCCGAACCCTGCCGCTTTAAGGGTCATAATTTTAAAGCTTTTCGCCAAGCCTTTTCTCGAAAAGGCTTGTTACTCCGCAATAATGCTCTTGCCGGTCATTTCCTCGGGGACGGGCAGACCGATATAGGGCAGCATCGTCGGGGCGATGTCCGCCAGGCAGCCGCCCTCGCGCAGCTTCACATCGCCCGCGCCGATGACCGCGAAGGGCACGACGTTGGTGGTGTGGGCCGTGAACGGGGAACCGTCGGGGTTCTTCATCTTCTCGGCGTTGCCGTGGTCGGCAGTCAGGAAAACGACGCCGCCCGCGTTCAGCACCGCGTCGGTGATCTCGCCCACGCACTTGTCAACAGCCTCGACGGCCTTGACCGCTGCGTCAAACACGCCGGTGTGGCCGACCATGTCGCAGTTGGCGAAGTTCAGGATGATGACGTCGTACTTGCCGCTCTCAATGCGGGCCTTGCACTCGTCGGCAACCTCGTAGGCGCTCATTTCGGGCTTGAGGTCGTAGGTGGCGACCTTCGGGCTGGGGATGACCTTGCGGTCCTCGCCCTCGCAGGGCTGCTCAACACCGCCGTTGAAGAAGAAGGTCACATGGGCGTACTTCTCGGTCTCGGCAATGCGCAGCTGGGTCTTGCCGTGGGCGGCCAGATATTCGCCCAGCGTGTTCTTCAGCTCCACCGGCGGGTACGCGACCTCGCAGTTGGGCATCGTGGCGTCGTACTCGGCCATACAGACATAGTGGACCTGCTTGCGGCCGCCGCGGCGCTCAAAGCCGGTAAAGTTGTCGTCGCAGAAGATGCGGGTCATCTGACGGGCACGATCCGGGCGGAAGTTCATGAAGATGACGGTGTCGCCGTCCTGCACGCGGCCACCCTCGCAGGTGACAACGGGAATGACGAACTCGTCGGTCACGTCGGCGGCATAGCTGGCCTCGATGGCCTCGGCAGCGTTGGCGGCGTGGTTGCCCTCGCCGTAGACGAACGCGGCGTAGGCCTTCTCCTCGCGGTCCCAGTTGTTGTCGCGGTCCATGGCGTAGTAACGTCCGGAGACAGAGGCGATCTTGCCCAGCCCCAACTCGTCCAGCTTGGCCTGCAGGTCGGCCAGGAAGCCCTTGCCGCTGTGCGGGTCGGTGTCACGGCCATCCATGATGCAGTGCAGGTAGACGTCCTTGGCACCCATGTGCTTGGCCATTTCCAGCACGCCGAACCAGTGGTCGGCATGGCTGTGGACGCCGCCGGTGCCGACAAGGCCCATCAGGTGGATGGCCTTGCCCGCGTCGATGGCAGCCTTCATGTTCTTGACCAGCACGGGGTTCTTGAACATCTCGCCGTCCTTGATGGACTTGGTGATGAGGGTCAGCTGCTGGTAGACGATACGGCCCGCGCCCATGTTGGTGTGGCCGACTTCAGAGTTGCCCATCTGGCCGTCGGGCAGGCCGACAGCCATGCCGGAGGCCTCGATGGTGGTCATGGGGTAATTGGCAAAGATCTTGTCCAGATTCGGCTTGTTCGCGGCGGCCACGGCGTTGCCGTAGGTCTCGTCCGGCGTCCAGCCGAAGCCGTCCATGATGCAGAGCATAACAGGTTTTTTAGACATAAATTTGTAGACTCCTTTTTGTTGAAAAGCCTTCCCCCGCCGGGGGAAGGTGGCGCGGGACGCGCCGGATGAGGGCGGCGTTTCCGGCGTTGCCCTTAAACGGGCGGCTCCATCAGCTTTTCCCTCATCAGTCCGCTGCGCGGACAGCTTCCCCCTCAGGGGAAGCCTAATTTGAAAAATTGGAGATGTACTTTCCCATGTCCGACATTATCCCTGTATTCCTTGGTGCAGACCTGAACTGCTACAACTTTGCCCGGGCGTTCCATGAGGCTTACGGCGTCGAGAGCTACGCCTATGGCCGCTACCCGATGGCTCCGACCAAGTATTCCAAAATCATCCACTTTACCACCGTGCCCGATATGGACAACGAGGACACGATGCTGCGCATTCTGCACGAGTTTGCGGCACAGCATAAGGGCAAGCGGCTCTATCTGTTCGGCTGCACCGACGATTACGCCGCGATGATCATCCGCCGCAAGGCCGAGCTGACCGAGTATATCGCCCCCGGCCCTGCCGCCGACCTGTACGGCTCCATCCAGAAAAAGGCCGAGTTCTACGAGGTCTGCGAAAAGTTCGGCATCCCCTACCCCGACTCGAAAATCCTGACCGCACCTGTCGATGCCGCCGAGCTGACCGAGGATAAATTGGGCTTTGCCTACCCCATCATCGTCAAGCCGTCGTCCAGCGTTGATTACTGGAAGCATCCGTTTGACACGATGAAAAAGGTCTACACTGCCGCCACCCCCGCCGAGGCCGCCGAGATCGTCAAAACGATCTATGCCAGCGGCTACCCGGACCGCATGGTCCTGCAGAAGATGGTGCCGGGCGGCGACGACCACATGCGCGTGCTGACGGCATTCTCCGACGAGAACGGTAAGGTCCGCGCCATGTGCCTTGGCCATACGATGGTCGAGGAGCACACCCCCCACGGCCTGGGCAACCATGCCGCCATCGTCAGCGAGGACACGACCTCCCTGCCGCTGGTGGAGAACATCCGCAAGATGCTGGAGGCCTGCCGCTACACCGGTTTTTCCAACTTTGACATCAAGTACAGTGGCATCCCCGGCGACTACCGCGTGTTTGAGATCAACCTGCGCCAGGGCCGCAGCAACTACTATGTGACCGCCACCGGCATGAACATTGCCAGGCTGGTTGTGGAAAAGTGGAACGACGGCGGCACCGACTGCGTGCTGAACAAGAACGAGGTGTTCTGGCACCACGTCCCCGCGCAGGTGGCCTTCACCTACACCGAGGACAAGGACCTCGTCGCCCGCGCCAAGGCGCTGAAAGCGCAGGGCAAGGAGGCGTGCAGTCTGCTGTACAAGCCCGACCTGCTGTGGAACCCCGTGCGCTATGCCTGCGTGCTGGAGCAGCTGAGAAGGCAGTTCAAGAAGTTTAAGACGTATTACCCGGTACACAAATAATAAATAATAAATAAAAAATAAGAAATAATAAATGTGGTGAATCGCGTCGCTGGCGCTCCGCTCAAAAAACGTAGGGGCGGATTCCATATCCGCCCGTGCCCGCTTGCGGTAAGGCAAACTTCCGCGGGCGCATATAGAATGCGCCCCTACGGATTTCGTTTTCGACCAAAGGGAGAAAACTCCACATTCTTTATTATTTATTATTTATTCTTTCTTATTTAAAAAGGACGTTATCATGAAGCTAAACGACCTTGTCCAACATATCTCCCACACGGGTGCCTCCGAAACGGACATCACCGCCATCACCTACGACTCCCGCAAGGCTTGCGCCGGCTCGCTGTTTGTCTGCCTTGTCGGTGCGTGGCTGGATGGGCATACCTACGCCGAAAGCGCCTACCAAAACGGCTGTCGTGCGTTTTTGGTGGAGCATAGGGTCGACCTGCCCGCGGACGCCGTGCAGATCGTCACCGACGACACCCGCGCGGCGCTGGCCGTCATCGGTGCGGATTTCTACGGCAACCCCGCCGACGAGCTGCACCTCATCGGCATTACGGGCACAAAGGGCAAGACGACCACCGCCCTGCTGACCGCGGCCATCATGACCGAGGCCGGTCTGCCCTGCGCCTACATCGGCTCCAACGGTGTCGACATTGCGGGCGTGCACGAGGCCACCGCCAACACAACGCCCGAGAGTCTCGAGCTGCACCGGCTGTTCCGCAAGATGCTGGATGCGGGCGTGCGCCACTGCGTACTGGAGGTCAGCAGCCAGGCGCTGCGCCACCACCGCGTGGACGGCGTGCCGTTTGAGGTCGTGGCCTTCACGAACCTGTCAGAGGATCACATCGGACCCGGCGAGCACCCCGATTTTGAGGACTACAAGTGCGCCAAGCGCCGCCTGTTTGCAGAATACAACGCCCGCACGATGGTTTACAACGTGGATGACCCCTACAGTGATTTCATGCGTGAGGGCTTTAAAGGCGAACAGATCAGCTTTGGCATCCAGAATGCCGCTGACTATCACGGGCAGAATCTGGCACAGTACCGCAGCCAGACCGCCCTCGGCGTTGACTTTGACTGCGTACACGCGGGCGAAACGACCCACATCGAGGTCATGTCCCCCGGCACGTTCAGCGCGTCCGATGCGCTGTGTGCCGTCGCACTGTGCGGCGCGTTCGGCGTGACGCCTGCCCAAGCCGCCGCCACGCTGGCCCACACCCCCGTGCAGGGCCGCTTTGAAGTCGTCGAGGGTCTGCCCGGGCGCACCTTCATTGTGGACTACAGCCACAACGGGCTGGCCCTGACCAGTGCGCTGAAAACGCTGCGGGCGTACAATCCGCACCGTTTACTTTGTGTATTTGGGTCGGTGGGTGGCCGCACGCAGGTGCGCCGCAAGGAGCTGGCCGACGCATCGAGCGCCTACGCTGACTATACGATCATCACGAGTGACAATCCCGACAACGAGCCGCCCGAGGACGTCATCCGCGACATTGCGGGCCACATGGCTCCCGGCGCACCCTACACCTGCATCACGGACCGCCGTGAGGCGATTTACGCCGCGGTGAAAATGGCCGAGCCCGGCGACATTGTGCTGTTCGCGGGCAAGGGCCACGAGGATTACCAGCTGATCAACGGCAAAAAGCTGCATTTCGTCGAGCGGGAGATCATTAAAGAGGCTTGCGCGGAGATAAGCAAATAAAACAGCGGCCCACACTTCGGGAGATACGAAGCGTGGGCCGCTGCTGCGTTGTAGGGGCCGGGTATGTCCGGCCCGCGGCATGTACGGCGGACGAGTTCTGCCGGAAGGCTGCGGGCCGCACATGTGCGGCCCCTACCGTGTTGCGGGATTTTTATTGTGTGTCGCAATGGTAAGCGGGCACGGAGCGGTCAAGACCGCTCCCTACAAAACCCTGGAAAGCGGTATCGTAGGGAGGGGTCTTGACCCCTCCGCACAAGTTTTCGACAGCAGAAGCAGACAGCTTTTACGCCCCGGCTCTTGGCAGCAACAACGCGGCGGCCAGATACGCAAAATACAGCGCCAAACACATCCACCCCTGCCCGCGCTTCAGCTTGTGCCTGCACAGCGGCGGGAGCAACAGCACCAGCGCCATGGCGGCGCAGACGGGGACTTCATAGCTGCGGAACTGCGCGCCGACGGGCAGCTTGTGGCGGTACATCAGGCTGGAAATCGGCAGCGCCAGCGTCAGGTTCAGGATCGCGCTGTTCAAAAGCTGGATGGGCAGCGAATCCGGCGGGTAGTAGCGGCAGCGAACCGAGAACCACTTCCAGACCGAGCCCAGCGGGTGATTCAGCGCCTCGACCAGCAGAGGGATACAGAACCCGAAGCTGATGAGTGTCGCCGCCCAGAGGGCCTGGATCGTGCCTGTGAGGTTTGCCAGCGTCGTGGCACTGTAGAGCAGCGCCTGTGCACCACCCGCCAGCAGGGCCAGCCCGCCCGCGACGCCCGCCAGATTTGTCAGTGCGTTCCGGACGTTCATGACCGGGAAGGCCATCGTGTGGGCGGTGTAGCCGTATTCCTGCGCGGCCAGCTGCGGGCTGGGGTGCTTTTCGGACGTGGAGACCGCCTTGATCGTATCACCGTAGGTGAATTTGTGCTGGAACACAATGCTCATCATGACAAAGAGCACGAACAGCAGCATCAGCAGTCCGGTGCCGGTGTAGCTCAATTCGCCGTCCCGCACAAACACGGCCAGCACGCCGCAGGCCGCCAGCAGCAGCAGGCATTTGCGGCAGAACTCGTCCCGGTCCGCCACGGCGCAGTGCCTCTTGCGCAGCAGGCAGACGGAGAGCGCCAGTCCCAGATTCGTGACAGCGCCCGCCAGTGCGGTGCCGACGGCCAGCGCCGTGACCGACATGCCCGCCGCCAGAAATGCCAGCATCAGCTGCGGCAGCGCCAGGCAGAACGGTGCCACCGTGCCGCCCACGACCCACATGGGCAGCCCAAGCAGGGCGCAGCACCAGGTAGTGCCCCGCCCCGCCAGCCGACTGCCCACCGCTGTAAACAGCAGGCCGAGGGCGTAGACTAATAAAGTTGCAACTAAAATTTTCATCATTGTATCGTAGGGGCGGATTCCGTATCCGCCCGAGCCGTGCCGCCGCTTGACGGGCGGATATGGAATCCGCCCCTACGGTTGTAAACAAAAAAGCGGTGCCGGGGCACCGCTTTTTTTCTTAGTACGCTACGCCCCAGACGACCATCTTCTGGGCGGGCTTGCCGCAGACCGGGCAGACGTCGCTCAGGTGCTCCTGGGCAAAGGGCATGCAGCGGCTGGACAGGCCAGCGTCGGCCTTCATGGCCTCCTCACAGGCGAGGTCGCCGCACCACATCGTCTTGATAAAGCCGGTGTGCTCCTTGGCAAGCTGCTTGACCTCGTCCATCGTGGTGGCGCTGTAGGTGCGGTTCTCGCGGTTCTGCAGGGCGCGGTCATACAGGTCCTTTGCCAGGGCCTCCATGGCAGCGGGGATGACCGTGGCCAGCTCCTCAAACTTCACAAACTGCTTCTCGCGGGTGTCGCGGCGGACCAGCACGCACTGGCCGTTCTCGATGTCGCGGGGGCCGACCTCCAGGCGCACGGGTACGCCCTTCATCTCCCACTGGGCAAACTTCCAGCCGGGCTGCTTGTCGCTGTCATCCAGCTTGACGCGGGCATACTTGCCGATCTCGGCGGCCAGCTCGCGGCACTTGTCCAGCACGCCGGGCTTGTGGGCGGCGACGGGCACGATCACGACCTGAATGGGCGCGATGGCCGGGGGCAGGATCAGGCCGTCGTCGTCGCCGTGGGTCATGATGATGGCACCCACCAGACGGGTGGAAACGCCCCAGCTGGTCTGGTAGGGGTGATGCAGCTGGTTGTCGCGGCCGGTGAAGGTCACGTCATAAGCCTTGCTGAACTTGTCGCCGAAGTAATGGCTGGTGCCGCTCTGCAGGGCCTTGCCGTCCTTCATCATGGCCTCGATGGTGTAGGTGGCCTCAGCACCGGCAAATTTTTCCTTGTCGGTCTTGCGGCCCTTCACCACGGGGATGGCCAGATCCTGCTCGCAGACATCTGCGTAGCAGTTCAGCTGCTGCTGGGTCTCAGCCTCAGCCTCGGCGGCAGTCTCGTGGATGGTGTGGCCTTCCTGCCACCAGAACTCGCGGCTGCGCAGGAAGGGGCGGGTGGTCTTTTCCCAGCGGACAACGCTGCACCACTGGTTGTACTTCATGGGAAGCTCACGGTAGCTGTGCAGCACGCGGGACCAGTGGTCGCAGAACATGGTCTCACTGGTGGGGCGGACAGCCAGACGCTCTTCCAGCTTGTCGGAACCGCCCATCGTGACCCACGCCACCTCCGGCGCGAAGCCATTGACCAGTTCGCCTTCCTTCTGCAGCAGGCTTTCCGGGATCAGCACGGGCATTGCCACGTTTTCATGGCCGGTGGCCTTGAAGCGGGCATCCATGTCCTTCTGGATCAGCTCCCAGATGGCCTGACCGTAGGGGCGCAGGATGATGAAACCCTTCACGCTGGAGTACTCCACCAGCTCTGCCTTCACGCAGATATCGGTGTACCACTGTGCGAAGTTTTCTTCCTGGCTGGTGATCGCCTGTACGAGCTTCTTTGAATCTTTTGCCATTTTTGTTTTTTCCTCCTAAGGCCGTGCGCCAAACGCCGGGCGTTCCGCACGAACCATATTAAAAGCCCCACCCACGAGCACAGCCGGGTGCTGTGCAGAAAAGGCGGGGCTTTTTACCAATATCAGTTGTTCTGCGCGTGGCTGTCCACAAAGTTTACCACATCGCCCACGGTGCGCAGGGATTCGATGGCGTCATCCGGCACCTCGATGCCGAACTCGTCCTCCAGCGTCATTACCATATCCACGATGTCCAGGCTGTCGGCCTCGAAGTCGCTCATGATGTCGCTGTCCATCGTGATCTTTGCCGGGTCAACATCCAGCTGCTCCGCCAGCAATGCACGGATTTTTTCAAAAGTATCCATTCCTGTGGTCTCCTTTTTGCAGTTGTTTTGCTTGCGTGTACAGCCCGCCGTGCCCCGGGCCGGCAGCCCGGTGTGCGGCACAGCCGTGTCTGCTGTACAAAACGCTCTCTTTTTTTATATCCCATGCCATGCACAATGTCAAGCCCTGTTTTCGCTTTCCCGGTTTGGAACGCGAAAAAAATTCCAAAACCTGTTTTTTTGCTTGACAGGAGCGCCCTGGTTTCTTATCATTATAGAGTAGTGAGTTTATGGGGACTGACCGGTTCCCCGAATAAGGAGTTCTGAGCATGAAGCTTTCGTTTACCAAAATGCAGGGCTGCGCCAACGACTACATCTATCTGGACTGCCGCGAAACCGGCGTGCCGGAGAACATCGCGGCCCTTTCGGAAAAGCTGTCCCGGCGGCATTTTTCCATCGGAGCAGACGGCATCATCTGCATCTGCGCGGCGCAGACAGCCGGAGCGGATGGCATGATGCGCATCTTCAACGCCGACGGCAGTGAGGGAAAGATGTGCGGCAACGGCATCCGCTGCGTGGCCGAGTGGCTGTATACCCACGGTGTGCAGAAAGAGCGGCTCGCCATTGATACCCTCAGCGGTCTCAAGACGGTGACCCACATGGGCGCTGGTCTGTGGCAGG
>OGKD01001695.1_pt1 | contig 11403 bp, 13 predicted proteins | sample 1572371 | NCBI WGS metagenome assembly OGKD01 (sample SAMEA2582096, study PRJEB24529) | metagenome | biome: Human gut stool | place: China | collected 2011 | reverse complement strand
TGACGCTGGAATCGTCCCTGCGTACGTTTACCTTTGAAAATGGCGACATCGCCGTCCAGATGGGCACCCCGACCGACTGTGTCTATCTCGGCGTGAACGCGCTGATGCGCCCGCGTCCGGACATCGTGGTTTCCGGCATTAATGCCGGCCCCAACCTGGGCGACGACGTCATCTATTCCGGCACCGTGGCCGCGGCGATGGAAGGCCGTCATCTGGGGTTCCCCGCGCTGGCCGTGTCGCTGAACGGCTATCAGCATTACGATACCGCCGCGGCGGTAACCTGCACCATTCTGCGCGCCTTAAGCCGCGAGCCGCTGCGTACCGGGCGGATCCTTAACATCAACGTGCCGGATCTCCCGCTTGATCAAATCAAGGGCATTCGCGTGACCCGCTGCGGCAACCGCCATCCGGCCGACCAGGTGATCCCGCAAAAAGATCCGCGCGGCAACACCCTGTACTGGATTGGCCCGCCGGGCGATAAGCGCGATGCCGGGCCGGGCACCGATTTTGCGGCAGTGGATGAAGGCTATGTTTCCGTGACGCCATTGCACGTCGATTTAACCGCCCATCAAGCGCATGAGGTGGTCACCGATTGGCTGGAACGTGTCGGGGTTGACAGGCAATGGTAAGTAAACGTGTTGAAAGTTTGTTGAATCAACTGCGCACGCAGGGCATCGTCGATGAACGTGTCCTCGAGGCGATCGCGCTGGTCCCGCGCGAAAAGTTTGTTGATGAAGCCTTTGAACATAAAGCGTGGGAAAACACCGCGCTGCCGATTGGCCAGGGGCAGACCATCTCCCAGCCATATATGGTGGCGCGGATGACCGAGCTGCTGACGCTGACGCCGGAGTCGCGGGTGCTGGAGATCGGCACCGGTTCCGGCTACCAGACGGCCATCCTGGCGCATCTGGTTCATCACGTATGCTCGGTAGAGCGAATTAAGAGTTTACAGTGGCAGGCGCGTCGTCGCCTGAAACAACTTGATTTACATAATGTTTCAACCCGTCATGGCGATGGATGGCAAGGTTGGCAGGCGCGGGCGCCGTTTGATGCCATTATTGTGACGGCGGCGCCGCCGGAAATACCGACCGCGCTGCTGGCGCAGCTGGATGATGACGGCGTGCTGGTGCTGCCGGTCGGCGAAGAGCATCAGTTTCTCAAACGGATCCGTCGTCGGGGCAACGAATTTATCATTGATACCGTCGAGGCCGTTCGCTTTGTTCCCCTGGTGAAGGGGGAGCTGGCCTGAGACCCGGATTATTCCAGGTTTTTTTTGCCTGACTTTAGGCGTAGGGTGGACACATTTTTCAGTGTCCTGGCCGGGCGCCGCCCGGTAAGCAAGATATTGGCAGTTAACATATTCCTGGGGGATAAATGAGCGCGGGAAGCACCAAATTTACCGTCAGCCGTATTGCGGCTCTTTCACTGGTTTCACTCTGGCTGGCCGGGTGTACCAACACCAATAATCCGCCTGCGCCGGTTAGCTCTGCCGGCGGCGCCGCCTCTTCCAGCACCAACTCCGGCATGCTGATTACGCCGCCACCCTCCGGCGTCAAGTCCGCTCCTCAGGCGCAGCCGATTCAGCCGATGCAGACCCAGACCATTCAGCCGCAGCCGGCGCCGGTGGCGCAGGAGCCGGTACAGACGGTAAATGGCCGGATCGTTTACAACCGCAAATATGGCGATATTCCGAAAGGTAGCTATACCGGCGGCAGTACCTATACGGTAAAACGCGGCGACACGCTATTCTATATCGCCTGGGTCACCGGCAACGATTTCCGCGACCTGGCGCAACGCAACAATATCCCGGCCCCGTACGCGCTGAACGTGGGGCAGGTACTGCAGGTCGGTAACGCCTCAGGCCAGCCGATCACCGGCGAAAACGCCGTTTCTCAGGCCAGCGCAAGAGCGAGCGGCGGTGCGACGACCAGCACAACTTCTGCACAAAAATCGACCGCGGTGGTTGCTTCACAACCGACTATTACGTATTCTGAATCTTCAGGTGAACAGAGTGCTACCAAGATGTTGCCTAATAATAAACCAGCGACTACAACCACAACGGTTGTCGCGCCGGTGACGGCACCAACAACGGTGAGCACAACCCAGCCGACTGCAAGCAGTACGTCAACCAGTTCGCCGATCTCAGCATGGCGCTGGCCGACTGATGGCAAGGTTATCGAGAACTTTAGCGGCGCGGAAGGCGGCAATAAAGGTATCGATATTGCAGGCAGTAAGGGACAGGCTATTGTCGCGACCGCCGATGGGCGCGTCGTCTATGCCGGTAACGCACTGCGCGGCTACGGTAATCTTATTATCATCAAACACAACGATGATTACCTGAGTGCCTACGCTCATAACGATACCATGCTGGTTCGGGAGCAACAGGAAGTCAAAGCGGGGCAGAAAATCGCTACCATGGGTAGCACCGGAACCAGCTCAACAAGATTACATTTTGAAATTCGTTACAAGGGGAAATCCGTCAACCCGCTGCAGTACTTACCGCAGCGATAATTTGGCAAAGTACGGATAAGCGAAGCATCAGCTAACAGGCGCCAGGGCGGTGTCTACGTTCCTCTCGCAGAGAGGGCAGGGGAAATCGTCCAGGCGTCGTTTGTTGATGTGCCGTGGAAGGTGCTTTGCTCAGGGATCACGGGTAGGAGCCACCTTTATGAGTCAGAATACGCTGAAAGTTCATGATTTAAATGAAGACGCGGAATTTGATGAGAACGGAATTGAGGTTTTCGACGAGAAAGCCTTAGTAGAAGAGGAACCCAGTGATAGCGATCTGGCTGAGGAAGAGCTGCTGTCGCAAGGCGCAACCCAGCGCGTACTTGACGCCACTCAGCTTTATCTTGGAGAGATTGGTTATTCCCCACTGCTGACCGCGGAAGAGGAAGTCTATTTCGCGCGTCGCGCACTGCGTGGTGATGTCGCTTCACGCCGTCGCATGATTGAAAGTAACTTGCGTCTGGTGGTGAAGATTGCCCGTCGTTACAGCAATCGTGGTCTGGCTCTGCTGGATCTGATTGAAGAAGGTAACCTCGGCCTGATCCGCGCCGTTGAGAAGTTTGACCCGGAACGTGGGTTCCGTTTTTCGACCTACGCGACCTGGTGGATCCGCCAGACTATTGAACGGGCGATCATGAACCAAACCCGTACGATCCGTTTGCCGATCCATATTGTTAAAGAGCTGAACGTCTATCTGCGTACCGCGCGCGAGTTGTCCCATAAGCTGGACCACGAGCCTAGCGCGGAAGAGATCGCCGAACAGCTGGACAAACCAGTCGATGACGTCAGCCGTATGCTGCGTCTGAACGAGCGCATCACCTCCGTGGATACTCCGCTGGGTGGCGATTCAGAAAAAGCGCTGCTGGATATTCTGGCCGATGAGAAAGAGAACGGCCCGGAAGACACCACGCAGGACGATGATATGAAGCAAAGTATCGTCAAATGGCTGTTCGAACTGAACGCCAAGCAGCGTGAAGTTCTGGCACGTCGTTTTGGTCTGCTGGGTTATGAAGCTGCCACGCTGGAGGATGTGGGCCGTGAAATTGGCCTGACCCGCGAACGCGTGCGGCAGATCCAGGTGGAAGGTCTGCGTCGCCTGCGGGAAATTCTGCAGGGACAGGGGCTGAATATCGAAGCGCTCTTCCGCGAATAAGACGTTTTCTGTCAAAAAGGCCCCCTCGAAAGTCGGGGCCTTTTTCTTTGGGCTAGCCGAGGCGGGTTTCCTGCAGATGGCGCCAGACAATTTTCCCTTCCGCTTGCTGAAAAATCGCCGTCGACCAGCGAACGTTCTGGCTGCTATCCGCCAGCGTTTGGCTTTCACGATATAGCACTGCGGCGCCGTCGTGCCACTCGCTGATGATTTCCATCTGATCCACTACGATATCTAACCCCGGACGGCTGCCGCCGGCGTGGTGGAAAAAATGGCTCACCGTTGGGTAGTCCATCTTCTCACCGCTCAAGGGGATCATGGTAAAATCGGCGGCAAAACGCTTCATCAGCGCCTCAGCGCTTCCTTCGCCATGGCTTAACCAGCGTTCGATAAGGACATGGGCATCGAGGACTTCCTGCAGATAAGGATTCATGACTTCTCCAGAGTGGTGTGCAGGCGATGGATAATCGCCCGATTATTCAGCCGCAGGCAAAACAGCAGCGGCAACAGGGTAATGACGGCGGCGCTGATAAATACCCCCTGCCAGGCGTAGGCCGGCGGGAATACCCTCAGCAGCAGGGCGAGCAGGGCGCTGCCGGCAAAGAAGCTGAGCTGGCGGTTAAGATTCCATAGCGCGCTGGCGTCAGGCATCTCTTCGGCAGGCGTATGCAGGAAAGCGCTGCTTTGCGCGGTGCTGCTGCATAAGCCAGCGGGCTGCCCGCATCGATCTTCAGCAGCAGCATGATCCCCATCGCCTGAAGCAGGCAGCCGATGACGACCAGCGGCCGGGGCCCGAAGCGGTTGAAATATCTGCCGGTAAAAGTGATGGCGGCAAACGAGGCCAGCGACCAGGGCACCATCAGGGCACCGATTGCCCCCGGCGCCATCCCGGTGACGCGTTGCAGGTAGTACATCCCCACCACGTTGACGCCAATAAACATCCCCGGCACGCAGAGGTAGATCAGCATCGCGAAGCGCAGCAGGGGATCGGCCAGCAGCGACAGTGGAAGAAAGCGAGTCGGGCGAACCGGACCGGGGGTGTCGTTCAGCCATCGCACCGCCAGCACAAAGGTTAGCAGAGCGACAGGCAGGCTGGCGAAAAAGACCCAGCGCCAACTGAACGCCTCGACTAACAGGCCGCCGATCGCCGGCGAGCAGGCGGGGGCCAGCAGGCCGACCAGCATCACCGCCGCCGACAGCTTCGCCCGCTCATGCGGCTGAAACAGCGGCCACGTCAGCGCCTGGCCGAGGGGGATTAACAGCCCGCCGCCATAAAATCAGTTCGCTCAGGCTGTTGGCAAGTCCTGCCGCCAGCGCGCCGAGGCTGAACAGCCCCAGCGAGAGTAAAAACAGCCGTTTCGCCCCCCAGCGCTCGCTGAGCCAGGCGCTGAACGGCACAACGACCGTCAGACCGAGAATATAGGCATTACTGACCCACGCCAGCTGCGAGACGGAAACCGCCAGCGCGCGGCTGATTGCCGGAAAGGCGATGCTGGCGATAAACATATTGATCAAATCGAGAAAAAAGCCGAACAGAAAAACGGTGGCAACGCGGTGGCGGTAGGTCATGGTTCACTCCCTCAGACAGGCGGCTACTGTAAACCTGCCGCAGCGAGGGATAAACGGGACTAATCGGGATATACTGTCTGAATATTTTTGACAATCATCCGGACGACGATGCTTAATCTTCAGCGCGTGACCATGTTTATCGCCGTGGTAGATGCCGGCAGTTTCACCCTGGCCGCAGCGGCGCTGGGGCAGACCAAGGCAGTGGTCAGCTTTAACGTACGGCAGCTGGAAAATGAGCTGGGGGTGACGCTGCTGCTGCGTTCGACGCGGCGTTTGCGGCTCACTGACGCCGGGGTGCTGTTCTATCAGCGCGGGGTGGCGCTCCTGAACGCGGCGGAAAATCTCCAGGATGAAGTGCGGGCCAGCCATAGCGGCTTAAGCGGGGAGCTACGGATCACCACCACGCCGGAGTATGGCGCGCAGGTTATCATTCCAGCGCTGGCCGCGTTCGCCCGTCGTCATCCGGCGCTGCGGGTGCGCCACGTCTCCTCCTCCCATCATGCCGACCTCATTTCAGAACGATTTGATGTGGCGATACGCCTCGGTACGCTGGCCGATTCCCGCTATCGGGCGACGCGGATAGCCAGTTTCGCGATCCTGCCCGTCGCCTCTCCGGCCTGGCTGGCAAGCCATCCGGTGCAGACGCTGTCCGATCTGGCGCAAGCTGAGTGGATTATTCACGAGCGCCTGCCGACGCCGCTGCGCTGGCAGCTGCGCACGGATCACCAGACAGAGGTGGATTTCTCGATAGCCAGCGCGCCGCGGTTTTCTGCTGATAGCGCTACGGCGCTGATGAGCTTTGCTCTGGCGGGATGCGGCGTCGCCTTGCTGCCCGCATGGCTGGTAGCCAAAAAGGTGGCGCAGCGGGAGCTGGTGCCGCTCCTGCCGGAATACCATTTCCCACAGCAGGGCGTGTATGCCCTTTATCCCGACTCTCAGCATTTGCCGACCCGGGTGCGGGCATTTATTGACTTCCTGCGCGAGAAGGTCGGTTAAGCGCCCGTTCAGGGCGCCATCATTTTGTGCACCAGCCGGGAGAACTGCTCGCGCTCGTCATCGCTCAGGCGGCCGAGAAACTCGTCATCGACCTCATTGCCCTGCGGAATGGAACGGTTAAGCAACGCCTCGCCTTCGTCGGTCAGATAGACAAAACGGCGGCGTTTATCGGCCGGATCGTGCTCCCGGCGCACCAGGCCGCGCGCTTCCATTCGGCTGAGCATCTCCGCCAGCGTAGCCTTGGTGCTGACCGCCGCTTCAATCAGCGCCACCTGTTCGATCCCGGGGTGCTCCGCTACCGAGCGCATCACCGCATACTGAGGTTTAGTCAGGTCCGGCAACGCCTGCTGCCAGCGGGCGGTATGCTGTTGAAAAAGCTGGCGCAGCAGGTGGAATGCTTCGTTTCGTAACTCCATGAATACTCCGTAACAAAACTGTCACCTCTATGATAGCCGTTCGTACGCCTTTTTATACCCTTTCTGCGTTTTGATTAAAAATGCGCACGTATACGAACGATCTTGCCAATAAGGGCTGGAGGGGGTAGTTTAAATATAAAGTTCGTACACGAACAAAAGTAATGAGGTCTGGAATGAAACTGATTATTGGGATGACGGGGGCCACCGGGGCACCGCTTGGGGTGGCATTGCTGCAGGCGCTGCGCGATATGCCGGAGGTGGAAACCCATCTGGTGATGTCGAAATGGGCCAAAACCACCATCGAGCTGGAAACGCCCTGGACGGCGCGCGAAGTGGCCGCGCTGGCGGACTTTTCCCACAGCCCGGCAGACCAGGCCGCCACCATTTCATCCGGTTCATTTCGTACCGACGGCATGATCGTTATTCCCTGCAGTATGAAAACGCTTGCAGGCATTCGCGCGGGTTATGCCGAAGGACTGGTGGGCCGCGCGGCGGACGTGGTGCTCAAAGAGGGGCGCAAGCTGGTGTTGGTCCCGCGGGAAATGCCGCTCAGCACGATCCATCTGGAGAACATGCTGGCGCTGTCCCGCATGGGCGTGGCGATGGTCCCGCCGATGCCAGCTTACTACAACCACCCGGAGACGGTTGACGATATCACCAATCATATCGTCACCCGGGTGCTGGATCAGTTTGGCCTCGACTATCACAAAGCGCGCCGCTGGAACGGCTTACGCACGGCAGAACAATTTGCACAGGAGATCGAATAATGGCTTTTGATGATTTGCGCAGCTTTTTGCAGGCGCTGGATGACCAGGGGCAACTGCTGAAAATCAGTGAAGAGGTGAACGCTGAGCCCGATCTGGCGGCGGCCGCCAATGCGACCGGACGCATCGGCGACGGTGCCCCGGCGCTGTGGTTCGATAATATTCGCGGCTTTAACGACGCTCGCGTGACGATGAACACCATCGGCTCGTGGCAGAACCATGCCATCTCGCTGGGCCTGCCGCCTAACACGCCGGTGAAAAAGCAGATTGATGAGTTCATTCGCCGCTGGGATAACTTCCCGGTGACGCCAGAGCGCCGCGCCAACCCGGCGTGGGCAGAAAATACTGTTGATGGCGATGATATCAACCTGTTCGATATTCTGCCGCTGTTCCGCCTCAACGATGGTGACGGCGGTTTCTACCTCGATAAAGCCTGTGTCGTTTCGCGCGATCCGCTGGATAAAGATAACTTCGGTAAGCAAAACGTCGGTATCTACCGCATGGAAGTGAAAGGCAAGCGCAAGCTCGGCCTGCAGCCGGTACCGATGCACGATATCGCGCTGCATCTGCACAAAGCGGAAGAGCGTGGGGAAGATCTGCCGATCGCCATTACCCTCGGTAACGACCCGATTATTACCCTGATGGGCGCCACGCCGCTGAAATACGATCAGTCTGAATATGAGATGGCTGGCGCGCTGCGCGAGAGCCCGTATCCCATCGCTACCGCGCCGCTGACCGGCTTTGACGTGCCCTGGGGTTCGGAAGTGATCCTCGAAGGGGTCATTGAAGGGCGTAAGCGTGAGATCGAGGGGCCGTTCGGTGAATTTACCGGTCACTACTCCGGCGGTCGTAACATGACGGTAGTGCGTATCGACAAAGTCTCTTATCGCAGCAAACCGATTTTTGAATCGCTCTACCTCGGTATGCCGTGGACCGAGATTGACTATCTGATGGGCCCGGCGACCTGCGTACCGCTGTATCAGCAGCTGAAGGCCGAATTTCCGGAGGTGCAGGCGGTCAACGCCATGTACACCCATGGTCTGCTGGCGATCATCTCCACCAAAAAACGCTACGGCGGTTTTGCCCGCGCGGTGGGCCTGCGGGCGATGACCACTCCCCACGGCCTCGGCTATGTGAAGATGGTGATCATGGTTGATGAAGACGTCGACCCGTTCAACCTGCCGCAGGTGATGTGGGCGCTCTCCTCGAAGGTTAACCCGGCGGGAGACCTGGTGCAGTTGCCGAACATGTCGGTCCTTGAACTTGACCCAGGCTCCAGCCCGGCAGGCATTACCGACAAACTGATTATCGACGCCACCACCCCGGTTGCGCCGGACCTTCGCGGCCACTACAGCCAGCCGGTGCAGGATCTGCCGGAAACCAAAGCCTGGGCTGAAAAACTGACCGCTATGCTGGCCAACCGTAAATAAGGAGAAGAAGATGATTTGTCCACGTTGCGCCGATGAAAAGATTGAAGTCATGGCTACCTCGCCGGGGAAAGGGGTCTGGACCGTGTATCAGTGCCAGCACTGTCTTTACACCTGGCGAGATACCGAGCCGCTGCGCCGTACCAGCCGCGAACACTATCCGGAAGCGTTCCGCATGACGCAGAAAGATATCGATGAGGCGCCGCAGGTGCCGCACGTACCGCCGCTATTGCCGGAAGATAAGCGTTAATGAAAGGGGCCCGCTAAGTCGGGCCTTTTTTATATTTAGTACAATTATGGAAATTATTTTTTCATTAAATTAAAAAATTACGTGAAGGGTTAATATACCGGGATGACTTTGCGAGCCTGCATCCAGATTATTATAAAATTCGTCTGATTAATTCCTTGCAGATAAATTTCACGCCCTGACGAGTGTAGAATTGCGGCGGGTGCTTGAGGCTGTCTGGCCTTGAGCATTACCAGGCCCCCAGACAGACGAAAGCCCCAGGAGATATTTCTATCAACTGAGGCTAGCGAGTGAACATAGACAATTCAGATGTTAGTCTCTTCTTTGCAGGGAGGCAAGATATGCTGACAAAATATGCCCTTGTGGCAATCATCGTACTCTGTATTACGGTACTGGGATTTACGCTGTTGGTGCACAGCTCACTATGCGAGCTGAGTATTAAAGAGCGTAATATTGAGTTTAAAGCTGTTCTCGCTTACGAATCGAAGAAGTAGCATCCGCGCGAGGGCAACCCCGCGTATGGGTTGTCAGGACGCATCCTCTAGCACCCATTTTTTTGTTTACTAAAACGGCAGCGCTTCACAGCGCTGCCGTTTTTCACCTTAATGGGTGGCTAGACCAGGCTTTTCAGACGGTAGATCCACTCCAGCGCCTGACGCGGGGTCAGGGAGTCCGGATCAAGATTCTCCAGCGCCTCAACCGCAGGCGAGGTCTCTTCCGGGGCGGCGAGTAGCGACATCTGCGTGCCGTCGACCTGGGTCGCCGCCGCGTTGGGCGAGATACTCTCCAGCTCGCGCAGTTTCTGCCGCGCGCGCTTGATCACCTCTTTCGGCACCCCCGCCAGCGCGGCGACCGCCAGGCCATAGCTCTTGCTGGCCGCGCCGTCCTGCACGCTGTGCATAAAGGCGATGGTATCGCCGTGCTCCAGCGCGTCGAGGTGGACGTTGGCGACGCCTTCCATTTTCTCCGGCAGCTGGGTGAGCTCGAAGTAGTGGGTGGCGAACAGCGTCAGCGCCTTGATTTTGTTGGCCAGATTTTCCGCACAGGCCCACGCCAGCGATAGCCCGTCGTAGGTGGACGTGCCGCGGCCAATCTCATCCATCAGCACCAGGCTATGCTCGGTGGCATTGTGCAGGATATTGGCGGTTTCAGTCATCTCCACCATAAAGGTCGAGCGGCCGCTGGCCAGGTCATCCGCCGCGCCGACGCGGGTGAAGATGCGATCGATGGGCCCGATCTCCACCTTCTGCGCCGGGACGTAGCTGCCGATATAGGCCAGTAGCGCAATCAGCGCGGTCTGGCGCATATAGGTACTTTTACCGCCCATGTTCGGCCCGGTAATGATCAGCATCCGCCGCTGCGGCGCCAGCTGCAGCGGGTTAGCGATAAACGGCTCTTTCAGCACCTGCTCGACCACCGGGTGACGGCCTTCGCTAATGCGGATGCCTGGCTTATCGCTAAAGGTCGGGCAGCAATAGTTCAGGGTTTCCGCACGTTCCGCCAGGTTGACCAGCACGTCCAGCTCGGCCAGCGCGCTGGCGCTGGTTTGCAGATCGGCGAGATGCGGCAGCAGCAGGTCGAACAGTTCGTCATAAAGCTGTTTTTCCAGCGCCAGCGCTTTGCCCTTGGAGGTCAGCACCTTATCTTCGTATTCCTTCAGCTCAGGAATAATGTAGCGTTCGGCGTTCTTCAGCGTCTGGCGGCGCACGTAGTGGATCGGCGCGAGGTGGCTCTGGCCGCGGCTGATCTGGATGTAGTAGCCGTGGACGGCGTTGTAGCCGACTTTCAGGGTATCGAGGCCCAGCCGCTCGGTGGCGCCATCGGCCAGCGCCCGCCACTCGTCCAGCTCTTCGCTATAGCCTGGAGCGATGACCCCGCCGTCGCGGACCAGCACCGGCGGGGCGTCGATCACCGCGCGCTCCAGCAGTTCGCGCAGTTCGGTGAACTCGCCCATTTTCTCGCGCAATTTTTGCACCGGCTGACTGTCAACGTCGGCCAGCAGCTCACGCAGCAGAGGCAGTTGCTGCAGGGCATGACGCATGCGGGCAAGATCGCGCGGCCGGGCGGTACGCAGCGCCAGACGCGCCAGAATACGCTCCAGATCGCCGACCTGGCGCAGCACCGGCTGCAGCTCGGTATAGCGCTCCTGCAGCGCGCCGATGGTCTGCTGGCGCTCCACCAGCACGGCGGTATCGCGGACCGGCATATGCAGCCAGCGCTTGAGCATCCGGCTACCCATCGGCGTCACCGTACAGTCGAGTACCGAGGCCAGGGTGTTGTCGGTGCCGCCGGCCAGATTCTGGGTGATCTCGAGGTTACGGCGGGG
>OGKD01001683.1_pt1 | contig 11445 bp, 10 predicted proteins | sample 1572371 | NCBI WGS metagenome assembly OGKD01 (sample SAMEA2582096, study PRJEB24529) | metagenome | biome: Human gut stool | place: China | collected 2011 | reverse complement strand
GTGCTCCCGGATGGTGAGGAAGTCGGCGAGGATCTGGGTGGGGTGGAACTCGTTGCTCAGGCCGTTCCACACCGGCACACCGGCGTAGTGGGCCAGATCTTCCACGATGCTCTGGCCGTAGCCGCGGTACTCGATGCCATCGAACATCCGGCCCAGCACCCGGGCGGTGTCGGCGATGGACTCCTTTTTGCCGATCTGGCTGCCCGACGGGTCGAGGTAGGTGACTTCCATGCCCAGGTCGTGGGCAGCGACCTCAAAGCTGCAGCGGGTGCGGGTGGAGGTCTTCTCGAAGATAAGGGCAATGTTCTTGCCGCGCAGAGCATCGTGGCGGATACCGGCCTTTTTCTTTGCCTTCAGGTCGGCGGCGAGGTCAAGCAGACCTTCGATCTCTTCGGGAGTATAATCGAGAAGCTTCAAAAAGCTGCGGTTCGTAAGATTCATTGTATATATTCCTCTCTATGCACTGAAACTTGAATATTTATACCCTCACAGACCCTATTATAATACAGAGCAAAGGTGGGGTCAAGAGGAAGCACTTGACGCACCTGTCAAAAATTGCAATGCTTTGTCGAATATGCTATACTAAAGACGCTGCCCTTCTCCATTCTGGCAACAGAAGGGAGGTGAGCCTGATGGTCCAGATCCTAACCGATATTATCGTAGCTGTCGTAGCGCAAGTGATTGCCGATCGCCTGTGCAAGTGGCTTGACAGCTGTCACAAGGGCCAGTAAGCACAAAGAAGCCCCCGGTATGCCGAGTACCGGGGGCTTCGCTTTTATGAGCCGATGGCAATAATCCTAACCGATATTTTGCCTACTTCTAGTATATGCAATCTGATGCAAAAGTCAAGGTGCTATGAAAAAATTTAACATCTTACAACTCCAGCTCCGCCTTCCGCCCGCTGGGCTGATAGGGGGTGAGCCGGACGCCGGCCTTTTGGAACATGAACCGGGCGGCCACGCTGGAATCGGTGTCGTGGTACTTGTCGCTGTAGTAGACGACCTCGGCGATGCCGGACTGGATGATGGCTTTGGTACACTCGTTGCAGGGGAAGAGGGTGACATACACCCGCGCGCCCTTGAGGTTGTTGTGGGCGCTGTTGAGGATGGCGTTCAGCTCGGCGTGGCAGACATACATATATTTCGTGTTCAGCGGCTCACCCTCCCGCTCCCACGGCATGGCGTCGTCGTCGCAGCCGATGGGCATGCCGTTGTAGCCCAGAGAGAGGATCTTGTTTTCCGGGCTGACGATGCAGGCGCCCACCTGACTGCTGGGGTCCTTGGAGCGCATGGCCGTGAGCAGGGCAATGCCCATGAAGTATTCGTCCCAGTTGATATAATCTGTGCGTTTCATCGCAGAAAACCTCCGTCTGGTGTGCCTTTTTTGGGGGGCGGGGCAGGCCCCGGCCCCCTAAAGCATACCATAAAAGCCGGTTGATTGCAACAAAGCCCCCGCCCCGCCGCCCCGGGGTTCTCTTGCAAAAAAATACAATTTTTGGAAACAAAAATTGTGAAATTTTAATCTTGACAGCCAGGGGGGGGGGGTAGACTAGGGAAAAGCATTCCTGCCGGGCGAGGCCGACGCGAATGCAAAGAGTTGTAACAACAAACAAGGAGGATGAACAAGATGAAACTATTCAAGAAAGTTCTGGCCGTGGTGCTGGTGGGCGCTATGGCAGTCTCCATGCTGACGGCGTGCGGCAGCAGCAAATCGTCGAAGGTGAAGGATGCCCTGAAGGATTTCGACATCAAGATGGATGCCGCTATGGTTCAGGACACCGAGAAGATGATGGGCGGCCTTCAGCAGCTCACTGAAAAGGTCACCAGCGGTGCAGTCAAGCTGAATGATGAAACTCAGATGAAGAAAATCAGTGAAAAGTTTGGTGAGATGACCGACTACACCTTCAGTTCTTCCACTGGCAAAGGGGATTACGATCTCTACATCTGGACCAACGGTGCAGACGGCCGTCCGGCCAGCGGCGGCAAGACCGAGCGTTATCCGTACCTGATGAAGGTTCAGAATGTACATGTGAGCGAGAAAAATCTGCCGCGCCTTCTGGACAAGGAATTCATCCAGAAGGGCGAGTTCAGCGGCAACAGCGAGGCTTTGGATATTCTGAGAAGCCTGCTGAAGGTTGCTAATGTTGAGAAGGCCGGCGTCTCTGTTGGCAAAGTCTACGGCAAGGATGTTCTGCTGGTTACCGTTCCTGCCGGAACTACCATCCCGCAGACTGCTGCCCCCAAGACCCTGACCACCTGATCTCCCCAATAAAAACTGCCTCCGGCCCCGGCGAGCTTGCAGCCCGCCGGGGCTTTTTTATGCCCGGAAACGCCGTAGACTGCGCCTGAACCGCCGCCCGGCGGGGCAAAATGACAATATGCACAAAACAAAGCCGGGAAGTTTGGCAGGGTAAAAGCCGGAAATTTCAAATGAAATATTCAAAAATCACTTGAAGTGTGGTATTATCTTTGTAAAATATGCCACAAAAACAGAGAGAATGCTCTGTGCGGCGGAAATGAGGGAAAAACCGATATGAAATACGCAAGCAACAACATCCGTAATATCTTGATCGCAGGCCATGCCGGCAGCGGCAAAACGACGCTGACCGAGGCATTGGTCTATTTTTCGGGCGCTGCCGAGCGTATGGGCCGGGTCGAGGACGGCACCACGATTTCGGACTTTGACCCCGAGGAAGCAAAGCGGAAGGCCAGCCTGTCGGCATCGGTCGTGCCGGTGGAGTATGAGGGCATCAAGTACAACCTTATCGACGCTCCGGGCCTGTTCGACTTTGAGGCAGGCGAGTACGAGGGCATCCGTGCAGCCGAGAGTGTGCTGGTGTGCGTGTCGGGCCGCAGCGGCGTGACCGTCGGTGCGGAAAAAGCGTTCCAGCTGGCCCGCAAGAACGGCAAGGCAACGATGGTCTTCGTCTCGAAGTGCGATTTGGAGAACGCGAACTACTTCAAAATTCTCGAGGACATGAAGATAAAGTTCGGCTCCACCGTCTGCCCCTGCGTCGTCCCGGCGAAGCTCGACGACGGCACCCCCGTGTACATCAATCTGTTCAGCCAGAAGGCCTTCAAGTATGAGGGCGGCAAGCAGGTGCAGGTGGATCTGCCTAACATCGGCCACCGCTTCCAGGGCCTTATCGAGGCTATGAGCGAGGCTATCGCCGAGACCGACGACGAGCTGATGGAGAAGTTCTTCGGCGGCGAGGCATTCACCACCGAAGAGATCGTCGAGGGTATGCGCAAGGGCGTCAAGGATGGCCTCATCACCCCTGTGTTCTGCGGCAGCGCTGTCAACCAGCAGGCTCTGGATATGCTGCTGTACAATATGCATAAGCTGCTGCCCAGCCCGGAGCACAACAGCGTTCTGGCTGAGGATGCCAACGGCGAACCCGTCGAGCTGACCTGTGCAGAGAGCGAGCCTACCGCTGCCTATGTCTTCAAGACTGTGGCCGACCCCTTCGTGGGCAAGCTGAGCTATCTGCGCGTCGTCAGCGGCAAGATCACCGCAGGCGCTTCTCTCGTCAACGCCCGCACCGGTGAGACCGAGAAGATGGGCAAGCCCCTCACTGTTATGGGCAAGAAGCAGACTGAGGCCGAGAGCATCGGTGCCGGTGACATCGGCGCTGTGGCAAAGCTGGTCAGCGCAAAGACCGGCGACACCCTCTGCGACGCTTCCCGCGTGGTCAAGCTGCCCGCACCCGTCTTCCCGAAGCCCAGCCTGTTCATGGCTGTCACCGTCGCCAAGAAGGGCGACGAGGGCAAGATCAGCAGCGCTTTGGCCCGTCTGATGGAAGAAGACCCCACCCTGAGCTACCTCAACAACGCCGAGACCCATCAGCAGATCATTGGCGGCCTGGGCGAGCAGCACCTCGATGTGGTCAAGGCCAAGCTGAAGAATAAGTTCGGCGTGGAAATTGGCCTCGAGGCTCCGCGTATCGCTTACCGCGAGTCCATCCGCAAGGCCTGCCAGAAGCAGGGCCGTCATAAGAAGCAGACCGGCGGCCACGGCCAGTTCGGCGATGTCGTCATCAACTTCGAGCCCTGCGACAGCGAGCAGGTCGTCTTCGAAGAGAAGGTGTTCGGCGGCAGCGTGCCGAAGAACTTCTTCCCGGCTGTTGAAAAGGGCGTTCGCCTTGCCGCTGAGAAGGGCGTGCTGGCCGGTTATCCCGTGGTCGGCCTGAAAGCCACCCTGCTGGACGGCAGCTACCACCCCGTGGACAGCTCCGAAATGGCCTTTATCATGGCTGCAAAGCTGGCTTATAAGGCCGCAATGCCCGAGGCCGGCCCTGTCATCCTCGAGCCGATCCACACCCTGAAAGCTCATGTTCCCAACGACAATACCGGCGACATCATGGGCGACGTCACCAAGCGCCGCGGCCGCGTGTTGGGCATGGAGCCCGACGAGGACGGTCTGCAGACCATCATCGCCGAAGTGCCTCTGGCTGAGCTGGCCAACTTCACCACCTTCATCCGTCAGACCACCCAGGGCCGCGGCTGGTTCACTACCGAGTTCGCCCGCTACGAGATCCTGCCTGAGATGCTGGTTCCCGCTGTGGTCGAGCAGGCCAGGAAGCTGGGCAATCTGGACGAGTCCGCAGACGACTAAATAAGACATTTTCCAAGCCCTGTCGGCACTTCCCTCTGTCGGCGGGGCTTTTTTGCGGCCTTTTTGGCCCGCAGGGCGGCAGTTTTTATTGACAAGGCCGCAGCTTGCTATTATAATGAATAAGTCAAAATGGCATTCGTGTGCGGTTTTATGTTTTATGACACTCTGCCGTACCCCAAAAAATAGATAAGGAGATTTCCAAATGGCACAAGAGATCAAGATGTCCGCTGCTGGCCTGAAGGCAATGCAGGAGGAACTGGAATACCTGAAGACTGTCCGCCGCAAGGAGCTGGCAGAAGAGATCAAGGAAGCCCGCAGCCACGGCGACCTGTCCGAGAACAGCGAGTACGATGAGGCCAAGAACACCCAGGGTCTGGTCGAGAACCGCATCACCGAGCTGGAGCAGATGGTCAAGAACGCTGTCGTCATCGACGAGAGCGAGCTGAGCGTTGAGAATGTCTCTGTCGGTACCCACGTCACCATCCAGATGGAGGGTGAGGACGAGACCGAGGAGTACGACATCGTGGGCCGTACCGAGGCCGACCCCCTGAACGGCAAGATCAGCGACGAGAGCCCCGTGGGCCACGCCCTGCTGGAGAAGGCTGTCGGCGACACCGCCGAAGTCCTGCTGCCCACCGGCCATACCGTCAACTACAAGGTGCTGGGCATCACCCACTCTGCAAACTGAGCCAAGCGGGAGGAAATTATGGAAGAACAGAAGAAGAACCCCGCACAGGGCCTGTCTGAGAGCGAGCAGGTGCAGGTGCGCCGCCAGAAGCTGGCAGACCTGCAGGCTGCAGGCCACGACCCCTTTACCCTGACCAAGTTCCCTCAGGATGCTTACTCTGCTGACCTGAAGGAAGAGTTCAAGGAGCTGCCCAACGAGACCGACAGCGGTAAGAAGGTCGCACTGGCTGGCCGTCTGATGTCCAAGCGCGTCATGGGCAAGGCAAGCTTTGCCCATCTGCGCGACGATAAGGGCGACATCCAGCTCTACGTCCGCCGTGACGAGCTGGGCGACGACGCTTACGCTGCTTTCAAGAAGCTGGACGTGGGCGACATCATCGGCGTCAAGGGCGAGGTGTTCCGCACCAAGACCGGCGAGCTGAGCGCCCGCGCTGAGGAGATCACCCTGCTGGCCAAGAGCCTGCGCCCCCTGCCCGAGAAGTTCCACGGCCTGACCGATACCGAGATGCGCTATCGTCAGCGCTATGTTGACCTCATCGCAAACCCCGAGGTCAAGGAGACCTTTGTCAAGCGCAGCCAGATCCTGAAGGAGATCCGTGCTTATCTGGACGAGAAGGGCTTCCTGGAGGTCGATACCCCCATCCTGACCCCGTTCGAGATCGGTGCGTCCGCACGTCCCTTCTACACCCATCACAACAGCCTGAACATGGACATGGTGCTCCGCATCGAGACCGAGTTGTACCTGAAGCGCCTCATCGTGGGCGGCATGGACCGTGTGTACGAGGTGGGCCGCATCTTCCGCAACGAGGGCATGGACCCCAAGCACAACCCCGAGTTCACCAGCATCGAGCTGTATCAGGCATTCACCGATTTCCACGGCATGATGGACCTGGTGGAGGAGCTGTATAAGCGCCTCGCTCAGAAGATCTGCGGCAGCCTGGTCATCCCCTATCAGGGCAAGCAGATCGACATGGGCCACTGGGAGCGTCTGACCATGATCGAGGCCGTCAAGAAGTATTCCGGCGTTGACTTCAACGACTGGAAGACCGATGAGGACGCCATCGCCGCTGCCAAGGAGCACCATGTGGAGCTGCCCGAGGTTCCCACCAAGGGCGCCATCCTGGCCGAGTTCTTCGACGCTTTCGTCGAGGACAAGCTCATCCAGCCCACCTTCATCTATGATTACCCCGTCGAGATCAGCCCGCTGGCCAAGCGCAAGCCGGATGATCCCGCTTTCACCGAGCGTTTTGAGTACTTCATCGACTGCACCGAGTACGGCAACGCTTTCAGCGAGCTGAACGACCCCATCGACCAGAAGGGCCGCTTCGAGCGTCAGGTCGCCGAGCGCAAGGCCATCGAGCCCGACTGCAAGGCACAGGTCGATTACGACTACGTCAACGCTCTGGAGTACGGTCTGCCTCCCACGGGCGGCCTCGGCTTCGGTGTTGACCGTCTGGTCATGCTGCTGACGGACAGCGCTTCTATCCGTGACGTGCTGCTGTTCCCCACGATGAAGCCGATTGAACAGTAAATTTCCAATTTAAGCAAAACAAAGCCTGAAACTTCTTGATGTACCGAGAAGTTTCAGGCTTTTTCTTTTGGTGAATTTCCAGTAAAAACTACACCACACACCAAACGTGGAGGACGAATACGGCAACACCCCGGCACAGCGGGCAGAGCTGGACTGGCTGCTCTACAACAAGCCCTTGGAGTATGCCCAGATGGTGCTGAGAGGGGAGATGGAGTGTTATCTTTCTCTCGGCTGTGACCACGGCAGGCTGGAGGATTGACTTGATGGTGATTATCTGCAATTTCTTGTTGCTAGCAATCATACTTCGTGGTAATATTATATTGAAATGTTATACTGCTCGCTCAGAAGGGAAGTGAACTCATGTCAAATCCATCACCTTTACGTTATCCGGGAGGAAAAAATCGACTGGCAGATTTTATTCGTATTGTCATTCAAAATACGGGCTTGCATGACTGCACATACATCGAACCTTTTGCCGGAGGGGCAGGTGTTGCGCTTTCCTTACTACTTGATAATACGGTTGACACTATTGTAATCAACGATTCTGACAAGGCTATTTATTCTTTTTGGCGTTCTGTCAAGGAGGAGCCGGAGGCGTTAATTCAGTTAATATATGATACGCCGGTGACTATTAATGAGTGGCGTAAACAAAAAAGCATATATGTATCATCCAAATCTTACTCCCTCGAATATGCTTTTGCTACCCTTTTTTTGAATCGTACAAATCGATCAGGAATTTTAAATGCGGGTCCAATCGGAGGTTATGCTCAGTCTGGTGCATGGAAACTAGATGTCCGTTATGACAGAGATTCTCTTGCTTCTAAAATTCAGACTATTTCTGAAAACAAAAATCGCATACGCGTATATAATAAAGATATTATAAGTCTCCTACGAAATTATACTCCTCAAATGCGCGGAAATTTGTTTTTTTACTTTGATCCTCCCTATTATAACAAAGGGCAACGACTATATAAAAACTTTTTTTCTCCATCTGACCATAAGCGAATATATGATGTTATTTCTCAAGAAATCACATCTCCATGGATTATCACATATGATGATGTTCCACAAATTGCAGAGATATATAAAAACTATGGTCGCCGTCATTTTGATTTGACTTACAGTGCCGCAAACAAAGGTTCCGCTTCGGAATTGATGATTTTTTCCGATATAAAGCATTGTCCTACGCCTGAGCAAATGATAGCAAAAGGTATCGATATCAATTTACGAATATAGAGGGTTTATATGATTATACGGACTGTTGAAATCGAGAAATTTCGTGCTTTTAAAGATACCTCTTTTCATCTTGGAAAGCGCCTTACGGCTATTTCTGGACGGAATGCAACACAAAAAACCACATTGCTGGGAATGATTGGTCAGCCTTTTAGTATTTCCAGCAAAAGCAATCCAATGTATGGTTGTAAGACAATAGATGGCTATAATTTTCGTTCTCAGTTTAGTGAAAAATTCAAGATATCACCCGTTCACGATATTATTGGAGAACATAAATGGACACTAAGACTTCATTCAGGTATCCATACGTCATCGCAATTTAAAGTCGAGAGTATTGCACGCAGACAGGCGGGACGAACGCCAACTCTAAGATTTTGGAACGCAGAAAGTCGCTCGAAAGGTGCTGGTTATATTCAACTTCCTGTGTATTTTCTTAGTCTGAGTCGGCTTTTTCCCATTGGCGAATCTGGGAAAACGAACACAATCCAAACCAATCTTAGCCCAGAAGAAGTCGATTACTGTATTACATCCTATCAAACAATTTTGTCAGTACAAGATGATGGTTCTTCTGCATCTGTAAATCTTGAAAAAGGATCTTCTAGTAGAGTTTTTTCTGGTATCAGCGATGACATCCATGATATTTTTACCAACTCAGCTGGCGAAGGAAACATCGTTCGTATAATTTTAGCTGTGTTGTCATTTAAGCGGCTAAAGGAAACATATCCGCGTGACTATAAGGGAGGCATTCTTCTTATCGACGAGCTCGATGCCACACTCTATGGATTTTCGCAGATGCAGTTAATCGATTATTTATGGAACGCTGCTAAGGAGTACAAAATTCAAATTGTTTTTACAACTCACTCTCCAATCATTCTACAGTGCGTAAATAAATATCAGCGCAAAGAACGCGCTGAGGTCGGCATCAACCGACCGCCTTTTGCATATGATAGTGCTATAGTTTATCTAGAGCCTATTTATGATGCAGAGGGACATCGTATGGTCAATACCAAAAACATTTCAACTAGTAGTGATTTGAATCGCATCCTTAACGATATCAATTTGATTGGACTCTCTAACAATGGACGACTCAATGTATACTGTGAAGATGCTTGTGCTGTTTCATTTTTGAAATACATCCTTTCCAATGCACTTCATATCAATTTGGATTCTTATATCAATTTTGTCGATATAAATCTAGGATGGCCAAATTATATTCAGCTCGTTCAGAAAAAAGTTCCTGAGTTTCTCAACAATTTGATTATTCTTGATGGTGATGTCCCTCAAATAGACAAATCCGAGGAGGCTGAAAGTACAATTTCTTCTGCAAAAAACATTCTGTTTCTTCCTCTTGTCATTGAAAAAGACATATTCTGTTTGTTAAAAAACCATCAGGCTTTTAATGAGTTTTCTGAATCTGTATCTCCTTCTCTGAGCTTTACATATGATGTGTGTTTTAACAAATGGCCTCTTGCACCTTCCAGATACAAGACCGCCGATTTCAAACAATGGTTTGAGTATGCTGAAGAATCTCTAGGATCAAGAGAATTTTTGTTTTCGTATTGGTGTCATGCTCATGCTGAAGCAATTTCTTCTTTTATTGAAAAATTTGTGGCTACATTTAATTACTTGGCGGAAAAAAGCAACCTTGATTCTATACCGCGTAATCCAATATCAGAAGATTCTTCTGTAGCGGAGTAACTGTTATATAAGGCTCGACTCATTTATATGGTATTTTCATTCAATTAGTAGCTGTTCAAGTTGATTTTCCGCCAGTTCTTGAACGGTATAAACGCACTCATCTGTATCCTTCAACACTTCCTTCTCCCAGAAGTGGACAACGTACCAATCCTGCGCCCGCAGAGCCTTATCATTCCGAACATCGCGTGCGATATTCTCCTCGATTTTGGCTATCCAGTATTCCCGATTGCGCTTTAGTTTTGGTTTTCGTTCTTCCCAGTTCTGACCATGCCAAAACTCACCATCCACGAAGATGGCGATGCGGTACTTCAAGATAGCAATATCGGGTGAGCCGGGGAGCCGCTTATCGTTCAGCCTATACCGAAACCCCAGATGCCACAGACGCTTTGCCAAAAGCACTTCCGCCTTGCCTTGCTTCAGGTGGACACGAGACATCCGCTTGGATGTTTCCGGGGTCGTATCATATGATTTTGGATGTTTCATTTGGTTTTATCACCGTATCTGAGGTGTCACATCCTCATAAACGATTCTATTATCGACGCAGAAGTACCGTAAAAGCTTCAGCTGATTCCATTGTTTATTGCGGACCGGGTGACTTCCAAGCGTATAGTACCGTCGTACAACTTGTCGATAGTACTCGTCCAGATCATCCTCATAATCTGCTGCGATGATACAGGCTTCTATCATTTCGTAGTCACCATACGCATATTCTGTACACACCCAATCAACGTATTTCAAGACTTGGTCTATCGTTGACTTCTCTGCCTTATCTTTCTTCAGTTCAATGGTCAAATATTTGCACGGGATCCTTGTCCCCTCCAAATATCTCGCAGCAAACACATCGATCTTATCCATATAATTGATAGGCTTGAACGGGGATGCTACCACTTGATGGGACACATAATCCCATCTGCCAAGATTCGGGATTCCATCATTACATAAGTCATAAACAACCGATACCTCTAGGGCCATTTCATGTTTCACCCTATCTGCTCTTACACAGTTGCAAAGCAAACTCTCCGGTTTGATCAAATATCGGTCTAACTCATGTGCACCTATCAGGTCATGTATCTCTTCATTTCTTTCCCAAACACACTGACCTGTTCGCATTTCTTGCTGATGCCGAAGCAATAATATCTCTTTCAGGGACTCGTTTTCTTCATCGCCCAATTTTATAAACGAGACGTTCCAAAAGGCACGAAGCATCTTGAACGTGTTCGGTTTATAGACCAGCACCTCATCGGTGTCGATTCCTTCCTCAAAAAAGTACGGTGATGCCTTAAAAGTGCATAACCATCGGTACCAGACACTATCCTCACCAGAATCGACCAACAGGTCATCCCTCACATCTGCGTAATCGACCGCCGCACAAGTTGATGAACCCGGAAAATTTGAATACTTGCAATCTGGGCCGACTGCAACCAATTCTCCGATACCATAGATTTTACGTTCACTAAAAAAGTAAACATTGTCGCCCGGTTTCATGGACACATAATCCGCCAACGTTGCCTCAAATGGTCTTGAAGCCAAACTGTTCAAGCGAGTCGCATAAACCCCTCGTTCTGCACAGATCTTTATTATCTCGGTATCCCCGCCGATAGCAAATACATATCCTGCCATTTTATACTTCCTTTATCTGCTCCGCAACATACGAATTGTTCAGCCAGAAGCACTGCTTCGTC
>OGKD01001682.1_pt1 | contig 11447 bp, 10 predicted proteins | sample 1572371 | NCBI WGS metagenome assembly OGKD01 (sample SAMEA2582096, study PRJEB24529) | metagenome | biome: Human gut stool | place: China | collected 2011 | reverse complement strand
ACAGGAAAAACAGCAGTAAGTAAAAGAAAAAGACCGCGCCTCCCGCGCGGGAAAAAGGGGTTTCTGTTTGCACAGAGCCCCTTTTTAATTTATAATATTCTTAAGTGTAGGCAAAATTTGGCAGCTTGAGACAGCTGAAAAAATAATTGGATAACAGGTTCTGAAGATGGATTTTCGTTAAAGGAGGATTCACTGATGAAATTAAAAAGACTGGCAGTCTGTGCGCTGGCGGCATGCATGCTCGGCACCGGCGCCATGATTCATGCGGATGCGTTCAGCCTGGGCAGCGTCCTTGGCGGAGTGGCTAAAGTAGGAGGCATTGGCTTCCTTGTTTCTAAATATGGAGAATCAATTAACAGTGCCATTAACTCGGTGATGATGAAGGAAGGCGCAGGCACGAATTACGCCACCAAGGTGGTGCCTATCGTGAGTATCGGAAACAGCGGATACATCGGCGCCGCCCAGGTCATCGGCGATGCGGACCAGGTGGAAAAGGTAGAGGCTGTGGGGCAGCTGGAAATCAGCTGGAATGACAAGCTCTTTCGTATCAAAGGCCTGATCCCCATGGACAGCGTAAATCCTGCTTCCTTCAGTCGTGTACAGGGAGTAGGCGTTTCTGCGGTGATTGATGTAAGAGTATGACGGAGGGTGATACTATGATAAAGAAAGCAATATTGGCAGCGGGAATTTCCCTTTTGTGCCTGGCACCGGTTTTTGCGGAAGAACCGGCTACCCTGTCGGACAGGATTGACCGGGTGGATGAAGTGATTTACGGCAGTGCCCAGAGCGGCTCCCTTATCAGCCGGGTGGACAATGCGGACAACCTGATTTACGGAAACGGCAATTCCTCCGCCAGCGGTTTGGATAACCGGATTACAAACCTCTATACCGATGTGGTGAAAAGTGATAATGACGCCCAGCCCTCCATTGCCACCAGGGTGAACGCCATGGAATATTATCTCACCGATGAAATCAGGTCCGACTCCCTGAAAACAAGGATGGGGGACCTGGAAACCAAGGTTTACGGTGCAGAAAAGAAGGGAGCCATCGACCAGCGTCTGGCCAATCTGGAAAAGTCGGTGTACGGCGACCAGCATTATGAAATGAAAACGGTGGAGCTTCCGGCTGATACGGTGTTCAAGATTTCCCTGAACGATGATGTGAGCAGCAAGACGAACCAGGTGGGAGACCCTGTGACCTTTACGGTGCAGGAAGATGTGAGCGTAGGCAATGTGCTGGTGCTCCCCAAGGGCGCCCAGGGCAGCGGCGTGGTGACGAAGGTGAGCCGCCCCAAGAGCTTCGGCAGGAGCGGCGCTCTGGATATTTCCTTTGACCAGGTTTTCTCCGTGGACGATGAAGTGATTCCTACAGTGCTCGGTCCGGAAGCCAAGGAAAAGCTGAAAATGGAAGCGGCCGCCGTCGGCGCATCCACCATCGGCGCCCTGGCCCTGGGGCCCATCGGCCTGGTGGGCGGCTTCTTCGTGAAGGGCAAGGATGTGAGCCTTCCGGCAGGAAGCACCCTCTACATTGAAACCCAGGAAGCAGTCACCACCAAGGGGCTGGAACTCACCAGCGGTGCACCGAATGCGGTCATCCGGAAACGGGTGGTGCGTTCTGCAGCAGCGGATACGGAAACTGCCAAAGCAGCGGCGGACAATGAAGTGAAGGAAACAGAAACTGCTGCTTCTGCTCCTGTGGCAAAGGCAGAGGAAAAGGCTGAAGCCAAGGCAAATGACACATCCACCGCTATAAATGAGAAAGCAAAGGCGGAATTGGAATCAGTAGGGGAGAAGGATACGGAAAAGGCAGCTGCCAAAACAGACAGCAGCTCCGAAGAGACTCCCTCCGTGGTTATCGTGAGAAATGACTAAATGACGAAGACATATATAAAACTGCTGGCCCCCTTTGTGCTGGCCTCCCTGCTGGCCATGCCGGCAGGAGCAGAGGAACCGGACGGTCCGGCGGATATTCCTGCTGCCGGTGCTGATGCAGGGACACCTCTGGTATTTGATGCCAAAGGGGTAGTCCGGCCTGCAGCCGCCTATGAAATGACGGCAGAAACCCAGCCAGCTAAAGAAAAGCAGGACAAAGGAAAGCAGAATAAGAACAAAAATAAAACCGGGAAAGAGGCGGCTCCCCAGGACAGCGGGATTTCCGCGGAAAACCCCATGTACGTGACAGCCGACCGCATGCGGTACAACGATACCACCGGCGATGTGGATGCCATGGGGAAGGTGGTCATCAAGCACATGCTTGACACCTACCAGACAGAATATGTATATGGCAACTCCATTGCCCAGAAATACGTAATCCCCGGAGAAGTGCGCTGGGTGAATCCTACCACCCGTCTGAAAGCGGAAAGGGCGGATTATGACGCTGCCAAATCCATTGGCCGCTTTGAAAAGATGGACGGATGGGATTCGGGAACCTATTATTTCAGAGGCGAAAGCGGCGTGTATGACAGAAATGCCAATAAAATGGTAGTGCAGAAGGGCTATTTCACCACGAAGCACGCTGTGGCCAAGGTGCCGGATTATCGCATTGAGGCGGATTCCATCGATATTTATCCCGGAGACCACTACACCGCCCATAACGTAAAGCTCATGGCGAAAAATACAACCCTCATTACCCTGGCTTCCTATTCAGGCTCTCTCGCCCATGATGACAGCGAAGTAAGCCTCTGGTCCCTGATTCCGCGGCCGGTTTTTGACAGCGATAACGGTACTGGCCTTCATAATGAAATCGCTGTACCCCTTGGCGGCGGTACGAATGGCATAGCATACATGAAGAACCGCTGGTACACCAAGTCCGGCTACAAGCCGGATATTGGTATCCGTTACCGCACGCCGGTAGGTACAGCCAAAGTGCATTATTCGGAGGAAGAAAGCTCCACCAACGATGACGGCGGCATCTGGGTGAAAAAGAGACCGTCCCTGGAATTTGATACCAATCATTTCTATCTGGGAAAATCCCGTTTCTATGTAGGCGCCCATGGCGAATGGGGCTACTGGGATGAAGACTGGGGCGGCCGGGACATCAAAGGTGCCTATAAGGGCTTTGACCTCTATGTTTCCGGAAATCCTTGGAACCTGGGGAAATTTATGAATTTCAGCTGGAAAGCGGGATATGCTAAGGATTATTACAGCTATTCCAATAATATTCGCAGGAATGGTTATTATTCCATGGGCATTTCCGGCGGCTATGGTCCCCTTTCTTCCTGGATTTACTATACGGACCGCGATATCAAGGGATATACGCCCTATGCCTACGACAGCTACAGCAGTGAAAAACCGCTGGATCTGGGCTTCCGCTGGCAGGCTACTCGCATGGATGCACTGAGTCTTGCCTGGTCCATTGATACGGTGAACGGGAAGCTGAATCACCGCTACTGGACTTACTACAGAGACCTGCATTCCTTCTACGCATGGATCCGGTATGATGATATTGAAAAAGAAACAAGATTCATGATTATGCCGAAGGACTTTAAGTTCTGATTAGTGAGCTGGCAGCTGGTGGCTGCCGGTGAGTTCTTCTTTGTAAGGGTATGCTGCTTCTTTTAGAAAGGAGGAATCCCTATGGCGATGAAACGCAGATGGATTCTTCCTTTTGCTGGAGCGGCGGTGACTGCCCTTACGCTTTGGGGCATTTACGGCGTCGGTACGGCGGGAAAACTTCTTCCTGAAAAGAAGCCGAAAACGGCCACGGTGGAGGTGCTTCCCGATACGGAGGATGGGCCGGTTTTGAAATATGACGCCGCCCTCCATCGCAGGGGAAAGCCTCTGCCGGACCCATTTCATGCAGACGCCCTGTCTTCCATGGAAAAGGAAAAAGCGCCGCCCCTGGCAGTGGAAGGAAAGGCGGCAGAAAATTTTTCTGCAGAAGCGGCCCCAAGGCCAAGGAAAAGGGAGAAATCCGCAGGCTTTGGCCTTCCTGTGCTGAAGGGAGTCATGGCCTATGGCTCTGAACGGCGGGCCATGCTGGAGATGGATGGAAATTCCGTAGTTGTCAAAGAGGGAGAGAGGGCAGGCCCATGGAGCGTATCGGAGATTCAGGACAAAAATGTGACCCTTGTTTCCGGCGGAAACAGTCTCACCTTGACCATACGTTAGCCAGGAGCAGCAGCATTCTTTTATGCTGCGCCCTTTTTGTCTGCCTGCCCTTTGGCATAGAAGGAAGGACCGAATCATGGGATACTTCCGTCCATGACACGGTGGCGGAGGAACTGGAAAAAGGCATGCAGCCCTCCATCAAAGAAGAAAAGCCCTCTGTCAGGATGGAAAGGCCTTCGGAAAAGAGGAATTTCAGCCTTCATGTAAGCGGCGCACCGGCCCGGGAAGTCATCCGTACCCTGGCGGAAATGACGGGACGCAATCTGGTATTTTCCGGAGACCTGTCGGAAACGGTCACCGCCAGCCTGGACCATGTGACGCCACAGGAGGCGCTGCGTTCCATCCTTGCTTCCTGCGGCCTTTCTTCAAGGACCGAAGGCAGTACCCTCATTGTTTTCAACAGCAAACTGGAGAAGAATGCGGTGCCTGGTACCCGGGCCTTCCGCCTGTCCTATGCGGATGCCGAAGAAGTGGCAGAGGGACTGGGAAAGGTGATGGAAAAAGGAAAAGTCACCTTCAGCCCCTCCGCCAATACGGTCATCATCAGCGGTACGCCCCGGGAGCTCATGCAGGCGGAAAGTCTGGTGAAGGCCCTTGATGTGCCGGAAAAACAGGTGAAGGTGGAAGCGGAAGTGGTGGCTGTCAATAAGAGCTATGCCAAGGACTTGGGCATCGACTGGGATTTCAAAAGCCTCACCGGCAGCGCTTCCTATGACCGGGACAGTTGGAGCGAACAGCGCTATGTGACCGATGACAGCGGCAATATCCTCTATGACAGCGACGGCAATCCAAGAATCAGAAATATTGAAAGAAACGGCTGGGACGTCACCATTCCCGAAGGGTACGCCGGGATTTCCTACGGCCGCTCCCTGGCAGGCCATCCCTATACCTTCTTTTTCCAGGCCAAACTGAATGCCCTGGTGACCCGAGGAAAGGCCAAAGTACTGGCACGGCCCAGCGTGGTCACCATGAATGGAAGAAAAGCGGAAATCCTCATAGGCAGCCGGATTCCGGTGATTGTGGAGCACATGGAAAACGGCGTCAAAACTACGGCCACCGAATACAAGGACGCCGGCATCAAACTGACCTATACGCCCATTATCAGCAGGAACGATGACATTACCGCCGACGTGCACGCGGAAGTGGCCACGCCCTACCTGGTGCCGGAAATGAAGGCATACCGTATCATTACCCGTTCCGCCAATACCATGGTGCGGCTGAAATCGGGGGACATGCTTACCATTGGCGGGCTTATTGACAAGGAACAGGCCAAAACCATGAGAAAAGTGCCTATCCTGGGAGACATCCCCCTTCTGGGCCGGCTCTTCCAGAGCCACAGCACCTCGACAGAAGAATCGGAAATCGTCATCGTCATTAAAGCGGATATTGTAAGGGAAGATATTAGACGATAGATGATAGAAGTTAGATGGCATGGGCGGCTGTCGGCTTACCGCTTACCGTATGGTGCTGGGCGGAGCCCTGAAATAGGTTCGTAAGATTTTGGACTGATTGCCAATCGGCAGCCTTCCCGCCGACTGGTATTTAGTAGCATTTGTCTCATAAGCGGCACGTACCAAGATTCTTCGCCCGGGGTCAGAATGGTCGGTCGGCCAAATAAAAGGAAGGCCCTTTAATGTGCAGGCTAAGGGCCAACTTTGGCCGACTCGCGCATTCTATGCAGAATGCGCGCAAGTGGGAGGCAGGAAGGAATCCCGCAACGCAGGCTCCTTCCTCAGGAAGGAGCTGGGCGAAGCCCTGAGGATAGGTCAGAAATTACGCAGGAATACCATTTACTCACATCAGGCCCCTCTGGGGCCTCGGATTTTCTGCGAAAAGCCTGCTATCCTCCGGCGCTTTCAACGCCACCCCCTTCCAGAGGAAGGGGGCTCTGGCACTTCATCAAGCGGCGCTGGTGACATATCGGGCAAGTACGTAACGCAGTCTGACGTCTGATTTCTGATTTCTATCATCTAATCCATGCTGTCCATTTTAAGAACCTTCACCCTCTGAACCCTCTCATTTTTCCCCCAAAAGCTTTCAAAGAGTGGTATAATAAAAAAGCATATAACGAAAAAATTTCGGTATGAAAATCGTTCCGCTCTGCCGGGACAGTTACAGGGGGAGATATTTTGTTAGCATCCAGATTATACAGTCCGACATTACGTGAATTACCGGCTGATGCCGTGGTGGTGAGCCATCAGTTCATGCTGAAGGCCGGCATGATGAGGAAGGTGGGGAATGGCATTTATTCCTTCCTTCCTTTGGCATGGCGTTCGATTCAGAAGGTGGAGAAGATTATCCGTGAGGAAATCAATAAGACCGGCGCCCAGGAAATCATGATGCCCATCGTGCAGCCGGCGGAGCTTTGGCAGAAGACAGGCCGCTGGGATGTGTTCGGACCGGAAATGTTCAAGCTGAAGGACCGGAATGAGCGGGAATACTGCCTGGGCCCTACCCATGAGGAGCTGGTGACTTCTCTTATCCAGATGGACACCACTTCTTACAAGCAGCTTCCTGTTTCCGTATATCAGATCCAGAACAAGTACAGAGATGAAAAGCGTCCCCGTTTCGGCCTCATGAGAAGCCGTGAATTTATCATGAAGGACGGCTATACCTTTGATGCCGACGAGGAAGGGCTGGATAAGCAGTATAAGCTCATGTACGATGCGTACTCCCGCATTTTCACCCGCTGCGGCCTCACTTTCCGTCCTGTCATTGCAGATTCCGGTGCCATCGGCGGCAGCGGCTCCCATGAGTTCGAAGTGCTGGCTGATTCCGGTGAAGCGGATATCGTATACTGTGAAAACTGAGATTTTGCAGCCAACATTGAAGCCGTGGATCCGCTCACCATTAAGAGCGACATCCATAATGATAAGGAAAAGGAAATCGTGGAAACCCCAGGGCAGCATACCATTGAAATGGTGTGCGATTTCCTCCATGCACCGGTGAAGCAGTCCGTGAAGGCTGTGGTGTACAATGTGGACGGCCTGGTGGTGCTGGCTATGGTGCGCGGCGACCATGAAGTGAATGAAACGAAGATTCAGCATATTTACAATGCCATCAATGTGGACATGGCTTCCGACGAGGATTTGAAGAAGGTGGGCCTCACCGCCGGCTACATCAGCCCCATCGGTCTTAAGAGGACGAAGGAATTTGATATTCTGGTGGATCCTACGGTTATGGAAATGCAGGATGCCTGCTGCGGAGCCAATGAAAAGGACAAGCATTACATCCATGTGAACCCGGCCAGGGATTTCAAGGATGTCCGTGTGGAAACCATCCGGCAGATCGAAGAGGGCGATGCATGTCCTCACTGCGGCGGAAAGATTGTCCGCTGCCGGGGCATCGAAGTGGGCCAGGTCTTCAAGCTGGGCACCAAGTACAGTGAAGCGCTCCATGCCACCTTCCTGGACAACCAGGGTAAATCCCATCCTTTCGTCATGGGCTGCTACGGTATCGGCGTCACGAGGACCGTTGCTGCATCCATCGAACAGAACCACGATGCTGACGGCATTATCTGGCCGGTGGCCATTGCGCCCTATGAAGTGTTCACCGCTTGCTACAACAACACCTCTGAAGAAGTGATGGCAGCTGCCAAAAAGCTCTATGATTCCATGGAAGACAGCCGGGATGAAGTGGTGCTGGATGACCGGAATGAAAGGGCGGGCATTAAGTTCAAGGATGCAGACCTCATCGGTTATCCGGTCCGTGTCACCATCGGCAAGAAGTGGCAGCAGTCCGGCAGCGTGGAAATCAAAATCCGCCGGTCCGGCGAAGTGGTGGAAGTGCCGCTGGAGGAAGCAAAGGATAAGGTACTGGAAATCCTTCAGACCCTTCACGCCAATAATCAGTAAATCCCATTTCTTCCTGAGGGGAGTGGACTGTTATGGAAGACAAAGAGTTAGAGGCTTTAAGAGATTCTGTCAGGAATATAGATAAGGAGCTGGCCGCTCTTTTTGAAAAGCGGCTGGCCCTGTCAAAAAGCATCGCCCAGTGCAAGCTCAAAGCGGAAATCCCGGTCTTTGACGGCAAAAGGGAAGAAAAGAACATAGAGGAACTCTCCCGGCTCATTGAAGATATGTCTGCACGGCCCGATTTCATCCGCTGGTACCAGATGCTTATGGATATCAGCAAGAAGGTGCAGAATCGTTTCATCAGGGGAGAAGAAAAATGACGGAAGAACTGCGGGGCACCGTAAGGAAAATCATATTTTCCAGCGATGACGGCAGATTCTGCGTATTCCTCCTGGAAAATAAGGACAGCAGGAAAATCATGACTGCCGCATACAGGGGCTCTGGCCCCTATATGGGGCAGCCTGTGCTGCTTCGGGGATGTTGGGAACGGCATCCCCGTTTTGGCATGCAGTTCAAATGCAGCGCATTGGAAAATGTGAAGCCTGAGGAAACGGAGGAAATCAAGCTGTTTCTGGCGTCCGGTCTCATTGAAGGCATCGGCCCTTCCATGGCAGGAAGAATCGTGGACCGCTTCGGCAGGAAAACCATGGAGGTCTTCGAGGAAAGGATAGAGGACCTTCGACAGGTGCCGGGCATCGGGAGAAAGACTCTGGAGAAGATTAAAAACTCCTATGAAGAGATTCGCGAGGAGCAGGCCCTTATTATGTTCCTCCAGTCCCTGGGGATTTCTGAGCGGTTTGCTTCGGATATCCATAAGAAATACGGTGATGAAACGGAAGAGGTGCTCACCCATGACCCCTACCGCATGGTACGGGACATACCGGGTTTGGGATTCCAGGAAGTGGACCGCATCGCTCTCTCTAAAGGCGTGGATCCTGATGATTCGGACCGGGTGGTCCATGGCATTGAGTATATGATTGCCCGGGCCCTCATGCAGGGCCATGCCTGTGCATCGGAAGAATCGGTTTTCCGAAATACATCTCTCCTCCTTGCGGTGACAGAAGATATTGTAAGAGCTGCAGGAAAGGATGCCATTGAACATGAATATATTCCTTCCGTTCTTTGGAATGATAAACGGTATCTTTACCTTCCATCCCTCTATGAAGCGGAAACGGAGTCGGCCATCCGTATCCGGAATATGATGGACGCTGAGCCCCTGGGCTCTTCAAAGCTGGCCATTGAAAAATTCGAAAGAGAAAATCATCTTTCCCTGGCGGACCGCCAGAAAGAAGCGGTGCAGAGGGCACTGGAGTCGGGGGTGCTTGTTATCACCGGCGGCCCGGGCACAGGGAAAACCACCTTGGTCAGGGCTGTCATCACCGCTGCCCGTCAGTTCCAGAAAAAGGTGCGCCTCATGGCGCCCACCGGCAGGGCGGCCAAAAGATTGTCCCTTTCCAGTGGCATGAACGCCGATACCATCCATAAAGCACTGGAAGCGGAGCTCCATGATTCCGGCGGCACTTTTTTCAACCGGAATGAATCGGATCCCTTGAAGGAAGATATCATCATTGTGGATGAAGCATCCATGATGGATATTTCCCTCTTCTACCATCTGCTCTGCGCCCTGAAGGAAGGAGCAAGGCTCATTCTGGTGGGGGATATTGACCAGCTTCCGCCGGTGGGACCGGGCTCTCCCCTGAAAGACCTGATTTCCTGGGGAAAGGTGCCGGTGGTCAGGCTGTAGCACATTTTCCGCCAGAAGGAAGGAAGCGGCATTATCGACAACGCTGCCCGCATCCGCCATGGCGACATGTGCTTCCCCGATGAGGAAGGGGAGTTTTCCATTTACTATGCCTCCTCGGAAATGGACGCCTTCGGCGCCGTCATGAACTATTGCCGGCAGCTGGACTATGGAAGCGAACTCATGAAAATGTCCATGCAGGTCCTTTCTCCCATGTACCGGGGCACCTGCGGTGTAGACCATCTGAACCATGCCATCCAGGAACTGGTCCATGGCCATCCGGTGGAGGGAGCATCCCATTTCCTGCCCGGCGATAAGGTGATGCAGAAGAAGAACGACTACGAAAAGGGCGTCTACAATGGGGACCTGGGCATTGTGTGGGCAGTGGACAAGAATAAAATCTTCGTGCGCTATGACGGCAAAGAAGTGGTGTATGAAGGGGAAGACAGGAACAGCATCCAGCTGGCCTACGCCGCCACGGTGCACAAAAGCCAGGGCAGCGAATACGATACGGTGATCCTGGTGCTCCTTCCTACCCAAAACATCATGCTGAAACGGAACCTTCTCTACACCGGTGTCACCAGAGCCAGAAAGAAGACTATCCTCATATCCACGGACGATGCCATCGCCCGGGCAGTAAGCTGGCAGGACACCGAGAGCCGCTACAGCCTTTTCCTGCCGCTGCTTAAAGGAGAGGCAAAGAAATGAAACTTTTCCATGACCTGGCGGACATTTTCTATCCCGTCACCTGTCCGGGCTGCGGAAAAGTGGTGGACCGGGATCAAGTGTGGTGCGAAGAATGTTTCAAAAAAGTATGGAACCCAAGGCTTTTAAATTCCTCCCACACAGACCATCTCCACGGCTGTTACACCCTGTGCAACTACGAAGGCGCTGTGAGGCAAATCATTATCCAGCTGAAATACGGCGGCCGCATAGACAGAAAACGGGCCTTCCCGCCTCTTCTGGCCCGGTTTCCCTACTGGGACAGGCTCTCCTTCTGCCGCTGCGTCATTCCGGTGCCACTGTCCAAAAAGAAATGGCACAGCCGGGGCTATAACCAGGTGGACATGATGTTTGAAGAATGGATGAAAAAAGCGGGAAAAGAATACCTGCCAAGGGGCCTCGTCCGCTTCCGCGCCGCCGAAACCCAGTCCCTCCTCTCCCGAACAGAAAGGTATGAAAACATTAAAGGCATATTTCATATCAATAGAAATGTAGACGTCAAAGGAAAACATATCCTTCTGGTGGACGATGTCTACACCACCGGCGCCACCATGGAATCCGCCGCCCATGAACTGAAACGGGCCGGCGCCGCTTCCGTGACGGGACTCACCATAGCCAGCGGCGCCATGTGAAGATTTGCTGAAAGGATGAATCTATGGAAATAAAAAACAGTACGGCCATGAAAGAAAGGGCTTTGGACCTATGGAAGACCTATCTCCTTTCCGTAACGGCCCAGGACATGCTCCTTGGGGAGGTGGCGGACCATCTCTACGTGGGGGATGTGGATTTTAAGAAGCTCTCTGCCAAAGGGGAGAGGGCTCCTGTTTCTTCCTATGTGGACATCGGATTTTCCGACGACATCGGCGAGATGGCCTATGAGCTTTCCCATGGGGGAGAGGACCTTGCGCCTTATTCGGAGCTGTCCCGTTTCATGAAGGAAGAGGAAATCGGGGATGCTCTTTATGATTACCTTCTTTCCCACATTACCATGCACAAAGCCGCCGACATTCTGGATAATCC